>Ga0256829_1002618_pt1 | contig 13220 bp, 11 predicted proteins | sample 131447metaG_FD_185979 | JGI IMG/M metagenome (GOLD analysis project Ga0256829, IMG submission 185979) | Hydrothermal vent microbial communities from Lau Basin, Pacific Ocean - 131-447 | ecosystem: Environmental > Aquatic > Marine > Hydrothermal vents | place: Pacific Ocean: Lau Basin | collected...
GCAATAACGCTTGATTCCAGGACATTTGGCGATGTTGAACGAAATATTGGGATAACTATCGCCGATCTTATAAAAAATGGTTCAACATTGCAACTTGGGATTGGAGCGATTCCTGATGCTGTGCTTTCTTCGTTGGATGGCAAGAAAGATATCGGTATACATACGGAAATGGTCACAGAAGGAATAGTTCGGGCTGTTGAAAATGGAATAATAACGGGTAACGAAAAGAGGCTGCATAGAGGTAAAATCGTCTGCACATTTATAATGGGAAGCAAAGATTTGTACGATTATGTTGATGATAATCCTTTTTTCGAAATTCATCCTGTCGACTACGTAAATAATCCGTTCATAATAGCTCAGAATCCCAATATGGTCGCGATAAATTCGGCGGTATCGGTGGATTTGACCGGTCAGGTGTGTTCGGATTCGATCGGAGACTATATATACAGCGGTTTTGGAGGGCAGCTTGATTTTATAAGAGGCGCTACCGGAAGCGAGGGCGGCATACCTATAATAGCATTTCCAAGTACCGCAAAACAGGGAACAATCAGCCGAATCGTTCCCGAGCTTACACGCGCATCGGGAATCGTGACTACGCGGGCAGATATATGCTGGATAGTTACAGAATACGGTGCGGTAAATCTTTTCGGAAAAACTTTAAGGGAACGCGCAGACGAACTGATAAGCATTGCCCATCCGAAGTTTCGGGATAGACTGAAGTTTGAAGCCGGGAAAAAAGGGCTTTTATAATACCTTTTGTAATACAATAAAAGAATCGGCAACGTCAAATTCTTGATAGTTTCAATAATACGGTTATAATCAGATCTTTATTGTAGCAGCAGCTCAATACAAAGAACGGTTAATGACATATAAATTTTGTTGGAGGCATCAGGATGGGGATACTTGAAAGGATTTTCAAATTAAAAGAAAACAACACCACTGCGGCAACGGAGCTTATAGCCGGATTTACAACATTTATGACGATGTCATATATCATATTTGTTAATCCTGCAATACTTTCCAAAACCGGTATGGATTTTGGTGCGGTTATGATGGCTACTGTGTTAGCTTCCGGATTTACGACAATCCTGATGGGGCTTCTCGCCAACTATCCTTTTGCTTTGGCTCCGGGGATGGGTTTGAATGCCTATTTTACATTCACGGTTGTTATGCAGCTTCACTACCCCTGGCAAACTGCACTTGGCGCAGTGTTTATAGAAGGTATAATATTCTTGCTGCTCACCTTTGTTAGAATAAGACAACTGATTGTATATGCGATACCTGATTCCATAAAACTGGCAACCACAGCGGGCATCGGTCTTTTTATAACTCTTATAGGCATGAAGGAAGCTGGCATTGTGGTTGATAATCCAGCAACATTGGTATCTTTCGGCAATATCACCGGTTATGCGCCTCTTTTGACTATTATAGGAGTGATTGCAACCGGAGCGTTGATGGCAAGGCGTGTCAAAGGTGCAATCCTGTTTGGCATAATATTAACATGGATATTGGGCATAATATTCGGACAGGCTCATTTTGCCGGCATATTCGGAGCACCCCCGGATATAACGCCTGTATTGCTTCATCTTGACTTAAAAGGCGCGTTAAATATAGGATTTTTCGGCATAATATTTGCATTTCTGTTTGTGGATATATTTGATACGACCGGAACTCTTGTAGGGGTTGCAAAACAGGCGGGATTTATCAAAAAAAGCGGCGAGTTTCCCCGCGTCAACAGGGCATTGAGCGTGGATGCGACAGGAACGATTGCCGGCAGTTTACTTGGAACATCAACTGTCACCACATATATTGAAAGCGCTTCAGGAGTTGCTGAAGGCGGACGCACCGGCTTGACCGCCGTTGTCGTCGGAGTGCTGTTTTTACTATCTATGTTTGTGTCTCCGCTTGCCAAATCGATACCTGCATTTGCAACATCGCCGGCTTTGATTATAGTCGGTGTCTTGATGCTGAAATCGGTTGTGCATATCAATTGGAACGATTTCACCGAAGCCTTGCCGGCATTTATGGTTGTTGTTTCAATGCCTTTTTCCTACAGCATAGCAACAGGCATTGCAATGGGATTCATCTTTTATCCGCTTACAAAATTATTATCGGGCAGATACAAAGAGATCTCAATATCTGTTTGGGTTTTGTTTGTTATTTTTGCGGCGAGATTTATCTATATGGGAATCAATCATTAACAGAATTCAAACTGACAATTTGATACTGCAAGGAAACTGAAAAGCGGGCGGAATTATGCATTCTGCCTGCTGAAAAACATAAGCCATACGTCAGTTTTCAGACTATCTGCTGCAAAAATCCTCAGCAAGAAAGAATTGAAATTGATGGCAAATTTCCGCTTGACTTTTGTGAATCAAAATATATAATACGCAACCTGACAAGACATAAAGAATAACAGGCGGTGGAGTTAGCCTTTAACCGTTCTTAAAAAGAACCAATAACTCCTACTACAATATAATTGTTTTAGGAGTGTTGTAATGCTTTATTTTTTGAGTGCGGTTCAACTGTTGTTTGTGATAGGCTTTGCACCGCTGGCAGCAGGTGTCTTTAATACATTAACCGAAAAATTTGAATCGAAAAAAGGACCCTCTCCGCTGCAACCATACTATGATTTATACAAACTCTTCGGTAAACAAAGCGTAGTTCCGAAAGTTGCATCATCACTGTTTCAAATAGTTCCTTACATAACCTTTTCGATGTATCTGTTTTTAACGCTTGTTCTACCAATAATTACCGCTTTTCCGCTTTCATTTGGTCCTGTTGTGGATTTCATCGGTGGCGGTCTGGTTTTCGGCGCAATCGGGACGCTCAAAAAGATAGCATCCCTTGACAGCAGAAGCAATTATGCTCATCTTGGAACATCCAGAACATCGAGCATAGGAGCGCTTTCTGAACCTATCGTTGTTTTGATATTTATAACATTCGGTGTTATATCGCATACAAACAATCCTTATGTAATCAACAATATTATGCAGACATCGTCTCATTGGTATTTTTCATTGGTGCATTGGTTTGTTGTTTTTGCATTTTTTATGGCTTTGCTCGTTGAGACTGGCAAGCTGCCGATAGAATCGCACTCAAGCAATGAGTTTGGGATGATAGATCAGGCAATAGAGATGGAATATTCAGGCACAGAGCTGGCACTTATGAAATGGGGAGGATATATAAAACAGTTTATTTTAATGAGCGTCTTTTTGAATGTTTTTCTTATCCCTTTCTGGGTCCCTATGAAAATCGAATTAAAAGGCGTTTTGCTGTATGCAGCCCTTCATCTTCTAAAAATGCTGATATTGATTCTGATTTTTTCCGTAATTCAATCTACGGTATCAAAATATAAACTGTTTAAAAACTTTGAATATGTTGCTATGGCATTTTCGTTTGCTTTCCTTGCCATTGTTGTGTTCTATACTATTGGAGGTGCAATGTGAAAGAGCTGTATCTGATTGTAGGATTTGCTCAGATAGTTTTTGTGATATTTATGCAATGGCAGATCTATCTGAAAAAGATAATCTTAACCTTTGCTCTTTCGTCAATAATTATAGCAGCCTTTCTGTTTTTAGATGGCATAATGCTAAATAGTACAAACCTCCTGATTCTCGGAACCCTGACAATTACCATAAGAGGTTTTTTTATACCTCGATATATGCTTAAAATGCTCAACTTGGCATATAAGGAAAGAGAACCAAGACATATTGTTCCGCCGGCAGCTTCTATCATAATCTCTCTGTTTCTGGTTGTGCTGGCATATATCGTTTATCATTTCACGCTATACAACATAACCTATATAAAAGCCGGTTCCATTCCCATAGCGCTAATTCTTCAAGGTATGTTTCTTATCATCTCCCGTAACAACGCATTCATACAGCTTACCGGATATATGGTTATGGAAAATAGCCTGTTTCTGTTTGCAGGTTATCTCTTCCCGGAGCTGCCACTGATTATTGAAGGCGGGATTCTTTTGGATCTGGTGGGTGTAGTTATGATATCATCAATAGTAATACGGCTGAGAGAAGATGCCATATCTGCCATTACAGAACAATTCGAAAAATTTAAGGGGTAACAATGATATATTATATTTTGCCTATACTGTTTCCGTTTGCAGCATCAATAGTTTGTTTAGCAAAAAACTATTCTTTAAGCGAAAGCGCATCGCTTATCGCCTCTGTTTTAAGCATAACGGCTTCTTTATACATTCTGTTTTTAAAGCCTTCCTATATAAACTTTTTGTATATTGACGGTTTCTCGAAAATTATGCTTGTAATCATATCTGCCATCTATTTAACCACAGTGCTTTTCTCATCAGCCTATCTCAAACATATAAAAAATCCGATTATAAGCAAAAGCTCATATTTCCTGTTTCTGAATCTGTTTGTTTTTAGTATGCTTTTCAGCGTTTCCTTAAACAATCTGGGGCTTATGTGGGTAGGTATAGAAGCAACAACAATTACAAGCGCCCTGCTTGTTGCAATAGACAATGATAAGACATCCCTTGAATCTTCCTGGCGCTATATCATTATTGTTTCAACAGGGCTGGTTATCTCATTGGTCGGCATTATGCTGATTTATGCAAGTATGCATACACTCAAAATAACCGAGCTGCTTATAAATAAACCTTCTCATCCGAAGCTTCTTGTAATGGGCGCGGTTTTAGCCATAGTCGGTTTTTCAACCAAGGCGGGAATATTCCCGATGCATACATGGCTTCCTGATGTACACGGACATGCAATTGCGCCGGTAAGCGCAATATTTTCTTCGATTCTTCTGCCAACGGCGCTGTTCGGGGTTTACAGAATCATTGAAACGGCATCCTTCGATAGTGTAAGAATATTTGCTCTGTTGCTTGGCGTTTTGACGGTCGTTTTTGCAAGCATATTTTTGATTTCTCAAAAATTTTACAAAAGAATGTTCGCTTATTCCTCTATGGAAAATATGGGTATGATTTTGATAGGCCTTGCTATTGATAACAAGTTCGCGTTTCTGGGAGCCGTTATTCTGCTGGTCTCGCACGCATTTGCCAAATCATCTGCCTTTTATACCACCGGAAATATATTATCGATTTATAAAACAAGAGACATAAATAATGTCAAAGGTATCATCAAAACACTGCCTTTTGGTGCATACAGTTTTTTGTTATCGGCTATGGCTGTAGCAGGCGCTCCCCCTTTCGGAACATTTTTAGGCGAGCTGTTTATCATATACGCCCTTTATCTGAAATTCGGAATCGTCTCTGCAATTGCTGTTCTTATATTTCTTTCCATATCGTTTTTCTCACTTAACCACAAAGTTGCAAAGATCTGTTTTTCGATTACACCTGAGAAACAGGTTCAAAAGAAAGATGAGGTAATAAGCTCTCTTATTCCGATTATAAATACGGTTCTGGCATTTTTGGTGATTTTTTTCGTAGGTTTTATCAACAACATATTGACTTCAGGGATGTTAAAATGAGGCTGCTTGGAATTATAGAAAAACCAAACGGCAAGCAGTTGCTTGTTCAGGATAAGGAACGTTTTTTTATCAAAGAGGATACAGAAAAAAATTTCAGTAACTATTCATTTTTGAAAAACAGGGATAAAAATATCGGGAATCCGATGAAAAAAGGTGAAGGGGTTTTCAATTTCAGATACGGACCGGTAAACTCAGGAGTGGGTGAGGCTGGAATATTCAATATATGCACATACGGAGAAAGAATCATCTCGGCAAATATAGATCCCTCTTATAAAAAACGGGGGATAGAAGAGATGATCAAAGGCTCAAATGTAAAAAAGGCATTAAGATTGAGCGAAGATATATGTTCTAATTTTGCCTTTTCCCACTCAACCGCATTCCTAAGAGCAATTGAGAATGCAGGCAAGCTTCATACCGATACCACTACGAAAAGAATAAGAATCATGGCACTGGAGCTTGAAAGGATTTATAATCATCTGTTTGTTATGGCAAGATTATCAAAAGGAGCGTCTCAAAATGTATTGACCTCTCATCTTGAAGGACTTTTTGAGGAAGCATTAAGAACAAACAGGCGGTTTTCCGGTTCCAGATTTCTTAAAAATCTGAATGGATTGTCTATAGATGTAAGCAGATTAATCAATATGGATGAAACAGCAAGCAGAATCAAAAATATAAAAGATAAATTTACCGAGCTTTACAGACATAGTCTCAAAAGCTGGAATTTTATAGACAGAATCTACAACACGGCGACACTCTCCAAAGATAAGGCGTTGGATATAGGCATAACGGGTCCTAGTCTCAGAGCAACCGGCGCTGATGAGGACCTAAGAAAATATGAGAAACTTTATAAAAACTTTACGCCCCGCACGGAAAAAAACGGCGATGCCCTATCGAGGATGCAGGTAAGAGCCGCAGAAATCATCGACTCATGCGAAATCATAGAAGAACAGATAGAGAAAATAAAGCAGGAAAAACAGCAGGACAATAAAATCGATTTATCCTCTATCTCAGGAGACGGGATAGGCGCTTGTGAATCACCTTCCGGGCTTGTGGTATATTTTATTGAATTATCCGAACGGATTATTAAAAATGTTTACATATCAACACCATCTCTGTTCGGATTTAAGGCGTTTTGCGATTCTCTTGAAGGGCATATTTTTACGGATTTCAGCTTTGCGCTTGATTCCTTTGGCATAAATTTTGCAGATTGTTCAAGATAGGAGAACAAAAATGAATTCATGGGCTCTGTTTGGTATAACAAAAAAACTTACCGAAAAATTTGATTATCCGCCAATGAAACATGTAAAAAAAATAGGCGACAGATTTAAAAAATCTATACATCTGTATCCCATAGATGTAGGCAATGACGGTGCGCTGAATTTTGAAATGACTGCAATGGCGGCGCCTCAATATAATATCCACAGATTTGGAATATTTTTTACCGATTCTCCAAGACATGCGGATATTCTGCTAATTCTTGGCAGACCCACAGAGGCTATGATCAAACCACTTAAAGAAACAATAAATCAACTGCCTGAACCGTTCGGCATAGTCGCATTGGAAAACAATCAGGAAACAGGTATCGATATAGAAAATTTGAATCTTCCGAATCTGCTTGCTCATATAAAAGAAGAGATAGATGCAAAATCTATAATATCGCTGCTTCTTGGAATAATGGAGAAATAATATGATATATCTGATTTTATGCTTATTTGTATTCGGGTCTATATCCGGGTTTCTCAATCGTAAAGTAAGCTATTTATCAGCATTTTTCGCTTCCATACTGTCGTTTATTGCGGGATTTGAAGCCAAATTTTCAGGATACATATTTGTGGACAAGTTCCGTTTTTTGCCAAACATCTATGTCGGAATCGGCATTGACAAACTAAGCGGACTCTTCTTAATGATTGCATCGATATCCTGGATTGCAATCGCGCTTTTTTCCATCGATTTTGGCAATCACTATAGAAAAAGAATGGCTATCTTTTTAAATCTCTCGATAATGGGTATGTTCCTGATTTTAGCCGCCTATGATGCGATAATATTTCTTGCCGGATGGGAAATAATGACAATAGCTTCATATCTTTTGATAACCGAGCATGAGGGCTCATACAAAGAAGCGTTTCAATTTTTATCCTTCAGCGAAATATCAACAGTCAGCCTTATTATAGCATTCCTCAGTCTTTTTATATCAAACGGATCGTTTGCTTTGCTTAACATTCACTCGAAAAGTATCGCCTTTCTTGTATTCGCATCGCTGGCATTTATAGTAAAGATGGGTATAGTTCCGTTTCATACCTGGCTCAAAGATGCTCACTCAAAAGCTCCGTCCAATGCATCGGCTCTTTTAAGCGCTCCCATAACACTTATGGGTGTTTACGGACTTGCAAAGATTATCTCTATAACAGGTTATATCCATATATGGGGAATAGCTGCTATCATAATGGGAAGCCTTTCGGCTTTCTGGGGCGCAATGGAAGCTGCCGTGGCTAAGGGATTGAAAGTGCTGCCTGCCTATTCAACGGTTGAGAACAACGGCATGATACTTGCGACATTGGGTCTGTCTGCGGTCGCGTATTCGGTTTCGGCAAACTCGACACTCTACGAATTTGCCTTCCTGACAGCCATCATCTTATCAATAGCGCATACAACCTCAAAGACGCTTCTGTTTTTGTCGATAGGTCAGGCGAAAGAACAACTCAACGAAGAAAGCATAGACAATGTGAGAGGAATACATAAAAGCGTTGGCAAAATCCCCGCGCTCGGCATCGTTATTTCAGGTTTGTCTTTCAGCGCATTTCCAACACTAATAGGATATGTAGCCGAGTGGATGCTTCTTGAGTCGATTTTTCAATCTTATCAGTTTCACAGCATATTAGACAGAATAGTCAGCTCAAGCGGCGGTGTTCTTTTGTCTCTTGCAATCGGTTTTGCATCGTTTTCTATGGTTAAACTTATCGGATATTCCGCTCTGGGATACAATCACGATAAAGTTGCCAGAAAAATTCCAACATTTTTTATGCATACCTCAGAGATATTTTTAATAATAATGATATTTGCTATGAGCTTTTTTGCCTCTGCCATATTTTTGAACTTGGGATATTCAAAATTTGTAATAGGAGCGCTCGGGGTTCCTAACAGGTGGCTTCTGGCAAGTGCGAAGCCGGTCTTCGGCGTAATTTCACCGGCATTTTTCGCAATAGTGATGTCAGGATTGTTCACTGTTCCGTTTATCATCTATCTTAAAAACAGAGTTAAGACTAAAAAGGTTATCTCCTGGAATGGCGGTCTTGCTTTAAAGGAAGACGAGTATTTCAGCGCAAGCGCATTCTCTTTTATAATAAAGTTTATTCTCAGATTTGTTTATATGACAAAAGAGGTTGAGAGAGAAAACTATGCTTATGTTGTTACAAATGATCTGTTTGAATCGTTTTATGCGTTGGTGATAAAATTATTCAAAAAAGCAGGATATCGCATAAGTCATTTTATAATGAACGGAAAGATACATATTTATATTTTATATATTCTTGTTACATTCATATTTATTTTTATATATTTCGGAGCGTTGTCGTAATTCGGAAACTTGGTATTTCAACAAGCTGCTTGATGTTGCTGTGATTTCGCCTAAATTTATGGTTTAGACAAAAACTGTCTAAACCATAGTCTGGGGGCAAGCCTATGAACGATGATAGGGTATTTACCGATAAGCTCGTATGCGGAAATCTGCTTTCTAACCTGAACTCTGAACAACTGAAAACCCTGGCAAGCTCGGTTTCAATCAGAAATCGCTGGGAAATAACGGTGTATAGGAGTCGGATTCGTTCCAGAAGCGCTAAGGATACGCATCTGGTAAATAAAATTACACCCGATATTAAGCGGGAAATCGGCAGCGTGAGAGAATATATCAGCGGAGCAGATATCATAAGACTCGATAAGGATATCTGCATGGATGAGAAGTTTCATTTTAATGTCAGGCTCTATGTAACAAGAAAATTTGCCAGAATCGCGCATATGTTTGATGCCAACTTCTTCCCCTCGAGCAACATTGAAGAACCTGATATTGTAATCGTCATGGTTCCTGAATGGGAAAACAGGGCTATCTATATCTATCCGTCTGACAAGGGGATTGTTCATAACTTCGTTTTGGGAACCGACTATTACGGCGAGGCTAAAATGGCTGCGTTGAGATCTGCTCTTTATTTAACCGGAGAATACAGAAACGGGCTCGGGCTTCACGCCGGAGGAAAACTTTTCAGGGTAAAGACAGATAGTGGAATTTCCGAAAAAGGCGCATTGATTTTCGGACTTTCAGGAACGGGAAAAACAACCATAACCATTAACGATCATGGGCTCATTCCACCGGAAGGTATATCAATACTTCAGGATGATATTATGCTCTTAAGAGACGATGCCTTTGCCTACGGAACCGAACACAGCTTCTATATCAAAACCGACAACGTCACAAGCCAGCCTGAAATTTTTCACGCTACGCAAGCTCCTATGGCTATTGCTGAGAATGTGTGGGTTGATGATGAGGGCGAAATCGATTTTGACAATCTATCGTTGACTTCAAACGGACGGTGCTTGGTACCAAGATTTGCCCTGCCCCATTCAAGAGACGACGTTAATCTTTCAAAGGTCTCATGCATCTTTTTTAACACAAGAAGGGATGACCTCCCCCCTATAGGAAAGCTTTCATCGGCTTATCAGGCAGCCGCCTATTTTATGCTTGGCGAATCTATGATTACATCGGCATCTGACCCGAAACTTGCCGGAAAATCCAAAAGGGTTGTAGGCTTCAATCCGTTTATCTTAACCGATCCGGCAAAAGAAGGCAATAAATTTTTGGAAATTCTGAAAAAAAACAAAATCGATGCGTACATTGTCAACACCGGAAGAATCGGAAAAAGCAATATAACCCCTCAGATTACAATGGGCGTAATCAAAGATGCGTTAAAAGGACAAATCAGCTGGAAATTCGATAACGATCTGGGCTATTTTATTGCGGATAAATCCGAATCCTGCGATTTGTCAAATTTTGAACCGAACAAAATATTCGGTTCGGATTACAATTTTATGATGAAAAAACTATATGGAGAAAGAATGGAATATCTGTCCAAATTTAGCGGATTAAACAGAAAAATTCTCGAACATCTTAAGGAGACAAAATGAAGGTAGCGATTTTGGTTCACGACGGTTTTGAAGATCTTGAATATTTTGTTCCGAAATACGCGTTGATTATGAACGGTTTTAACGTCTTAACGGTGGGAATGAGGATGAAAAAGGAATGCAAAGGCAGATGGGGGCTTGCCGCTGAGGTTGATGTTCTTGCCACCGAAATCTGCCCTGAAGAACTCTCCGGAATTCTTATACCCGGAGGCTATGCGCCGGATAAAATCAGAAGATTTCCACCCGTTCTTAAACTCGTAAAAGCCATTGATGAGGCAAAAAAACCTTTGGGTCTGATATGTCATGCCGGTTCCGTTGCGATATCGGCAAAGATTTTAAACAAAGGCGACAAATGCACAAGCTCATACGGAATAAAGGACGATTTAATCAATGCCGGAGCCGAATGGATTGATAAGTCTGTGGTAATTGATGGAAACAGGATTTGGGCTCAAGGTGTAAAATCGCTTGCAGAATATACCAATTCCGCTCTCAATATACTTAAACAGGGTAAATAAATTGTTGTTGGGGGGTTGGGAAGACATGCAAGGCACGCCTCCCCAAAATGCTTAATTTCTCATCAGTTGCCTAAAGTATATAAGAATTTTTCTATTTGTCAAGAAAAATTTTGAAATCTATTTGCCTTTAGTTTACCGCTACCTGCTCTGATTTGTATATTCCGCTGAAATTGGATAAGGACACCTTTTTCGGAAATAGATTACCCCTTAAAAAATGGCGCCTATTTTTATGATTATTTCGTTTATAGCAAGTATATCAATCAAACTTGCAAAGTTTTCTACAGTATCACGCTGCCCTTTAGCATAAGCCCCTTTCAATAGTTCATAATAGGTTAAAATGCTTATGAAATACGATCCACTTTTTAGGATATTTTCAAACAACTCTATAGCAAACTTCTGCCCTTTCAGTAAGTCAATACATATATCGGTGTCGATTATGCATCCCAATTTTTTTGCTTTTCTGCTATTGGCTTTGTCTTTTTCTCTAATCCTTTCGACAAACTCCATACCATCTTCTTCAAAATCTTTTAACTTGCCTGCAAGCGATAAGATTTTTCCCTTTTCCTCTTCTTTATATATTCCTTTAATGCTTCGTTTATCGTTTGGCTGAAGTTTTTTGATAAGCCCACAGACTCTTTGTATATCTCCTCGGTTATTGAAACCGTCTTTTTTACTACAGCCATTTTATACCTCCTGCTTTTTTTAATATAGTAATACTTATCGGTAATCCTTTCAAAGCACACCGCCACGCAAACAAAAACAGATTTTTGAATGAGTTGCGGTCTATAACTTATACCTTGCCGCTTTTTTTAACATAAATACAGACACAATACATCCAAACGACAAAGCCGCCACTGCTTGATAAGTTTTATTTAAACCCATGATATCACCCGATCGTCCAATCATATATACCGCTATAGAACCAATGCCAAAATTTACTGCCATGTATATGCTATTTGCAAAAGTTGGCATACCCGAGTTTAGATCTTGCACGCTTGCAAGCAAAATCGGTCCTGTGGCAAAAAGAAAAAACCCCAAAATTGCCAAGAGAGGAAACAGCAATACATCGCGGTAAAGCACAAACAAAATCATGGAAATTGATGAGATCAGAGATGAAATAAAAAGCATTCTGTATCTGCCAATCCTGTCTGAATAAGTTCCTGAAAAAAGTGTACCCAGAACTGCAAAAAATTGCAAAACAGATAACGAGATACCGGCATACCAAAGGCTTGAGCCATTTTGTGTCAAATAGACAGGTAGATATAAAACCAAGGCTGACTTCATAGCAGATTGAAAAAATATAAAACCTCCGAGAACACCGAAAAAGAAAGTGTATCGTTTTAAAAAGTTTTTTGCAGCGCCTTTCTCTTTTTTCTTATTGAAATTCGATCTTGAAGCAAAATTTCTTAGTTTCCAATAAAGCAAAAAGGATGATAAAAGTCCAAAAGGCACAAGTCTATAAGTTCCATCCAATCCCCAAAGTGAGATTCCCGCAGTGATTAAAAGTGGTCCGACGGTTCTTGCGGTCTCACCACCTACCATAAAAAAACTCATACCGACTCCGATTCTGTTGCCGGAGGCTTCTTTTATCATGACAGGACTTGGTATATGGTAAAGTGCTGCACTGATACCAGCCACGAAAAGTAAAATCAGCGCCACTATATAGGAATTGGCGAGCCCCAAAAAGCTCATACAAATTGCTGTCACTGATGGCATTAATATCACTATAAGCTTAACTCCTCTTCTCTCAGCCATCAGACCAAACAGAGGATTAAAAAGAGCCGGTAGTCTCCTGACTATATCCAGAAAAGCTGTTTCTGACAGAGAAATACCGAGCTTGCTTATCAAAAGCGGCAGCATAGGGGCTAAAAAAGAGCTATAAACATCATGTGTGAAATGAGAAAATGAGATGATTAACACTTTACCTTTATCAAATTTTTTCAATTTTTTTTCCTCCGTTTAAAGTTCTTATTTTAGTGCTGTTTGGAATGGCTTGCCGGCAGCGTTCAGGTTTTCTAAGCGGACACCGTTTGCTTTTCAGTGCTCTCAATAATGAACAAATCTATCGTA
>Ga0256829_1002619_pt1 | contig 13218 bp, 26 predicted proteins | sample 131447metaG_FD_185979 | JGI IMG/M metagenome (GOLD analysis project Ga0256829, IMG submission 185979) | Hydrothermal vent microbial communities from Lau Basin, Pacific Ocean - 131-447 | ecosystem: Environmental > Aquatic > Marine > Hydrothermal vents | place: Pacific Ocean: Lau Basin | collected...
TGGCTTCCTTCAGACCCAACCGTTACCAGCTACGCCCTTGCCATTCGGATTGTCTTCCCCTCGGTCGGGGTGACGCCTGCACAACACAGGCCGGGTTTGCCAGCTATGCTGGGCAAACACATAAAAAGGTCCCGCATTGCGGGACCTTTAGAGTAATCGGTATTGTTCGTGCTATTGTTACGCGGATCCTGCTCAAGCCTCACCTTTTTCCACCTCATCAACCAGCTCAATAATCGCCATTGAAGCTGCGTCACCGGCACGAAAACCGGTCTTGATCATGCGGGTGTAACCACCGCTGCGCGTAGCGCATGCATGTGCAATATCGTTGAACAGCAAATCAACAATCGGACGGTAACGCAGCTTAGCCAATGCCTGGCGGCGCGCATGCAAATCGCCGCGCTTGCCCAGTGAAATTAATTTCTCGACATAAGGCCGTACTGCACGTGCCTTGGCTTCCGTCGTTTCAATTCGGCCATGCGTCAGCAATGCTGTAGCCAAATTAGCCAGCAGAGCGCGACGATGCCCACTGGGCAGTCCTAATGAACCGCGATGTTTACGATGTCTCATTTATCCTGTCCTCTCCAGCCAGACTCAGTCTTCCAGCGCTTCCGCATCTTCCTGCGGTGGCCAGTTAGGCAAATCCATGCCCAGTTCAAGTCCCATTGTTTCCAGTACTTCTTTAATTTCATTCAATGACTTACGACCGAAATTCGGCGTACGCAACATTTCCTGCTCGCTACGCTGAACCAGATCACCAACACGGAACACATCATCGGATTTCAGGCAGTTCATGGAGCGTACCGACAGATCCAGGTGCTCAATCGGCTGTATCAGCAGATTATCCAGACCATCATCCACATCCTCTTCGACAGCAATGACACTGACGTTTTCAAAATCTACAAATACGGCCAATTGCGCTTCCAGAATACTGGCAGCCGCGTTCAACGCTTCTTCCGGCGATAGCGCGCCATTGGTCTCAATTTCCATGATTAATTTATCATAGTTGGTGCGCTGGCCTACGCGTGCGGATTCGATACGGGTAGATACGCGGCGAACCGGCGAGTAAGAAGCATCCACCAGCAATGATCCAAGCGGACGCTGATCAACTTCGCGCTCAGTAGCCGGCACATAACCGCGACCTTTTTCCACCACAGCTTCAACCTTCAGGTGAGCGTCATCATTCAGGTGCGCCAGGATCAGTTCCGGGTTGAGCACTGTCAGTCCGGCTGGGTACTTGATATCCGCCGCAGTAACAATAGCTGAACCTTTAATGTCCAGCGATATAGTTGTACTCTCATCGCCTTCCATGCGCAGGTCCAGTTCCTTCAAGGACAGAATAATGTCCATAACATCTTCGCGTACGCCCTTGATAGAATCATATTCATGCGCAACACCGTCCATCAGGACTGATGTAACCGCAGCGCCGGGCAACGATGACAGCAGCATGCGGCGCAAGCTGTTACCAATAGTTGTCCCATAGCCGCGTTCCAGCGGCTCAAACACAATCTTGGCGGCGCGGCCAGGTACTTTTTCGTCAATGCTGATATGACGCGGATTAATCAATTGCATGAATCGGTCCTCAATGTTTACTTGGAGTAAAGTTCGACGATCAGTTGTTCACGAATGTTCGAATCCAACTGCTCACGCGCCGGCATCTCACGGTAAACGCCCTGACGGCTCGGCAGATCTACATCCAGCCATTCAGCCGCGCCGCGGCTACCGGCGGATTCTGCAGCGGCATTGATACGCAACTGCTCCTTCGCGCCATCCATCAACTCAAGACGAGAGCCAATAGAAACACGATAAGAAGGAATGTTCACGATACGGCCATTCACCTTGAGCAACTTGTGACGAACAATCTGACGGGCTTCCGTACGGGAGGATGCCAGACCCATGCGATAGACCACGTTATCGAGACGCGATTCAAGTATCTGCAACAGGTTCAGACCGGTAATACCGGGCATACGGTCAGCATCATTAAAATAGCCGCGAAACTGTTTTTCCTGCAGGCCATAAATACGCTTGACTTTCTGCTTTTCGCGCAACTGCAGGCCATAATCGGAAACCTTCACGCGACGATTCTGCCCGTGCATACCAGGCGCATAGGGGCGACGCTCAATCGGACATTTGTCCGAATAACATTTGCTTCCCTTGAGAAATAACTTTTCGCCTTCACGTCGGCACAACCGACATTTAGCTTCCAGATAACGTGCCATTTATTAAACTCCTAAACGCGGCGCCGCTTGGGCGGGCGGCATCCATTATGTGGAATCGGAGTAACATCGCGGATCGCGGTTACATTAATACCTGCTGCTGCAATAGCGCGCAATGCGGATTCACGTCCGCTACCGGGGCCGCGAACCAACACGGAACAATTTCTTACACCATGATCCATAGCTTTGCGGGCGGCCTCTTCAGCCGCAACCTGAGCGGCAAACGGGGTGCTCTTGCGGGAACCACGGAAACCGGCAGCTCCGCTGGTACCCCAACATATCACATCGCCGTTACCATCCGTAAAGGTAATAAGCGTATTATTAAAACTTGCCTTGATATGGACAACTGCATTGGCAATATTCTTGCGAATGCGTTTCTTGCCCGATGCTTTCGGTTTAGCCATTCGGAACCCCTGTTACTTCTTCTTGCCAGCGACTGTACGGCGCGGACCTTTGCGAGTACGTGCATTAGTTTTACTGCGCTGACCGCGAACGGGCAGACCCTTACGATGGCGCAGGCCGCGGTAACAGCCCAGATCCGTCAAGCGCTTGATGCTCATCACTACTTCGCGGCGGAGATTGCCCTCCACTGCGTAATCCGCATCAATCACAGCGCGAATTTTATCTACTTCTCCATCACTCAGATCCTTGACGCGTGTATTTGCATCAATACCAGCACTGGCAAGAATTGCCTTCGAACTGGTATGACCAATACCAAAAATATACGTCAACGCGACTTCTACGCGTTTCTGAGTCGGAATATTTACACCGGCTATTCGAGCCACTTGCTGCCTCCTTAGACCTTGAGGAAAAGGGCGCGAACCATAGCGATAAGCATGACTGCACGCAACTCCCTTAACCCTGTCGCTGTTTATGTCGTGGATTCTCGCAAATTATACGGATGATGCCCTTGCGGCGAATCACACGACATTTGTTACACATTTTTTTGACTGATGCCCGGACTTTCATGCCTGCGCCTCCTCAACTCTACCGGCTAACCGGCATGGTATTCACCGAAGGTATGCTACCCATCAGTGAGCCGGAGGACGCTTTCACTGTCTTCCGGATTAACCGCCCACAGGTGGTGGCCGGTCAGCTATCAGCAGCCCCGACAACCGGACGGCCAATTACTTCTCGCGGTAACAAATACGCCCGCGAGAAAGATCATAGGGTGAAATCTCAACTGTCACCTTGTCACCTGGAAGGATGCGAATATAGTACTTCCGCATCTTTCCAGAAATGGTGCACAACAGTTCGTGCCCGTTTTCCAATTTAACCTTGAACATGGCATTGGGCAGTTTTTCCACCACTTCCCCGCTCATTTCAATGATAGCTTCTTTTGCCATGCTTAGCCTTCTACCGCCTCTTTCAGAGCGGCGTAAACCGCCTGCATTTCCCCGGACGCATCAATACTGCGAAAACCTGCCTTATGCTGATAATAATCCAGCAAGGGGGCCGTCTGCTCACGATAAACCTTGAGTCGGCGAGCGATGACATCGTCGCGATCATCGTCACGCTGGTACAGCGCTCCACCGCAACGATCACAGAAGCCTGATTTTGAGGGAGGCGAATACTGCCGATGAAATCCAAAACCGCAAGCCCTGCATATCAGGCGCCCGCTCAGACGATCCAGCAAGCTCTTTTCCGGCGCATCCATAAACACAATCCGGTCAATAGAGAGTCCATGCAGCGCCAGCATCCTGTCCAGTGCTTCTGCCTGCGCCACATTGCGTGGAAAACCATCAAGCAGGAAGTCCTGCGATTCATCCTCAATAATGCAATCCTCGATCATGGTCACGACCAGCTCATCCGGAACCAGCCTGCCTGCATCCATATAGGCTTTGGCTGCAATACCGGCATCGGTTGCGTCACGTACAGCGGCGCGCAGGATGTCACCCATGGCCAAATGCTTGATGCCTGCTTCCGCACCCAGCCTCTCGCCCTGGGTGCCTTTACCGACACCCGGCGGACCGAACAAAATCACATTCATGACTTACCGGTTTTCAAGCGGGCCTTTTTCATCAAACCTTCGTACTGGTGACTCATCAGATGGGATTGAATCTGGCCCATGGTATCCATGGTCACCACCACTACGATCAACAGACTGGTGCCGCCAAAATAGAACGGTACGGATAACTCGGATATCAGCCACTGCGGCAACAAACACACCACCGACACATAAACCGCACCGACCACTGTAATTCTGGTAAGTACGCCGTCCACATAATCAGCCGTCTTCTGACCGGGGCGAATACCGGGAATAAAACCGCCATGCTTCTTCAGGTTATCGGCTGTTTCCTTGGGATCGAACACAATCGCCGTATAAAAGAAGCAAAAGAACACTATCAGACCAGTGAACAATGTCATATACAGCCACGCGCCCGGCGACAGTATCGCCGATACGTCGCCCAGCCATGAAAATCCTTTTACGCCCTTGGTAAATTGCGCGAAGGTTGCCGGCAACAGAATCAGGGAAGAGGCAAAAATCGGCGGAATAACACCTGCAGTATTGACTTTCAGCGGCAAAAAGGATGACTTGCCACCGTACATTCGATTTCCCACCTGACGTTTGGCATACTGAATAGGGATACGCCGTTGCGCACGCTCAAACCAAACCACAGCGCCAGTCACCAGCAAAGACATGGCAAACAGCCCAAGTACGGTGAATGCAGAAAACTCGCCAGTACGAGCAAGTTCCAGAGTGCCGCCTACCGCTTTTGGCAGGCCCGCAACAATACCGCTGAAAATAATCAGCGAGATACCATTGCCAATACCGCGCTCCGTCACCTGCTCACCTACCCACATCAGGAACACCGTACCCGTGACCAGCGTTATGACCGTCATGGCGCGAAAGGCCATACCCGGATCAATCACAACTGACTGGCCACCAACTGAAAATGACTCCAGACCGATGGAAATGCCGACAGCCTGGAGGATAGCCAGCGCAAGCGTGCCATAACGCGTGTACTCGGTAATCTTGCGACGGCCTGCTTCGCCCTCTTTCTTCAGTTGTTCTAGCTTGGGAGAAACCACTGTCATCAACTGAATAATAATCGAGGCTGAAATGTACGGCATGATTCCCAGCGCAAAGATGGTCAGGCGTGACAAGGCGCCGCCGGAGAACATGTCGAACATGCCAAGCAGGGACCCTTTCGCCTGATTGAAAAACTGAGCCAGGACACTTGCATCAATACCGGGCACAGGAATGTGCGCACCAACGCGAAACACAATCAACATCGCGAGGGTAAACAAAATGCGGGACTTCAGCTCCGGAATTTTGCCAATATCACCCAGGCCACCCAATGCGCCCGACGGCTGAGAAGCCATATCAGCCCTCGTTCGCAATCATTTTTATCGTACCGCCAGCAGCTTCAACGGCTGCTATCGCAGCAGTGGATGCGGCAGCCACGGAAATGCTTATCCGCTTATTCAGCGCGCCCTTGGCCAGCAGCTTGACCGAATCAACTGCGTTACGCACCAGACCTGCATCAAATAATGTTGCGGCATCGACTGTTGCACCATCATCAAAACGATTCAACTGCTGCAGGTTGACCAACTGAAATTCAGTGCGCGTACGCGGGGTGAAACCACGCTTGGGCACACGACGGATCAACGGCATCTGGCCGCCTTCAAAGCCTCTGGCAACCTTGCCGCCTGTACGCGACTTCTGGCCTTTATGACCACGACCGGCGGTTTTTCCGTTACCGGAGCCAATGCCCATCCCCTTACGCTTGCTTGTCTTGCGTGAACCATCGCTTGCTTTAAGCTCATTCAATTTCATTACTTACTCTCCGGATTCAATTCGAACAAGATGCCTGATCTTGTTCACCATGCCACGAACGCTCGGGGTATCTTCCAACTCAACCACCTTATGCATGCGACGGATACCCAGACCAATCAATGTTGCCTTCTGATCTTTAGCGTAACCGATGCCGCTCTTTATCTGACGGACGCGAATCGTATCTTTGTTTGCCATTTGGAACTCCTAATCTGTTCAGGCGGTTTTGCCACGACGGGCGGCAACTTGCTCTGGGCTTTCCAGCATCTTCAATCCATTGAACGTAGCACGCACACTGTTAACTGTATTACGTGAACCTTTTGATTTGGTCAAGATGTCACTGATTCCAACAGCATCCATGATGGCGCGCACAGCCGAGTTGGCAATAACGCCGGTACCTTCGGAGGCAGGTTTGAGCATGATATAACTGGCATCCTGGCGGCCGGTCACCTGATAAAAGATGGAACCATCCTTTCGCGGCACATAAATCAGCGACTTACGGGCAATGTCGCCTGCCTTGCGGATCGCTTCAGGCACTTCTTTTGCCTTGGCATGGCCAAATCCGACATGACCGTTACCGTCACCCACCACCATCAGGGCGGAAAAGCTCATACGCCGACCACCGGATGTTGTCTTGGCGACACGATTAATAGCCACCAGCTTCTCATTCAGATCCAATTCGTTTGCGTTAATCATCTGTCATCTCCTAAAACTTCAGACCGCCGGCGCGAGCGCCTTCGGCCAGCGCCTTAACGCGTCCATGATATGCAAAACTGCCGCGGTCAAAAGCCACTACTTCCACGCCCGCTTTCATGGCACGCTCGGCAATCAGTTTGCCAACTGCTTCGGCGCCTTGTCTATTACCGCCGCTATTGATCGCCGCATCCAGACTGGAAGCCGCCGCCAGTGTCTTGCCATTCGCATCGTCAACGACCTGCGCATAGACATGACGGGCTGAACGAAAGATACTCAGCCGCAACTTACCGGATGCTTTAACCCTGGCGCGGACTTTGCGCGCACGGCGCACTGCGCCATTGGATTCATAACGTTTGATACTCATCTCTTGTTAACCTCTACCTGTGAGCTGTAGGCCATTATGCCTTCTTGCCTTCCTTCATGACGACATGTTCGTCAACATAGCGCACGCCCTTGCCCTTATACGGCTCCGGTGGACGGTAAGCACGGATCTCGGCGGCAACCTGGCCGACACGCTGCTTGTCAATACCGCTAACCGTAATGATGCTTTGCTCTACAAGTGCATCAATGCCCTCCGGCAGAGCGTACACAACCGGGTGCGAAAAGCCGAGGGCCAAGTTCAGCGTTCTACCCTGAGCCTGAGCGCGATAACCTACGCCACGCAGCTCCAGTTTCTTTTCAAAGCCGGCAGTAACGCCAGTGATGTTGTTGGCCACCAGCGCACGCGTCAAACCAAAGAAAGACTTGGTTTTCTTGTCGCCCATATTCGAGCAACTGATGGTCACCAGATTCTCTTCCTGCGCAACAGTGACGCCTGCAAACAAGGGTGACGTCAACTCACCCCTGGCGCCCTTGATGGTGATGGACTCGCTGCCAATACTGACTTCTACGCCAGCCGGCAGCGTAACGGGTTGTTTACCAATACGTGACATAATCTACCTCAAAATACCGTACAGAGGACTTCGCCGCCCACTTGGGCTGAACGTGCCTTCTTGTCGGTCATGATTCCCTGTGACGTGCTGATAAGCGCAACGCCATAGCCACTCTTTACGCGCGGCAATTCATCAGCACCTACGTAAACGCGACGACCTGACTTGGAAATACGTCTGATCTCACGAATGATCGGCTTAGCCTCATCATCATAACGCAGGGTTATGCGCAAAAAGCGCTGGCCCTTATGGTTATACGCTTTTACGGCACCAAGATAACCTTCATCTTTTAACAGCCCTGCCATAGACAGCAAAATCTTGCTGGCCGGCATTTCAATTCTTTCTATCCCTGCCATCTGCGCATTACGAATACGCGTGAGCATGTCGGCGATACGGTCCATCATCATCTTTGTATACTCCTCACCAGCTCGACTTGACCATGCCGGGGATCTCTCCGGCAAGCGCATGCTTACGCAGGCAGATACGACACATGCCCAGCTTACGGTAGACTGAGTGCGGACGCCCGCATAGCTGGCAGCGCGTATAGGCGCGAACTTTAAATTTTGGTGTGCGATTGCATTTTACAATCAATCTTTTGGAAGCCATGTAGCAGCCCTCTTATTTGCGGAACGGCATACTGAATTCTCTCAGCAACGCACGTCCTTCTTCATTCGTTTTGGCAGTGGTACAGATGGTAATATCCATACCCCGTACCTTGTCAACCTTGTCGTATTCTATTTCGGGGAAAATAATCTGTTCTCTGATTCCCAAGGTATAGTTGCCTCGACCGTCAAATGACTTTGGAGACAATCCCTTGAAATCGCGAATACGCGGCAAGGCAATGTTGACCAGACGATCAAAAAACTCCCACATGCGCTCACCACGCAGCGTAACACGACAACCAACCGGCATACCGTCACGCAGCTTGAAGTTGGCAATCGATTTACGAGAGCGCGTCACAACAGGCTTCTGACCGGTAATAGCAGCCATATCAGCCAGCGCTCCGTCCATCAACTTGGCATTCTGGGATGCTTCGCCCACGCCCATATTCACCACAATCTTACTGATGCCGGGAATTTGCATCGGGTTGCTGTAGGCAAACTCTTTTCCCAGCGTCGGCGCTACTTTTTTATTATATACTTCTTTCAAACGTGCCATTGTCGTGTTCTCCTACTTATCCAGCACTTCGCCGCATTTGCAGCAAGTACGAACCTTGCGACCATCTTCAAGTGCCTTCACACCTAAGCGCACACCGACTTTGCATTTGGCGCAGAAATACTGAACATTGGAAATAGCCATCGGCGCTTCCTTGTCAATAATACCACCGGCGCTGTTTTCCGTTTGCCGGGTATGGCGCTTAATCATATTGACCTTGGCTACCAATACGCTGCCATCCTGAGGCATCACACGGATCACATTACCGCGTGCGCCTTTGTCACGACCGGTAATGATAATTACCTGATCATCTTTGCGAATTCGGGTTTTCACCGTTGCTGTCATCTCTTATTGCCTCACTTTTCCGCTTACAGCACTTCAGGCGCAAGGGAAACTATTTTCATATAACCCTTATTGCGCAGCTCGCGTGTCACCGGACCAAAAATCCGGGTCCCTATGGGTTCATTCTGCTTAGATAGCAATACTGCGGCATTCTCATCAAAGCGAATGGAAGAACCATCAGCGCGGCGAAATTCCTTGGCAGTACGGACAACCACGGCGCGCTGAACCTCGCCCTTCTTCACTTTACCGTTCGGCACTGCCTCTTTAACTGCCACAATAATCACATCGCCTACGCTGGCATAGCGGCGCTTGGAGCCGCCCAGCACCTTGATGCATTTCACTCTGCGGGCGCCGGAATTATCAGCAACCTGCAATACAGTTTCATTCTGAATCATGCCAATATCTCCTTACAGCTGGTCAGCACGCGTCAGCACTGCCTGCATCACCCAGCGCTTGCGGCGGGAGATCGGGGCTGACTCGACGATGCGAACCGTATCGCCGATATTGCAAGCGTTATCAGCATCGTGTGCCATATATTTCTTGTGCGAACGAACAGTCTTGCGGTAACGCGGGTGCAAAAATTTACGTTCCACCTGCACAACAATTGTCTGCTCTGCCTTGTTGCTCACTACCACCCCTTCCAGGGTGCGCTTGTTACTGGTTGCCTCGGACATTTCTCTATCTCCTTAGCTGCGCTGAGCCAGAATAGTTTTGATACGCGCGATTTCACGACGCACCTGCCCAACACGGGCCGTATTGTTCAACTGCATGGTAGCTTTCTGAAAGCGCAGCTTCATATTCTCCGCAGCTAATTCATTCATGCGTTCGGTCAGATCTGCCGCACTTAACGCACGCAGATCTTTTGCATTCTTGTTATCGCTCATCGTCCAGCTCCACGCACGACAATCTTGGTGCGAATTGGCAGTTTTGCAGCGGCTCGCTCAAGTGCGCCACGCGCCATCTCCTCATCAATACCGTCCATTTCATACAGGATACGGCCGGCTTTCACGGCTGCAACCCAAAACTCCGGAGAACCTTTACCCTTACCCATGCGAACTTCAGCAGGCTTTTTGGATACCGGCAAATCGGGGAAAATACGTATCCACACGCGACCCTGACGCCTAACGTGACGACTGATTGTAACACGCGCAGCCTCAATTTGACGCGCTGTAATACGACCCGGCTCCATCGCCTTCAATCCATACTCGCCAAAATTCAGACTGGCGCCGCGCGGACTCTTGCCACGAATGCGCTGAAGCTCTTTATGATGCTTACGCCAGCGGATTTTTTTCGGTTGCAACATCGTAACTCTTCCTCTTTACCTGATAACAGTCTTTATGCGTTCGCGTCGGTGGTATCGCCCAGCTTAATGCCGTTGAATACCCATACTTTTACGCCAACCACGCCATAAGTGGTATGCGCTTCGGCAAAGCCATAATCTATATCAGCACGTAGCGTGTGCAGCGGTACACGGCCTTCACGATACCATTCAGTACGAGCAATCTCGGCGCCGCCAAGGCGACCGGCGCAATTGATACGAACACCCTTGGCGCCCATACGCGTAGCACTCTGCACTGCGCGTTTCATCGCACGACGGAAAGCCACACGGCGTTCCATCTGAAAGGCTACATTTTCAGCGACCAGTTGAGCTTCCGCCTCAGGGCGACGAACCTCAACAATGAACACCTGCACCTCCTGGCCAAACTCCTTGGCCAAATCATTGCGAACAGCGTCAATTTCGGAACCTTTCTTGCCGATCACAACACCCGGACGCGACGTATGCACGGTAACCTTGATCTTGCCGGCAGGGCGCTCAATAATAATACGCGATACGCCGGCATGCTTGAGGCGGTCCTTCACATAGCGACGCAGCTTGATATCTTCACGCAGCTGTGTGCCAAAATTTTTGTCAGAGGCGTACCAGATTGATTCCCAGTTACGTATAATACCAACACGGAATCCAATCGGATTTACTTTCTGTCCCATGAATAACCCCTTTTATCCGCGTTCGCTGACAGACACGGTCAGGTGGCTGTGGCGATGAAAACGTTTACGCATACGACCCATGCCTTTCGGACGAAAACGCTTGAGCGTCATGCCCGCATCGGCTTTAGCCTCGGATACAAACAATGCATCCACATCCAGTCCGTGATTCTGTTCGGCATTGGCAATAGCCGACTTCAGAACTTTCTCATACAGGCGAGCTGATTTCTTCGGTGACAACGCCAAAACGGCCATGGCGCGATCTACGTTCAGGCCACGAATGGCATCAGCCATCAGGCCTGCCTTCTGGGGACTGATTTTACTGTTTTTGTGCAATGCACGTGCTTGCTCGGACATGCCTACCTCTTCCTGGCCTTTTTATCCGCACCATGACCATAGTAGGTGCGGGTAGGTGAAAACTCACCCATCTTGTGACCAACCATGTTCTCGGTCACGAAGACCGGTATAAACTTGTGGCCGTTATGCACGGCAAAGTTCAACCCGACGAATTCCGGCGAAATGGTAGATCGGCGTGACCAGGTCTTGATTACGCTTTTCTTCTCGGCCGCCTGCGCCGCATCAACCTTCTTCTGCAGAGAGGCCTCAATGTAAGGGCCTTTCTTTAATGAACGCGCCATGTCTTACCTCACTTCTGGTTACGGCGGCGAATAATATCACGGTTCGACGCCTTGTTCTTCTGACGGGTCTTATGACCCTTGGTCGGTACGCCCCACGGGGTAACCGGATGACGTCCGCCGGAAGTGCGTCCCTCGCCGCCACCATGCGGATGATCGACAGGGTTCATCACTACGCCGCGAACATTCGGGCGTATACCCAGCCATCGGCTACGACCAGCCTTACCAACTTTACGGTTGGAGTGATCAGCATTGCCCATAACGCCGATAGTTGCCAGACAACGCGCATCCACGCGGCGAAATTCACCGGAGGGCATTTTCAGCACGGCAAGGCCGCCCTCTTTACCCATCAACTGAATCGAAGCGCCTGCACAGCGGGCCAGCTGCCCACCCTTGCCGGGCTTCATTTCCACATTATGTACCGATGTACCAACACGGATCATCGCCAGAGGCAGCGTATTACCCGGGCGTACTTCCGCATCAGGCCCGGACATCACGGTATCTCCCGGACGCAGCCCCTGCGGAGCAAGAATATAGCGCTTGTCGCCGTTGCTATACACAACCAGCGCAATGTGCGCTGTGCGATTCGGATCATATTCAAGGCGCGCAACCTTACCTTCAATGCCGAAATTGTCACGCTTGAAATCAACCATGCGATAAAGGCGCTTGTGACCGCCGCCGCGATGGAATGCGGTAATGCGTCCATTATTGTTACGGCCACCCGATTTTGTCAGACCAACCGTCAGTGAACGCTCAGGATCGCCCTTGTGCAAATCAGTGTTCACAACACCAATACGACCGCGATTGCCGTTTGTTGTGGGTTTCAGTGCTCTCAAAGCCATCGTTTATACCTCTTCCGCCACTTCCAGCGTCTGCCCTTCAGCCAAGCGAACCATTGCTTTACGGTAGCCGGAACGACTGCCTGCATGTGCGCCACGGCGCTTGGGCTTGCCCGGCATATTGATCACCTGAACCTTCTCCACATCCACCTCAAAAATAGCTTCAATGGCGGCCTTGACCTGTGCCTTGCTGACCTCACGGGCCACGCGGAAAGTGTATTGATTTGACGCACCGGTAGCCGTGTAACTTTTTTCAGTAATCACAGGCCGCCGTAAAATGTTAAAATGATTGATGTTCGCACTCATGCCAAACGCTCCTCAAGATTATCAACAGCAGCAGCCGTGAGCACGACAGACTTACTCTTGAGCAAATCGTGCAGGCTTACCTGACCATCCAGTACGACCTGAGTGTTTGGCACATTACGTCCGGACAACTCAACAGCCTTATTGGATTCACTCAATACTATCAACCCACTGGTGATGCCCAGCGTGTTTAACGTCTGTACGAATACTTTGGTCTTGGCCTCGCTAAATTCCAGTTTATCCACGACAGTCAACTTGCCTTCACGCAGGCAGTCGGACAGCGCCAAACACAGTGCACGGCGGCGTTCTTTCCTGTTGATACGCGTGCCGAAGTCAGACAATGCG
>Ga0256829_1002620_pt1 | contig 13216 bp, 13 predicted proteins | sample 131447metaG_FD_185979 | JGI IMG/M metagenome (GOLD analysis project Ga0256829, IMG submission 185979) | Hydrothermal vent microbial communities from Lau Basin, Pacific Ocean - 131-447 | ecosystem: Environmental > Aquatic > Marine > Hydrothermal vents | place: Pacific Ocean: Lau Basin | collected...
CACCACAATATGAGGCTGGCCGTTGCGATCAATATTCTCTAAGGAGTTCTCGTAACACCACGCATCTATATCGATGGCCTCCACATAGGTGGCTCCGCGCATGGCAGCCATAATGGCTAGAACAGAAGTCCCACACCCCATATCTAGCACGGTTTGCCCTGCAACCTCATCTTCTAAGAGAAAACTCAGGATCATATGTGTGGTAGCATGATGCCCAGTGCCAAAGGACATCTTGGGTTCTATGATAATAGTATAGTCGGTTTCTGGCGTGTCTATATGGAAAGGTGCTTTTACCGTGCAGCGATCGTCTACAACAATGGGATTAAAATTCTGCTCCCATGTGGCATTCCAGTTTTGTTGCTGAATTTCTGCTTGGGTAAAGCTTATCTGAACCTCCGCAGAATTTAAGATAAAGATGTCTTCTAGTAACTGCGGATGCCAATCTTCCTTTTGAATATAGGCCTTGACCCCATCTTCAGTTTCTACAAAACTTTCGAACCCAACTCCCCCGAGTTCGGCAATAAGGATCTCGGTAAAGGGTTGAACCGGATCTAGGGTAAAAATGTACTCGATATAGATCATTATACGGGGAAAGCATTGACTATAGCGGTAAAGCTGTCGGCCTTTAAAGAGGCACCTCCGATTAGACCGCCGTCTACATCTGGTTGTCCAAAGATCTCTGCAGCATTGTTAGGCTTTACACTACCTCCGTAAAGAATGGTCACATTTTGCGCCAAATTATCGTTGTAACGAGCAGCCATATTACTGCGGATGTAAGCATGCATTTCCTGAGCTTGCTCTGGTGTTGCAGTCTCGCCTGTTCCAATGGCCCAAACTGGTTCATAAGCCAACACGATCTGCTCATAGGCAGACTCCTCAAGATCGTAAAGCGCTCCTTTTAATTGGGCAGCGACCACATCGAAATGTTTACCGGCACGGCGATCTTCTATCACTTCTCCGAAGCAAAAAATAACTTGCAAGCCAACAGCTAAAGCGGCTTTTACCTTTTCTGCCAATAGGGCCTCGTCCTCTCCAAAATAGGCGCGGCGTTCGCTGTGACCTAATATAACGGTATCTACACCCACGCTTTTTAACATGGCTCCAGAGATCTCTCCTGTATAGGCGCCACTCGCATGCTGATTCATGTTCTGAGCAGCAACACTGATCTTTGAACCAGCGGTCTGATCTACTGCAGCAGCTAGATTCACAAAGGTTGGAGCAACCATTACTTCTACTCCATCTTTGAGCTGTTCGTTCTTTAGGGCTGCGATCAAGGTCGCAGACTCCTGCTTGTCACAATTCATTTTCCAGTTTCCGGCAACTAAAGGTCTTCTCATTCCAGTCGTATTTTTGGGTCGAGCCATCCGTAGATCACATCGACCATGATATTAATTAATATAAAGAGGAGGGCTATCACCAAAACAGCTCCCATTATTATTGGCAAATCTAAGGTATTCAGCGCATCTACGATCTCTTTTCCCAAGCCATTCCATCCAAAAATGAACTCCACAAAGACCGCACCGGCCAGCATAGATGCAAACCAACCAGAAATGGCGGTAATTACCGGGTTAAGCGCATTCTTTAATGCATGACGCCAAAGCAAACGCAGGGTGCTCATACCTTTTGCTTTGGCTGTTCTGATATATTCTTGTTGTAATACCTCCAAGAGGCTATTGCGCATCAATTGGGTCACCACAGCCAAAGGGCGTATACCCAAGACTACCGCAGGTAAGATCAAGTTCTTCCACTGAATGCTTATGCCTTCGCCAAAGTCATCTACTTCATAAAGACTACCGGTCATGTTCAAACCAGTGATCTCATGCCATAAAAACCCAAAGAGCCAGGCAAAGATTATCGCACTAAAAAAAGAAGGCAAACTCATGCCCAAGGTACTAATGATCTGAATTAACTTATCGATCCATTGGTCTTTGTACCAGGCAGAAACAATGCCTAATATGCCTCCTAAGAGCATGGCCAAACTTATCGCCGAAACCGCTAAAACCACAGTGTTGGGTAAGGTTTCGCCAATAACTTGAGTTACCGGCTTGCCTGTCTTTTGGAAGCTCTCTCTTAAATAAGGGGCTTTTACGACCACTTGGGTTTCCCCTATTGTAAAGAGTTCGGTGGCGGAGTACTTCCCTGGACTTAAATAGGTATAGTTATCTGTATTGGTAGCATGAAAGGAAAGCGGTGAAAGATCGTTGAGATAATATAGATACTGTGTGCCTATGGGCTTGTCAAAACCGTACTTCTTCTTAACTATAGCTAATTGTTCGGCACTTTCGTTTTGACCTAGCATCATTTGCGCCGGATCTGGCAGGAGTGTAAAGAGCAAAAAGATCACGGTGACCACACCAAATAGTGTGAGCAGTCCATAACCGAGTTTTGCCAATACGTAACCTATCACTATTGCTCCTCTTGTTGTACGTCTTCTAAGGTCAGTACCTTGTACTGAAAATCTTCGCCGAAGAGATCTGCAGCATATTCCTCAATAGTTTGTGTGAAGCCAGCAGCTTTGCGTCTTTCATTAACGGTTTCCGGATCGCGTATGGGCCAAATGAAATCTCCTCGCGCATCGCTATAAGACATTCCTTGGGTTCCGTATTCTTGCAACTTGTTCTCGTTCATCAGATAGCGGTCTTCCATCATGGCGACCAAGCGGAAAGGCAGCTCGTCTTTTGCGGCGGCAGCTTTCATCATATCCAAATAATCTGGAATCTTCTCCGGATTGTGCTGTATCACATACCAAGCCGCTGTACTTGTGGATTCGCCAACAACGCTTTTCCCAGGGTATCCCTGCGTATTTAAAATCCGCTCTACAAAGAGCAAATTACTTTTATCTATGGCCATTTGCTTACCCCAAAGATCCCCGTTGTATTCGTCAGGTGATAGACCCATGGCTTCTCCTATGGCCTTACGCTCCTCGTCGGAACTCGCCATAATAAGTTTACGATAACGTTGGTCCAAAATAGCAATACTGTCCAGTCGACGTTTCAAATTGAAATCTAAATTGGGCATGGCTCCTTCTAACTCGTTGAGCTGTAGTTCGAGTGCATCATTCCAGTGCAGTTTCTGCATGATGGTCCCTTTCTGAAGTTCCAAAACTCCAGGGTTGGAACGAATTATGGTCTTAAGGGTGGTCTCATCGCAGAAATAAAAGTCAAAATTCAGCTCGTATTTTTCCTTTAAGATTTCGGTCTCTTCGACACTGGAGGCAGACATTCCAATAACCTTATAGCCGTTCTTAATAGCTTGATTGGTTATGGCTCTAATGTTGTCGTAACCTTCTAATTCAGTATTGGAAAGCGAATAGGCCACCACTACGATCAGGTTAGGTTCTTCCAATAAGACAGCAGCCTGATCCTCGCCATTGCGTTCTATGGTAAAATCGTGAATAGGCGGTTCGTACCCCTCTTGAACCAAATTGGTTTCGTAACCAATAAGTTCCCCTTCTGTATCTGGATAGTCTCCAAAGGTCTTGATTTCTTTCTCTTGACCGTTCACATCGAATTTCCAAGTGTACTCGTAAATGGCCTTTGGCGCATCAGCAGGAACACTCATACCCTCTTGAATATTGGCTCCTATTTTATAAGGTCTAAAATCGATGGCTGGTAAATGCATAAGCACGTGATAGCAGAAAACCATGGAGGCTACAAAAGACAACAAGACCACTGCCCTGCGCACTTGTTTGCCAAAGAAGGGTTGAATGTGTTTTTGCCCAATGAACAGAATTAAAATAAGCACCAAAAGGACCAGATCCTTATAGAAGCTTTCCCATGGTGTGAGTTTCATAGCATCTCCAAAGCAGCCACAATCGGTTACTTTGCCAGTTACTGCAGAATAGAAGGTCAGGAAGGTGAAGAAAACGATCATCAGCAGCAAACTCCAAACCGTGAACTTACGGGCATAACCTAGAATAATCATAACTCCAAGCAGTACTTCGTAGATCACAACCACCACCGCTATAAGTAGTGCAAAGGGTATTAGAAATTCCAGATTAAGAACCTCCGCAGCAAAGTATTCTTTGAGTTTAAAGGAAAAACCAACGGGATCGTTGAGTTTGATGAATCCACTGATAAGAAAAAGGATTCCGACAAAAATTCGAGAAAAGCCTACTAAATATTTCAAACTATATTGGAATTGGATTAAACTTCGGTCGCAGCCTGGGCATGTCCCATATGAATGAGCGCAAAGACCGCATAATTGATCATGTCCTGATAATTGGCGTCTATTCCTTCTGACACCAAGGTCTTACCTTGATTGTCCTCTATCTGCTTTACGCGAAGTAGTTTCTGAAGGATAAGATCCGTAAGGGAGCTTACGCGCATGTCACGCCAAGCTTCACCATAATCGTGGTTCTTGTCAAGCATCAATTGCTTGGTGATAGCGATCTTTTCGTCGTATTGACTCACAGCCTGATCCAGGTTGAGATCGGGTTGTTCTACCACCCCTAATTCCAGCTGAACCAAAGCCATCACACAGTAATTGATGATCCCGATGAATTCTGGCGCTTCTCCCTCATCGACCTTGCGCTGCTCGTTTTGTTGCAAGCTGCGAATGCGCTGGGCTTTGATAAAGATCTGATCGGTCAGTGAGGGCAATCTTAATATGCGCCAGGCACTACCGTAATCTTTCATTTTCTTAATGAACAAGCTTCTGCATTGGGCGATAACCGCATCGTATTGCATTGCTGTTTGGGCCATAAAATCGTCGGATTGTTTGCGTAAATTTCGCTTAAATTATTGAAAAGTTCACGCCTTTTTTGAATCTTTTAGAATTCGACCTTGAATTTCACCGATTAGCACTAATTTTGAGCAAATCCCTGCTGATAGATAATGATCCCAAACTGGAAATCCATAAACTGTAAAGGCCAATTGATATCCTTAGAAGAACCGCAAGTTATGGGGATCATCAACGTGACCCCAGATTCCTTTTATAACGGCGGAGCCAATCTAGAAGTTCAAAAAGCTGTGCAAACTGCCACAGCAATGCTCCATGCCGGAGCTAGATTCTTGGATGTTGGCGGCTATTCCTCAAGACCTGGCGCAGATGACATTACTTCGCAAGCAGAAACACAGCGTGTTATTCCAGTCATTGAAGCCATTTTAAAAGCACATCCAGAGGCCCTTATCAGTGTGGACACCTTTAGAAGCGAAGTGGCACGGGAGGCTATTAGAGCTGGTGCAGCGATGGTAAATGATATTAGCGGCGGGCATTTGGACACGCAGATGTTACCTACTATTGCAGAGTTGCAAGTGCCCTACATCATGATGCATATGCGAGGCACGCCACAGACTATGAAGTCGCTTACCGAGTATAACAACCTCATCTTGGAGATCAAAGAATACTTTGCTACCCAGCTCCACAGCGCTCGCGCGCTGGGGATCAATGACGTGATCATTGATCCTGGGTTTGGCTTTGCCAAAACCGTGGAGCAGAATTACCAGCTGCTAGACAGGATACAAGAACTGAACGACTTGAATTGCGCCATACTTGTAGGTGTTTCTAGAAAATCAATGATCTACAGAACCTTAGACACTACTGCTCAAAATGCCTTAAATGGCACTACAGCCTTAAATGCCTGGGCCTTAGATAGAGGCGCCAATATCTTGAGAGTACACGATGTAGCTGAGGCTGTGGAATGTATAAAACTCCATAAAGCCCTGTCGGCATCGCGCCAATAAAAGCGGCTTTAGACTTCGCATTAATTTGTTAAATTTACAAGCAAAGCTCAAAAGCGTTGGACCTCTTAGACATCCGTGTTATTGATATTGTAGACATCGTCTTGGTGGCGGCGCTGCTGTTTTACCTCTACCGCTTGGTAAAAGGAACGGTTGCGATCAACATATTCATAGGGATCGTGATCCTCTATACAGTATGGAAGTTTACAGAACTGCTAGAGATGGAACTCTTTAGCAAGATCCTCGGTGGATTCTTAGGAGCTGGAGTTTTTGCCCTTATTGTCGTTTTTCAGCAGGAGATCCGCAAATTCTTACTAATGGTAGGTTCAACCAACTTTAAGGCCCGCAAGAAATTCTTCAAACAATTCAAACTAAACAACACCGGTGATTCTGTCAGTACCAATGTGCAGGATATACTAGCGGCCTGTAAAAAAATGGGAGCTCAATATGCCGGAGCATTAATAGTGATAGAACGCAATACCAATCTGGACTTTGTAAAGAATACAGGAGACCGTATGAATGCAGAGGTAAATCAGCCAATTATAGAAAGTATATTCTTTAAGAACAGCCCGCTGCACGACGGCGCCATGGTTATAGAAGGCAATACTATTACAGCTACTCGCGTGATCTTACCGGTATCCAACGACAGAAACATCCCCTTAAGATTTGGCCTGAGGCATCGCGCTGCCATAGGTATAACAGAAAAAACGGACGCTTTATGCCTTGTGGTCTCAGAAGAGAACGGGCAGATCAGTTACATTAAAGACGGGGAATTCATAGCTTACGACAATTTTGAAGCCCTCGGCGAAATCATCAGAACCGATTTAAGCTAAGCTCATGAATTGTAAAAACTGCAATGAACCCCTAGAACACGGTGCGCAATTCTGTAACCATTGTGGTGCGCGTGTCATTTTAGAACCTTTTACCTTTAAATACGTCACTCAAGATTTTGAGGAGCGATTCCTGAATTTAGACAGAAACTTACTTGTAAGAACCCTACGCGATATGCTAATTAGACCCAAAGCGGTCATAGATGGTTATATAGACGGGGTGCGGAAACGTCATATGAATTTGGCCAATTGGCTTGCCGTTGCCTTGACGGCGAGTGGGCTTATGATCTTTGTGGTGCGTAATTTTTACCCGGAGTCCTTAGACATGCAATGGATGATCGACGCTATGGGTGAATCTTCTAAGGACAATCCATTCTTACAAAGCTTAAATCAAGAAGACCCGACAGCAAATATGTGGTGGATGGAATACCAGGCCATTCTCTACATACTGATGATCCCCATCTACGCACTTTTGTCCAAGATCACGTTTATAAGACAGAAAGCCTACTCTTATTTGAAGCATATTGTCATTGTGGGCTATACGCAATCTTGGTTGAGCCTCGCCATGACGATCCCCGTACTGATCTTATTGCCTCTGGGAGCGAATTATATGAAAATGAGTTATTGGATCCTCGCCATCAACTTCTTGTTCAGTGCCTATGTGTACAAGCGGGTGTTTCAACTCAGTTTCTTGGGTATAGTCTGGCGATCCCTGTTCTTTATTTTAGTGGGACTAGGTCTCTATATCTTTATAATTATTGCAACCATTCTCTTTATGCTTGCTTTCGGATCAGCCTTTGGAGCATAAGGCTAGACAGCCTCTTCTGCCATAAATTGCACCTCGTAGAGGTTCTTGTAGTAGCCTCCGTCTATGGCCAATAACTCCTGATGCGAGCCTTGCTCCACGATCTTTCCTTGATCCATAACAATAATGGTGTCGGCCTTTTTAACGGTAGCCAAACGGTGCGCGATAACTAGTGAAGTGCGCCCTTCGGTAAGTTTTTCAGTAGCTTTTTGAATGAGCTCTTCGGAATAGGTATCTATGGAGGAGGTCGCTTCGTCTAAGATGAGAATATCCGGCTGACTCACATAAGCTCTCAAAAAGGCCAATAGCTGTCGCTGTCCAGAAGAAAGCATGCTTCCACGCTCCTTTACATTGTAGTGATAGCCGTTGGGTAAGCTCTCTATAAAGTCGTGCACCCCGATCTGTTTTGCCGCAGCAATCACCTCTTCTTCGGAGATGTTTGGATCATTCAGGGTAATGTTATTAAATATAGAATCCGCAAATAAGAAAACGTCTTGCAAAACTATAGCGATACCTTTTCTTAGCGATTCCAAACGATACTCTTCTATAGGGAGACCATCTACAGCAATGACTCCAGAATTGCGCTCATACAAGCGCGAGAGCAAGTTAATGATGGTAGACTTTCCGGCCCCTGTTGCGCCTACTATGGCCACAGTTTGTCCGGGCGCTACTTTAAAGGAGATACCTTTGAGTACTTCTTCGTCTTCCACATAGCTAAAGCGAACGTCTTGGAAAGTGATCTCACCTTTGGCGTCGTCCCAAGTTTGGGTACCCTGGTTGGCAATTTGCGATTCGGTATCTAGCACTCCAAACACGCGATTGGCAGCAACCATTCCCATCTGTAATGTGTTGAACTTGTCTGCAATTTGACGCAGCGGTCTAAAGAGCATTTGCGACAACATGATAAAGGCCGTAATGTCTCCAACAGAAATATTACCCCCTCCTATGATGTCTCTAGCACCATACCAGGCAATTAGACCAATCGCTACAGAAGATGCGATCTCTGCTATTGGAAAGAAGATAGAGTTATACCAAACCGTACGGATCCAAGCTTTTTTGTGCTTTTCGTTTATAGCGTGAAAAGCCTTGTATTCAGTGTCCTCTCTAGCAAACAACTGCACGATCTTCATTCCGGTAATGCGTTCTTGCACAAAGGTGTTTAGATTGGCCACCTGGGTGCGCACTTCCTCAAAAGCAGATTTCATTGCTCTTTGGAAAACCCTTGTCGCATAGACCAAGACCGGCAAAATAGGTAAGATAATAAGAGAGAGTTCCCAACTCATAAAGAACATCACTCCCAATACGGCAAACATTTTAAGCAGATCACTGATTATCATAAAGAGCCCTTGAGAGAAGATGCTCGAAATGGTTTCAATATCGTTTACAGCTCTTGTGGTTAAACGCCCCACAGCACTTTTGTCAAAATAGGCCATTTTAAAGCGCAGCATATGTCCAAACAGCTTCACGCGGATGTCTCTAATAACACTTTGCCCTAACCAGTTTGCGTAAAAGATAAAGGAGAACTGAAACAAGACCTCAAAAAGCAGCATTCCTGCCATAAGCAGTACAAAGAAGAGCAGCAGTTCTGCGTTCTTGCCACTAATGGCCTGGTCCATGGCTAATTTGAGCACATACGGTCGTGCCACTCCCAATACGGACATCATGATCACAGAAAAGGCCACAAAATAAAAAGTACCCTTATAGGCTTGGGTATACCCTAAGAGTCTTTTGAATAATTTAAAATCGAATGCCTTTCCGGATTTTTCGCTCATGATCTGTAGAGGGCTTCTGGATAGCTAACCTTGTGTAAAAATAAGCCTTTTGCCGGAGCTGAAGCCCCTGCCTCGCTCCTATTTTTTGATGCGATAAGTTCTGGAATAGATTCCACAGTTCTTTTTCCGTAGCCTACCTCTAGGAGCGTTCCCACCACCGCGCGCACCATATTGCGCAAAAAACGATCCGCAGTAATAGTAAAAACAAGCTTATGACCTTCTTGCTCCCAATGGGCCGTTGTCAAATTGCAGATATAGGTCTTCACATCGGTATTGGAACGCGAAAAACACTGAAAATCTTGTGTCCCTAGCAGCAATTGGGCCGCCTGGTTCATAAGAGCCACGTCTGGATTTCTGTGCAAAACATGACTAAAGCGCACCCCAAAAGGATCTTTCCCAAGGCTGATGTAATACTTGTAAGTTCTGTCTGTGGCGTGAAAACGCGCATGAGCATCGTCTTGTACAGCTCTTATGGATTTTATGCTGATGGATGGCGGTAAGAAACTGTTTAACTTGTCTTGCCACTGGGGTTCCTCTAAAGAGAGATCGGTATCTACATGTGCCATGATCTGGGCAGCATGCACTCCGGTATCGGTTCGTCCTGCGCCCACTATCCCAGTATCTATCTTACATACCAGACGCAAGGCTTCTTCTAAAGCTTCTTGCACGCTGATGGCATTGGGTTGGCGTTGCCAGCCGTGAAAGTCGGTGCCGTCAAATGCTATTTCTAAAAAATACCGCAAGTTCTCGTACTTTTACAGCTGCAAAGATAAGGCTTCCCATGACCAAAATCCTACTGCTTTCTGATACCCATTCCTATATCGACGATCGAATCTTGGAATATGCCTCTGGGGCGGACGAGGTATGGCATGCCGGAGACATAGGTGATCTTAAAGTTACCGACCAACTCAAAGCCCTAAAACCCCTACGCGCAGTTTACGGCAACATAGACGATGCCGAGGCACGAGCAGAGTTCCCGGAGCACAATCGTTTTATGTGTGAAGGTGTCGATGTATGGATCACCCACATTGGAGGCAATCCGGGGCGCTACAATCAACGCGTGCGCGAAGAAATTTATCGCAACCCACCCAAACTCTTTATTTGCGGGCATTCACACATCTTAAAGGTAATGCCCGATAAAAAAACAGGCTTGCTACACATGAACCCCGGCGCCATTGGTAAGCATGGGTTTCATAAAGTAAGGACTATGCTTCGCTTTGAGATTGATGGAGAGAAGATTCAGAATCTTGAAGTTATTGAGATGAAAAGATAGTAAAGCCGTAATAATGCGACTTCGATTGAGCCTCGTAAAAACGGTACGCCGACCTCTGCGCGAAAATCTAATCATTATTTATAACAAAAAGGCAATTACCCCGCGCAAGGGATTGAGCGGCCTGTTTGAGCTCATTTGCTGAGCAAATAGCGAGTAGTGAAAGCCCGGTGCCGCGACCGCGGCATGCGCCATAGCGTCAAGTCCCTTTAAATGACATCTCGATACTAATTTTGCTTCGCAAAATTCACTCGATGTCCGCATTGAACAAAAAAAATCCCGAAGTTGGCATACTCCGGGATTTCCACTAATATACTAAGATGATAGGTTTAACGTAATCGGTCCGCAGATTTTACGAGCTCCTCGTCCCGTCTGATGGCTTTGTTGGCCAAAGCCAGAAAAACGATAGAAACGATGGGCACGAGTAGCGCAATACCCTTCTCTGAGGCAATAGCCTCTCCGGATACACTTAGGGCACGATACACGAAAACTCCTAGTAAAAAAAAGTTTAACAGTACAGCCAGTCTGTTCAAGACAAACTGCAACTGTCTCTTCTTGAATTGAAAGATCGAAATTGCAATAATCACTACTGCAAGGGCCATAGGTATAGCAACCAACAGTTCCTCTTTGGAAACCAAAACCTGGCCAGCGTTGTCAGCAACCACAGGAAACCATACGTAGAGTCCAATTAGTGCTAAACTCGCCAACAACATATAAACGGTTTGTATGCGTTGTAACATCCTTTTTATACGTGTTTGGAGGGCAAAAATAATGTTTCTTTTTTTATCCTCCTTGCGTATTTAAACAAAATATATTTGTATTATTGCAGTATCAATTCGGAGTTGAGACCACACGACTCCTTATTCTCCAAAGACATTTTACAATTTTCTCTTCAACGAAAATTCTTCATTCATTACATTTTAATAATTCTTACCTCAGATGTTTGATATCTCTGAATTAAAAACAAAAAAGCTACCCGAACTTCAGGAGTTAGCAAAAACGCTTAGTGTCCCCAAATACCGAAGCTTAAAGAAACTAGACCTCGTATACCAGATCTTGGATTACCAGGCAGCCAATCCGCAGGCGGTAAAAGCGGTAAAAGAAGCTCAAGGCCAAGAAGAAGCTCCAAAAGCAGAGCAGCAACAAGCGCCCAAGCAAGAGCAGCAGAACGCTCCAGAAAAAAGACAAGACAGCCGAGGCAAGCAAAACCAACGCCAAGAAAATCGTCGTAACCAGCAGCAGAAGAATCAGCAGCAAAAAGGACAACAAAACGACGACAAAGGCAAAGACAACAATGCCAAGGATAACAACGGTTCTAAAGGCCAAGATAACAAAGGCAAGAATCAGAAAGACAACCGTAAGGATAACAGAAACGGCGGTCGCAATCAGAAGAACCAAAACAGCAATAACAACGGCAACAAAGACAATCGCAACCGCTACCGCGAGCCAGACTTTGAGTTCGAGGGTATCATTGAGAGCGAGGGTGTACTAGACATCATGCAAGACGGTTACGGCTTCTTGAGATCTAGTGACTACAACTATTTGTCGTCTCCAGACGATATTTACGTATCGCAGTCGCAGATCCGTTTGTTCGGATTAAAAACTGGAGATACGGTACTTGGTGAAGTGCGTCCTCCTAAAGAAGGCGAAAAGTACTTCCCACTGATCAAAGTGAGCAAGATAAACGGTTTGAGCCCAAATGTGGTGCGTGACCGTGTGTCTTTTGAGCACTTAACCCCGCTCTTCCCAGAAGAAAAATTCAATATAGCCGACAAGCAAGCGACTATCTCTACCCGTATCATGGACCTCTTCTCTCCAATTGGGAAAGGCCAACGTGGTATGATCGTATCTCAACCTAAAACGGGTAAGACAATGCTTTTAAAAGACATTGCCAACGCCATTGCGGCCAACCACCCGGAGGTATATCAAATTGTACTGCTTATAGACGAGCGCCCAGAAGAAGTTACCGACATGCAGCGTAACGTAAGTGGCGAGGTTGTAGCCTCAACCTTTGACAAGGAAGCTTCAGAACACGTACGCGTAGCCAATATCGTAATAGAAAAGGCCAAGCGTTTGGTAGAATGCGGTCACGACGTAGTGATCCTTTTGGATTCCATTACGCGTTTAGCCCGTGCCTACAACACCGTACAGCCTGCATCTGGTAAGATCCTTTCTGGAGGTGTAGATGCCAACGCCCTGCACAAACCAAAGCGTTTCTTTGGTGCGGCCCGTAACATTGAGAACGGCGGAAGTTTGAGTATCATCGCTACGGCACTTACAGAAACAGGTTCTAAAATGGACGAGGTGATCTTTGAAGAATTCAAAGGAACCGGTAATATGGAACTGCAGTTAGACAGACGTATCTCTAACCGCAGAATATTCCCGGCTATTGACCTAATGAGCTCATCTACCCGTCGCGACGATCTGTTGTTAGACGACAATGTGATCCAACGTATGTGGGTAATGCGCAAGTATTTGGCAGACATGAACCCTGTAGAAGCCATGGAATTTATTCTAGACCGTGTAAAACAAACCCGTTCTAACGAAGAGTTCCTCATTTCTATGAATGGGTAGCCTATTAAAATCTTAATTATAGTTCAAAGAAGGAGTCTTGTTTTTGCAAGGCTCTTTTTTTATGGCGTTCCCAGCCTTGCAGGCTGGGCGGGCTATTCGCGCTACACGGTAGCTAGCTTCTATCCCTAACGCGGGGATTTTACCTTTTTATTTTTATCTGATCTTGTATTTAGCAGCGAGGGCTGTCAACCTTTTCTCGACTTTTCTTTGCTCGTCCAAAGAAAAGTAGCAAAAGAAAAGACTTTCCAGCCCAACTCGAAGGCTTCATTGCTTACGCAATACCG
>Ga0256829_1002621_pt1 | contig 13215 bp, 15 predicted proteins | sample 131447metaG_FD_185979 | JGI IMG/M metagenome (GOLD analysis project Ga0256829, IMG submission 185979) | Hydrothermal vent microbial communities from Lau Basin, Pacific Ocean - 131-447 | ecosystem: Environmental > Aquatic > Marine > Hydrothermal vents | place: Pacific Ocean: Lau Basin | collected...
AAATCTCTCGGTCTTAACATTACAGGTTCTAGTTTGGCTAGTGAAGCATTTTTTCCATTTAGAGACAGCGTAGATTATGCGGCGGAAGTTGGAGTAAAAGCTATTATTCAACCGGGAGGTAGCATTAGAGACGATGAAGTAATTGAGGCTGCTGATGAGGCTGGAATTTCTATGTATTTTACAGGTAAAAGACACTTTTTACATTAAGGAAATAAATGTTAAAACCCATAATTGAACACCAAGAAGATATTAAAGAAATTTTTAAAAAAATGGAGTTTTTAAGGGATAATTTTTCTCCCTTAGATGCTTTTTATGAAGAACTTTATGATTTATCGAATCAAATGAGAAATGAACTTGAATATCATTTTAATCTGCAAATTTACGGTATTACTAACGAAAAAGCAAAACAATATATAAATGAAAATAGATTAGTTAGAGAAATGCTTTTTAGAATGCTTGATTTCATTCAGCAAAAGACCCACGAAAAAAGTATGGATGCATTTTTGAAATTTGATGATTTTGAAGAGATATTAAAAGCTTATCTAAAAAAAGAAGAGGGGCTTTTTATTCAGCAGTTAAGAGGTGTTTTAGATGAAAATGAAATAAAAGAAATGGAAGAAAATATCAAAAAACTTATTTAGAGTAAAATTATTATGTTAAGTTTTTCATTTTTCCATATTTCCATATTTTTATTAATTAAATACTTTAAACTTAACACTCAAAACCCATTTACCCATCTACTTATAACCCCACACCCCTTGCTATTTTTTTAAACTTATGATATTCTAAATAAAAAAGGAGAGTGTATGTTTGATCCGTTTGATGAGCAAAAATCACCAAAAGATAAATTTTTTGAAATAGTTTATAATGCAAATAAAAATCTTGTAATAGAAGAGCTTGAAAATGTATTCGAAAGATTAGCAGCTCTTGAAATATTAGCAAGTGAATGCTATGGAGATGAGTTAGAGCAAAAAATAAATGAAGTTAAATTCAATAGAAGCGAAGAGCTTGAGGGTGAAGAATTTGATTTTTATATTCATACAATGGCAAATATTTTAACAAAAAATGAATAAATTATTTTTTCTTTTTTTGCCATTTATTTTGAATGCAGCTTTTATTAATCTTCCTTATAAATTCTCTTTAAAAAAAGACCAAATAGCCAAATTTAAAATTTATTATGATAAAAATATTTTTGATTTGAAACTAAGATGGACTTTATATAAAAATGAAGTTTTAACGGTTCTTTATAATTATGATAAATTTCCTTATCAAATAACTCTTTATAATAAGTTTGGTCTTAATTATTTTGGAGTAAATATTGCTTCTTATCCGGGTTTTAATCCAATTTTATATATAAAAGTTAATAAATTCTCTAGTAATTTGGTAGAATTTGAAATGTATTTAAATAAAAAATATAACCAAAAAATAAAGATAGACTATAAAGGCAGTAAATGAATTTTTATGATGTTTTAGATGCTATGTTCAGTGAATTTGAAGAGTATAAAGATATACAAAAAGGAAAAGGTGTTAGAGGAACTTTAATAACTGCCATTTCTCCAAAATCTGTAAAATTAGCTGCCGTTGTGGAGGCTGTTCATTTAGCAAGTTTGCTTCATGATGATGTTATTGATGAAGCTGAGCTTAGAAGAGGGAGTCTTTCTATTAATGCAAAATATGGTGATTTTAGTGCTGTGATGCTTGGAGATATTATCTATTCAAGGGCTTTTTATGAGCTTATTGATTTTGGAGAAAAAATAGCTAAAATTATTTCAAATGCTGTTTATCTTCTATCTCAAGGAGAGCTTGAAGATGTAAATTTATCAAAAGAGATGAATTTAGACAAAGATAAATATTTAAATATGATTTATAAAAAAACCGCTTCATTAATAGAAGCAAGCTGTAAAGCGGCGGCTGTGGCTGAGGGATTTAATGAAAATGATTTTGGATTATATGGGAAAAACATAGGTCTTGCTTTTCAAATAATTGATGATTTATTAGATATTACACAAGATGAAAAAACTTTAGGAAAACCTGCAATGCTTGATTTTAAAGAAGGAAAAATGACTCTGCCTTATATTTATTTATATGAAGTAATTAATGATAAGGATAAATTAAAATCTATGTTCAAAAAAGATTTAACCGAAGAGCAAAAAACTTGGATAAAAGAAAAAATGAGAGATAAAAAAATCATTGAAAAATGCTACAATGAAGCAAAAGAGTTAATAGATGAAGCAAAAGAAGCTATTAAAAAATATAATATTCCCAAACTTGAATTAATTGCGGATAAAATAATTAATAGAAAATTTTAATCTTTTAAAAAATGTAAAGTAAATACGTAATTTTACACTCTTACTTTACATTTATAGTTCTTTTATGTAAAATTATATTATAAAAATAAATTATAACTTATCAAGGCGTAAAATGCATACAACTTATATTGAAAAGATAGAAAAATTACTTGATTATTATAAATATTCCACAAAACTTTCACAAGCTCTTGGTGTTTCTAGAATGAGTATAGTAAATTGGAGAGACGGGGCAAGCATTAGTGAAGAAAATAGATTAAAAATAGATTATCTTTTTTATCAATATATTTTTTTGCCTGAAATAAAAAACAAAAAAGATGAAGTTGAAAAATATATCAAAAAAATAACTTCAAAAGATTATTCTGAATTGATAAAGTCTATTGATTTTATAGAAGAGATAGCAAAATATAGTTCTTTTGGCTCTTTGGAAGTTGAAACGGATATAAACAATAAAGAATTTGAAAAGATTATAGAAGGGGAATATATATATAAAGATATTCAAAAAAGAAAAGTTATAGAAACAAATAATCTTTATAATTTAACCAAAATAATTATTATGGATACTTTAAAAGATAATATTGAACTTTCTGTTGATGTTATAAAAAATTGGCATTTATCTTTGTTTTTAGGAATTAGAGAAGATGCTGGCAAATTTTCTACAAAAATTAGAAAAATAAAAGATACAAATTTAACTCTAACTCATCCAAAGGATATAGAAGAAGAACTTAATTATTGGATTAAAAATTATAAAAATATTTCAAATATTTACGATATAGCAAAAGCTCATGAGCATTTTGAGCTCATACATCCTTTTGGCGATGGAAACGGTAGAATTGGAAGACTTATTATTGCATATCAAGCTATAAAACTAAAGCTTTTACCTCCTTTTATAAACAAAAAAAATAAAGCTCTTTATTATGCCACTTTGTATAAAGCTCAAACAAGTGGAAATATGCTTCCTCTTAGTTGGTTTTTTTGCAAAGCTATTGAAGATATGGAAAAAAATATTTAAACAATTTCTTTTAAAATATTCATATAAGCTTTTTTGATTCTTTCATCTTTTTTTACAGCAGGTGTTTTATTAAAAGGCATTTCTTCAATAAGGTTGCTTTTTGGAATATAACTTCTAAAATATTGATTTTTAGGTAATTTTTTAACTGTTTGTATTACTCTTTTGTGAATTTCTTTGTTTTCCACTTGATTTAAAAGTAGTTTTAAATTTTTATTTACTTTAAGTGATAATAGCTGATTGTATGTTCTAAGTGATAAAATATTAGGTAAAGCGGGAACTATTATTAAATCGGAATATTTTAAAATATCTCTTGTTAAAGGACTTATATTTGCAGGGGCGTCTATAAAAATAAAATCGTAATTAAAATCTAATAATTTATTTAAATTTTTTTTATATTTTTCAAATTCAGTGTCCGCAGGAATGATGTCAAGGTTTAGAAACTGAGTTGATTTGATTATTTTTGAAGGGTTTTTATTGAGTAAATTTCTTTTTTTTACTCTTTTATCAAAAAAATAGCTACTTGCACCTTGCGTGTCTAAATCAATAAGTAAAGTTTTGTAGTTTTGAGAAGCCAGATATGCCAGATTTACACAAGTTGTGCTTTTACCCACACCTCCTTTTGAGTTGAAAACGGATATAATCATAAAATAAACCTTTTTTAGTATAATATCAAAAAATCATTTGGAGTTTCAAATGGAAAAAATAAATATAAATGAATTACATAATCCGGAATATGTGTTAGTTGCCAATAAAAGAATGAAATTAGACGATTTAATACACAATTTTGTAGACTTAAAAAGAATAAATAAAAAGGCTGTGAGAAAATATCTTCAAGAACATGAACTTAAACCCTATCAGGCAGAACTTATAAAAATGCAAACATTTTTAGAAAAAAATCGTATAAGAATGATTGTTTTATTTGAAGGAAGGGACGCTGCTGGTAAGGGTGGGACTATAAGAAGAGTTGTAAGATATATGAATGAAAAACATTATAGGGTAGTAGCTCTTGGAAAACCTAGTGATGTGCAAAAGACACAGTGGTATTTTCAAAGATATGTAGAGCAGTTTCCAAGGGGAGGGGAAGTTGTTTTGTTTGATAGAAGCTGGTACAATAGGGCAATGGTTGAGCCTGTTTTTGGATTTTGCACAAAAGAGCAATATGAAACATTTATGCAAGAAGTCCCGATGTTTGAAAAATCTTTGGTTATGGAAGGAACTGTTTTAGTTAAAATTTATCTTTCAATTTCACAGGAAGAACAGGCAAAGCGATTTGAAAAAAGACGTCGCGACCCTCTTAGACAATGGAAATTAAGTGAAATTGACCTGCAGGCTCAGGATAAATGGGATGAATTTACCGAAATGAAATATAAAATGTTAAAAGCAACTCATACTCATTATGCTCCTTGGACGGTTATTAGAAGTGATAATAAACATTTAGCAAGACTTAATGCTATGAGGGTTATTTTAAATGCTATTGATTATCCTGATAGAAATAAAGAACTTAATTATGTCCCAGATGATGGAATTGTGGTAAGCGGTGCAAGAGAGATTGAAATTATGGAAGCAGACAGGATTAGAAGCGGTAAGTTTGTTAGTTGATGTGTGAATGGGTAGATGAGTGAAATGTGGATAATTTTTTAACAAATAACAAATATATCAATAACAAATTAACAAGGGGATAAAATGAAAGAAAAATTTTATAAACTGTTTAAAAACGAAATGAATGAAGATGAAGCAAAAGAGTTTTTAATTAAGCTTTTTGAAAAAGGAGAAAGTGCAGAGGATATAGCTGCTGCGTCTGAGGTTATGAGAGAATTTAGCGTTAAGCTTCCGGTTAGTGAAGAACTTAGAGATAAATTAATTGATATAGTAGGAACGGGTGGAGATAAAAGTAATTCTTTTAATATCTCTTCTACAACCGCGCTTTTACTTTCATCTATTGGCAGTTTCGTAGCAAAACACGGAAACAGAAGTATTACAAGCAAAAGCGGAAGTGCCGATATGCTAGAAGCCCTTGGAATAAATCTTAATTTAAGTCCCCAAAATCAGGTAAAGATGTTAGAAGAGGTTAGGTTTACTTTTATTTTTGCAATTAATCATCATCCGGCAATGAAACATATTATGCCAATTCGCCGCTCAATACCACATAGAACTATTTTTAATATCCTAGGACCTCTTACAAACCCAGCAGGGGCTAAAAAATATATGCTTGGAGTATTTAGCGTGGATTTTGTAGAAAAAATAGCAAAAGCTTTAAGTCTCATTGATGTAAAAAGAGCAATGGTTGTAAGCAGTCTTGATGGGATGGATGAAATAAGCATAGCAGCTCCTACGAAGGGAGTTTTTTATGACGGAAAAGAGTTAAAAGGAATTGAAATAAATCCGAGTGAATATGGAATGAGCGGGAGTAAAAAGGATTTACTCGGAGGAGATTCAAAAGAAAATGCAAAAATTACAAGAGGAATTTTAAGTGGAGAGATAAAAGGACCTAAAAGAGATGTGGTGCTTCTTAATGCCGCTTCAAGTTTGGTAGTAGATGAAAAAGCTAAGAGTATTAAAGAAGGAATAGAGATAGCAAAAGAAGCAATAGATAGCGGAAAAGCTATAAAACATCTTGAAAAGATTATAGAAATATCAAGGAAATTAGGTGGCGCTTAGAAAGATAACTGTTGATAATAAAGAATTTGAAATTCATTATGATATTACAAATCCTTCTAATAAAAAAAATATAGTTTTTCTTCACGGATGGGGCAGTAACAAAGAAATAATGAAAGTATTTAAAGATGATTTTGAAGAACTTAGACATATTTATATAGATATGCCGGGATTTGGTAAAAGTCCAAATCCTTATGTTTTAACTACAAAAGACTACGCAAAAATTATAGATACATTTTTAAAAGAGCTTAATATCAAAAAAAATATTATAATAGGTCATAGTTTCGGAGGTAAAGTCGCCACACTTCTACAACCTGAGCTTTTAGTTTTGCTTGCAAGTGCCGGTATTGTAATGCCAAAGCCTTTTAGTGTGAGATTTAAAATAAAGATTTATAAAATTCTTAAAAATTTAGGACTTTCAAAATTTAGAAAGTTTTTTGTAAGTGAAGATGCTAAGGGAATGAGTGAAAATATGTATGAAACTTTTAAAAATGTTGTCGATGAAGATTTTAGCGATGTTTTTAGAAATTACAAAGGAAAAGTTATTATTTTTGGAGGAGAAGAAGATACCGCCGTTGTGCCTGAAGCTGTAAAAAAACAAGGAAATTTATTTAATAGTAAAATCATTATGTTAAGTGGAAATCATTACTTTTTCTTTAATTCTCCAAATATCAAAAATGCGAAGGAAAATAGGAGAATTGTAGAAAGAGAAATTTCAAATTCAATATAAAAAAGGATGAAAATGGGTAAAACAACTGAAGAAATGGTAAAAAAACTATATGAGGCTTTTAAAAAAGTATATATTAATAATACAAATACTTTTAATAATAAAACAATGAAAGACATTAAACAAGAAGTTTTTAATATATTAGGTGATTCAGAAAAAAATAAGTGGAATAAAAATTCTTTAATAATGTATATAGATTTTTTGATTTATGCAATTAGAGGAAGGAAATATACAAGATCTTTGAATAAATATGCATATGAATATTTTGAAAATAATTTATGTAAGGATTTCCCTCAAAAATATGATGAAGTAAGAAGAGCTTTTAATTTACATTTTGAATATAAAAGAGATATTTTAAAAAAATATTAAAAATTCACTAAATTTTAATTCTCCCTCGTTATAATTATTTATCTTAATTTATGAGGGGAAAAGAATGAATCTAAATAATAAATCTCAAAATAAAGTGAATATTTCTATATACGAAAAAGAATTTGAAAATTGGTATCAAACACTACAAAAAAACAACAAATTGAATAATCTTTTATCTGACTTAGTTAAAGAATATTCTCCTCAAATTTACGATTTAATTCTTGATAAAGGAATAGCCTACTTATGTGAACAATCCTTTTATAAAGGCTATTTATTAGCTGAATATTATATTCATAGACATTCTTATAAAAATAATTTGAAAATTAAAATTTATAAAGAAGCTCAAAAAATTAAAGAACCTATTATTGTCTTGTATTTATTGATTTTAGGAAATAAATATAAAACACCCTCTGGAGTAATTAGTGAGCAAATATTTAATGAAATTCTTGATCCTTACTTTCATAAATTAGTTCAAAATGATAAAGAAATAATTGATGCAGTTGAAGGAAAAGAAGTTATTTATATGATAAGATATTTTATGTTATTAGGAATTTTATATAGGTTTGTTGAATTAAAAGTAGAGTATGTTGATTTCCCAAATGAAACAGATATTGACTTTTTGTATTTTACTAATAAAAAATTCATAAAAGTAAAAAAATTTTTAGATAAAAATTACGATAAAGAATTAGAAGAAGTTATAGACGAACTATTTGATGATAATGAATAAGATATTATAAAGGAAAATTATGAAAAAAATAAAAGTTGGAGAATTTGTAAAAGAACACATTCCTGAAATCATAGAATATTGTAAAAAAAATCCAAATGAATTAGAAAAATTACAAACACCTGAGTATTCTAAACAAATAATTGAAACAATTCCTTATCCTTTTATTAAATCTGCAATAGATATTGAAGTAAATAAAAAAGAATTTGATGATAGATATTGGAAAAACAATTATGAAATAAATGGAGAAAAATATCGTTTTTGTAGCCAAATAGGTGGTTCTAAGGTTCAAAAAAATACAAATAAGACAAGAAGCCAAAGAGATGGTGAAAGTTTTTTAAAATATTTGAAAGAAAAAAATTTATTATTAAATAAATATAAAAATGAAGAAATTGAATTTATTGTTGATAAAAAAAACAAACAAGAACCCAAAACATCTACAATCCAAACCACTCAAACTCAAAAGCAGAATTTCCCCCTAAACCAAATCCTTTTTGGGCCTCCGGGGACTGGAAAGACTTATAAAACTATTGAATTAGCTTTAAATATTATTTCTAAAAAAGATGAAGAATTAAAACAATTTTTAAATTCAAATCCAAATAGAAAAGAGCTAAAAAATAAATTTAATGAATACTCAAATCAAATTGAATTTATTACATTTCATCAAAGTTATTCTTATGAGGAATTTATAGAAGGGATAAAAGCTGAAACGAATGAAAATGGAGAAATTGAGTATAAAATTGAAGATGGTATTTTCAAGGAATTAGTTGATAAAGCAAAGGATATAAAGATACAAAATACTATTTTAAATTTTGATTGGGAACATAATAATATATTTAAAATGTCATTAGGTGGGAAAAATAATAAATTTATTTTGGATTGGTGTTTAGAAAATGAATATATCAGTATGGGATGGGGGAATGATATAGATTTCAGTAAATTTTCAGTGAAAAATTGGGATACTTTTAAAGAAAATATAAAACAAACTTTTCCTGATAAAAATTTAGATCGTTTTACATTACAAGCTATATATATTTTCAAAAAAATGAAAAAAGGAGATTTAGTATTTATTTCTTATGGTAATTCTAAAATAGTTGCAATAGGACAAATTATAGGTGAATATGAATATAAAGACAATATTGATGAAATAGACTATTTTCAATTTAGAAAAGTTAAATGGCTTTTTAAAGATAAAAATGGTATTCCTGTAGAAAAATTATTAACTAAATCCTTAAGTCAGCAGACAATATATAATTTAGATAAATCATATATAAAAAGAGATTTTTTATATTCTATTTTCAAAAATAATGAGAAAACTATAAATAACAACTACATCTTAATAATAGACGAAATAAACAGAGGAAATATTTCTAAAATTTTTGGAGAGCTTATTACTTTGATTGAAGAATCAAAAAGAATAGGAGAAAATGAAGAATTAAAACTAAAACTTCCTTATAGTAAAAATGAATTTGGAGTGCCAAATAATCTCTATATCATAGGGACGATGAATACAGCAGATAGAAGTATAGCACCTATTGATACAGCTCTTAGAAGAAGATTTACTTTTGTTGAAATGATGCCAGAGTATAAGGATTTAAAAGAGATTGAGGGTGTGGATTTAAGTAAACTTTTAGAAGCTATAAATGCAAGAATTGAAGCGATTTATGATAGAGACCATCAAATAGGGCATAGTTATTTATTAAATATCAAAGATTTAAAAGATTTAAAAGATAGATTTAAAAATAAAATAATTCCTCTTTTAGCTGAATATTTTTATGAAGATTGGGAAAACATACGACTTATCCTTAATGATAACGGGATGATAATGGAAAAATCAAATGACTATATTAAAAATCTTGATAATAGACAAAAAGTTTATGAAATCACTTCAGTAAATAGCTGGACTAAAGATACTTTTAAAAAAATTTATGAAGTATGAAAACTATAACAATTAGTGAATATGGGCTTTTAGGTTGTGATGATAGCGTAGAAAATTTTAATAAGTTTAAATCTGCTAAGATTGATAGAGAAACTTTTAAAGAGCTTGAAGAGTTTGCAAAAAACGAAGGAAGTGAAATTTTTGCTTTTAGAGGGAAATATCTTCAAGCCAAAAGTTATGTTGGTTTAATAGAATTAAAAAATGGAACTATTATTGAGATTTTACCTAAAATTTATAATGATAATAATGAAGTAAAAATTCAAAAACAAGTTTTTATTAATCTTTTAAAAATCCTTTATAATTTACCAAGTTATAAATTTCTTGAAAGTGGTAAATTTGATATAGAAAAAATGCCACTTTTAGAAATATTTATAAAAATGTTTTTAGATGAAGTTGAATATATTATCAAAAAGGGTCTTAAATCAGATTATATTACAAATGAAGATAATTTAAATTATTATAAAGGAAAACTTCTTATAAATAAACAAATTTCGAAAAACTTTATACATAAAAATAAGTTTTACTGCGAATTTGATGAATATCATCTAAATAGAAGCGAAAATAAACTTATTAAAACTACTCTTAAATATCTTTCAAGTAAATCTCAAAATTTGGAGAACAAAAAAAGAATAAGGATGTATGTTGAACATTTGTATGAAGTTGAACTTTCAAAAAATATTTACTTTGATTTTAGAAATATTAAAATAAATCGTGGAACAAAACATTATAAAAACGCTTTAATTTGGGCAAAAATTTTTCTAAAAAACAATACTTTTAGCTCTTTTAGTGGGGATAAAGAGGCTTTTTCTATTCTTTATCCGATGGAGAGGCTTTTTGAAAATTATGTCGGATATCTATTAAAAAATAAAAACGAAATAAAAAATCTTAAATTCCAAAAGCAAAAAACTTTTGTAAAAAATTTATTATCTTCAAGGCCTGATTTTGTTTATAAATTCAATGAAGAAAAGATAATAGGTGATGCTAAATGGAAAAATATTGATATTAATAATTCAAAAACTTTATCTCAAAATGATTTTTATCAGCTTTTTGCATATTCTAAAATATTTAATAGCAAAAAATTAAAACTGTTTTATCCAAGGAATGAAAAATTTGATTATGAAGAATTTGAGGGGAAAAAATTTGAATATTTTGACGCAACAGAAATAGAAATTTTATCTATTGATATGATGAAATTAATCAATAAGGATTATTAACCATTCCCATTTCTTTTGGATACCCTCTTTTTTGTGCAATTTCGGTTGCAAATTTATCTACTTCTTCTTTTTTTAATTTTGGGAGAGGTTCAGGATTTTTATCACAATTTTTGAGTTTTTTTAGTATTTCTTCGCTCATAGCAAAAACGCTTGATGCTTTTACAATTTCACATCTTGCGTAATCTTCACCAAAACTTACCTCAGCAGCTCTTAGAGTTTCATCATTACCCGGAATTTGTTGTGCGCCATAAAGTGGTTTATAGTATTCTTTTGAATTAAATTCAGGTATAAATTGATTAAGATGTTTGATGGCTTTTAAGGTCCTATTTCTTACACTCTCTTCATCCCAGTCTTTTTCTATGTAATTTATATATCTTTCAGGTAATTTTGGCTGAGATGAATCTTTTGTTTTTACAAGTCCGTCGTTAAATAGGGTAATATCTTTTGTCATTGCATGAAGCTGCACATATCCCCCGTAATATGGAGTAAATTGTCCCATACCTTTTGGTGTGCCTCTAACTCCATGAAATATAATCTCAGGCCAATTTTTATTCACTTTATCCCATTTTGTAACGAATGCTGCTTTAAATTCTACAAATCTCTCTCGCTTATATCCTAAATCATTATCAACTTTTCCACTCTCAAATCCGGCGGCGTTTATAACATAATCAAATTCTTTGGTATAAATATTTTCATTTTCTTTGTAAGTTATGATAAATTTATCTTCTTTTTTTTCTGTTTTAATAACTTCGGTATTTAAATGAAGTTTTATATTTTTTAGTCTATTTAACATCAAATTTGCCATAGCACTTATTCTAAATACATTTAGCCCATATTCTTGAACTAAAATTACAGGATATTTTATTTTTTCTAAATCTATATTTTCAACAAAAGGTATCATCCATCTATCATTTTCATCTTCGAGAATACCTTTTTTAATTCTTTTTAAATCTTCTTTTTCATAAGTTTTATAATAATTTTCAACCTCTCCTAAAACTTTATTTGATGGGTCAGTTTTTATCAATTTTTCATACTCTTTTTTTAATATTTCAAGTTTTTTGATTTGATTTTTAGGGTCGTCAGGGTCAGTTATGGGAGTAGCAATAATTGTAGGTCTTTTATCTATGGTGTGGGGATATAGTTTTACTAAATCTATTGATTCTTTTAGTAATTGAATACATTGATTTATAGAAATTTCTCTATATAAATTTCCTCCTGCGTGTAAATGACACATAGGAGGACCTTCTACTAAAAATTGTTTCTTTTCAAAAAGTTCAACTTCAATACCTTCTTTTGCTAAATATAAAGCCGCCGAGCTTCCAGCAATTCCACCACCTGTAACTGCTACTTTACATTGCATATAATTTCCTTAACTTCTTTTAATGAATTGACTATAAAATCTGGCTCATAATCCTTTATATCAACTCCTTGATTATATCCGTGTGTTATAGCTATTGATTTAATGTTAGCATTTTTAGCGGCTATTATATCATTTTTTGAATCACCTATCATTATTGCTTCATTAGGAGATACATTAAAATATTCACAAGCTTTTAAAAGTGGAATAGGGGAAGGCTTTTTAAATTCAAAATCTCCTCCTAATATAAAATCAAAAACATCAATATCAAATTTTTTTAAAATAGGCTTTATATATTCATCAGGTTTATTTGTAATAAGTGCTAAATTATAGTTTTTTAAACTATCTAATAGCTCTTTTGCGAAAGGATAGAGTTTTGTTTTTTTAGCATTTGATTGTTTATATTTTTCTTTAAATACTCTGTGAGCTTTTTCTAAAAATTCTTTATCTTCAATTCCGTTAAATTTTAAAGCTCTCTCAACCAATTTTAAAGAGCCGTTTCCTATCCATTTTAGCGCTTCATCAAAAGAAGCTTCTTTTAAATTAAATTCTTTTAACATTTCATTGATGCTCTCTACTAAATCAGGTGCTGAATCTATTAAAGTCCCATCCAAATCAAAAATTATTAATTTCACACTTAACCCTTTTTAAGAAGTCTTACGCTAACGCTTTTTTCAAAATATTTTTTCATCTCTTCTATTTTTTCAACACTTAAAGAGTTTATTCTTTCTTGATAATTTAAAAGTGGAGTTATATCCCCTTTTGCGAAATAGTCTCCATAAACATTACTAACCCCGCTACTGCTTTCAAGTTGCGTTAAAAAGTCAAATTTTGTTTGGTTTTTAATTTTTTCAAGAGCTTTTTTTGTAATTTTAAAATTTTTAAGCTCTTTTTTTATCTCTTTTTCTAATC
>Ga0256829_1002622_pt1 | contig 13213 bp, 19 predicted proteins | sample 131447metaG_FD_185979 | JGI IMG/M metagenome (GOLD analysis project Ga0256829, IMG submission 185979) | Hydrothermal vent microbial communities from Lau Basin, Pacific Ocean - 131-447 | ecosystem: Environmental > Aquatic > Marine > Hydrothermal vents | place: Pacific Ocean: Lau Basin | collected...
ATTCAGGAATTAAAACAGAAGGAGTTGAGTTGATTGTTTCTTCAAAATTTTCAAAATTTTTATATTTTATTTTTTTTGTAATAAATTCTATAATAGCTTCTAAACCTGTTTCTTTTTTATATAAATCCAATATTTTTTTGCTATATTTTCGTTTTACATAATTTGCTATAAAAACATTAGGTGCTTTTATAATAAGTCTTGCAGAATCTGAATTTTCTTCATCAAATTCCAAATTTTTAATAAATTTATTATAATTCACTGGATTTTCACTTTTTAATTCATTTTTTATTTTATCAAATAGCAAATTATATATCCTTTGTGAATAAATTTTTTTTCACATCTGTGAATTTTTATTGAAAAAGTATGTGAATAGAATTTTAACATAACGATGATAAAATGTCTAATTAAATTATTCACATAGTGAATGAAATGTGAATAATATATTGAAAAGAGGTTGAATGAAAATATTAGGAATTGACCCTGGAAGCATTAGATGCGGATATGCAATTATTGAAACATACCCTAAACTCAAACTTATTGATGCTGGTTTTATAAAAATTAAAGAAAAAAATCTTCAATTTCAGCTTTCAGAGCTTATTGAAGGGATTGATATAATTTTAAAAGAAGATATTGATGAAGTCGCAATGGAAGATATTTTTTATGCATATAATCCAAAAACAGTTCTTAAACTTGCTCAATTTCGCGGGGCATTGTCTCTTAGAATTTTACAATTACATGGAAATTTTGCAGAATATACTCCCCTTCAGGTAAAAAAAGCGGTTACAGGAAACGGAAAATCCAAAAAAGAACAGGTTGCTTTTATGGTAAAAAGAATTTTAGGTATAAGAGGAGATATAAAACCTCTTGATATTACCGATGCCATTGCTGTTGCCATTACACATTCACAAAGAGTACCAAAATAGAAATAATTTTTATTTTTTTTTATTTTTAAGTTATAATAAATAAAAAAAGGAGAGAATTATGAAAGTTGGAGATTTAGTAATTGTAGCAAGTTTAGGGGAAATCAAGGCATATAAAGCATCTCCTAGAACTTTAGAAGCAGAAGCTGGGCTAAGAGCAAATGAAATTAAACTTGATTTAGTAAAGTCTATTGATGTTGTTGAAGCTCATAAAAAATTAAGTGATTTAATTACAGGTATTGATGAAGGTATTAAAAAAGCGGGATTTTTAAATAGAGCTACAAGTGGTGAAAATCATAATTTAAAAGATGAAATTTATAAAGAAGCTGTTAAAATAGTTGCACAAGATTTAGATTCAGTTATAGATGAAATAGGGGGTAGGGTGTTTTTGGCACTTCCTGCAACAATTGCGAATAATGTAACAGAAAAATTAAAGAACAGTAATAAAATTGTCAAACTAATTAAAAAAGACCTTTTAAAAACAGATAAAAATAAATTAATAGAAGAATTTTAAAATAGGCTTAGCCTATTTTTTTTTCTTTTGCTATTTTGTCCAAAATTCCGTTAATAAAGCTTTTTGCTTTGTCTTCTGAGAAATTTTTAGCTATTTTTATAGCCTCGTTTATTACTATTTGATAAGGTGTATCTGTAAATTTAATTTCATATACCGCAACTCTTAAGATTTGTTTATCAACTTTATCGAGTCTGTCAAAATCCCAGTCAATTAAATGATTCTTTATAATTTCATCTATTTCATCTAAATGTTCTATTACACCTTTTAATAATTCTTTTGCAAATTCAGCTTTTTTTTGTTTAATTTTTTTATCTTTTAAAATTTCTTCAAACTGTTCTATTGCTTGATTATTTCCCGCATCAAGTGCATAAAGTGTTTGAATTACCGCTTCTCTTGCGTGTGTTATTGTTGCCATTATATCCTCCATATTTTATAAATTATTAATCCAAGAAACATTATTGTCTCCGGGATTAAAATTAGCGTTATTTTTTCAAGTTCGACAGGTGTAAAAAAATATTTAAAAAATCTTAAAAACGCACCTGTTAAAACCCATATTATCGCACAAATTAGAATTGATAAATCAAGTTTATTTTTTAAATCAAATTTAAATTTCATAAATTTTTATATAGATTTATCATTTCAATTACGCCCATCATTGCTTCAAAACCTTTGTTCCCGGCTTTTGTTCCGGCTCTTTCAATAGCTTGTTCTATTGTATCTGTTGTTAAAAGTCCAAAAGTTACAGGAGTATCAAACTGCAGGGTTGTATTTGCAATACCTTTTGTGGCTTCTGCTGCTACATAATCAAAATGAGGTGTTGCTCCTCTAATTACAGCTCCAACACATACTATAGCGTTATATTTTTCTTTTTTAAGTGCTCTTTTTAGTGCAAACGGAAGTTCAAATGCTCCTGGTACTAAAATTAAATCTAAATTTTCTTCTTTTCCACCGTTTCTTAAAAATGCATCTTTTGCGCCTTCTACTAGTCTATCTGTAATTAAATGATTAAATCTGCTGGCAATAATTGCAACTTTTTCATTTCCTTCTAATTTTAAAATTCCTTCAATAATATTCATTTTTGCTCCTTGCATTTTGTTATACATTCAATATCTTTTAAAGTCTCTTTTAGCGTATCTGGTGTTATCATATTTGGCCCGTCACTTAGAGCCTCATCTGGATTATAGTGTGTTTCAAAGAAAAATCCGTCAACTCCAACTGCTGCTGCAGCTCTGCTTAGAGGGGCTACATATTCTCTTTTTCCACTGCTTTTTCCACCGGCACTGCCTGGCATTTGAACGCTGTGTGTTGCATCAAAAATAACAGGTGCAAATTTCCTCATAATAACTAAACTTCTCATATCAACAACTAAATTTCCATAGCCGAATGTTGTGCCTCTTTCAGTCAGCCATACGCCGTATTTTTTAGAATTTTCATAATTTACCTCATCACACCCTCTTGTTTTTAGTACTTTAAGGAGAGAATATTTCATATCATCCGGGTTCATAAACTGACCCTTTTTAATATTGACAACTTTATCTGTTTTTGCCGCTTCTACTAATAAATCTGTCTGACGGCAAAGGAATGCTGGAATTTGAAGTACATCTACAACCTGGGCTACTTTTTTTACCTGAGCTGTTTCGTGAACATCTGTTAAAAGTTTATATCCGAATTTTTCTTTTACTTCATTTAAAATTTCAAGTCCTTTTTCAAGCCCTGGACCTCTGTAAGAATCTAAACTTGTTCTATTTGCTTTATCAAAACTTGCTTTAAAATAAAAATCATATTTTTCACTGTATGGTTTTAGATATTCGGCAATTTTAAATATCTGCTCTTTGCTTTCAATTACACAAGGACCTGCTATCAAAATCATTATTTTGCCTTTTTTATTATAATTATATCTAAAAAAGGATATCTATGACAGTTTCAAAATATAGTGCCAGCGGAAATGATTTTGTAATTTTCCATACTTTTATAAAAAAAGAAAGAAATGAACTTGCAAAAAAATTGTGTGATAGATTTAGCGGAGTTGGAGCCGACGGGCTTATTGTTATTTTACCGCACAGTAAATATGATTTTGAATGGCAGTTTTATAATGCCGACGGAAGCGAGGCTGAAATGTGTGGAAATGGAAGCAGGGCGGCTGCACATTATGCGTATATTAATAATTTGGCCCCGCAAAAAATGAAGTTTTTAACACTTGCTGGTGTAATAGAGGCCGAGATTGAAGAAAATATAGTTGAATCCCAGTTAACCCCCCATGAGAAAATAGGAGATTTTAATGAATGGAGTCTTTTTAATACAGGTGTACCCCATTTAGTAAAAATAGATAATTTAGATAATTTTGATGTAAAAGAGTGCAGGGATTTAAGAAACAGACATAATGCAAATGTAAATATAGCTGAGGTTAAAAATGGAAATTTATATGTTAGAACATATGAAAGAGGCGTGGAAGATGAAACTCTTGCATGTGGTACTGGAATGTGTGCGAGTTTTTTAAAAGCAAGAGAAAAAGGGCTTGTGGGAGAGAGTGTAAAAGTTTATCCAAAAAGCGGAGAAGAACTTACTATTACTATTCGTAACAATAGATTATATTTTAAAGGTACTGTTAAAAACACATTTGATGCTTTTATAAAAGATATTGTATAAAATGGTAACATTTTGTATTAAAATAAGATAAATTTAATCTTTTATTAACCATAGGTTTGTTATACTGCAAATAAAAAAGGAGCTTAAATGCCAGTAACAACAAAATTAAAAGGAAATGACGTAGCACTTTACGGAAATCAAGTAAATGTAGGAGATATTGCACCAGTTGTAACTTTACCTAATAAAGGTCTTGCAGAAGTAACAATTGGAGGAGCTAGTGATAAAGCTCAACTTATTATTGCAGTTCCAAGTCTTGATACACCAGTTTGTGCAACAGAAACTAGAAAATTCAACGAAGAAGCGGCAAAAGTTGAAAATGCGGTAGTTTGTGTTGTTTCAATGGATTTACCGTTTGCAGCGGGAAGATTTTGTTCAACAGAAGGTGTTGAAAATCTTGAAGTTTTAAGTGATTACAGAGAAAAATGTTTTTCTACTCAATATGGAACTTTAATTGCAGAAGGTGCCCTAAGAGGTCTTAGTGCAAGAGCAATTTTTGTAATCGGAAAAGATGGAAAAATAGCTTATAAAGAGCTTGTTCCTGAAATTACAGAAGAGCCAAATTATGAAGAAGCGTTAAATGCTTTAAAAGAAGCGGCTTCTAAATAATTTTCCCCTTCTTTGATATAATTCCTTTAATTATTTTTAAAGGAATAAAATGAAAAAAATCTTAATTGCTTCTTTGGTAGTTTTATCGTTAAATGCAAAAATTGTTGATAAAATTGTAGCGGTTGTAAATAATAACCCAATTACTTCTTATGATATTAAAACTATTGAAAATCAATTTCATATTAATAAAAATCAGGCTTTAAATATGCTTATTGATAAAAGCCTTATTCAAAATGAAATAAAAAAAAGAGGTATAAGTGTTGATGATTATGAAGTTGATGATGCTATGAGAAAAATTGCAAAAAGAAATAATATGTCTTTGTTTGAATTTCAGAATATATTAACCCAAAAAGGGGAGTTAAAAACATTTAAGCAAAAATTAAAAGAAAATCTTTTAAAACAAAAACTATTTGCCCAAATTGTAAATTCAAAACTTAAAATAGATCCAAAAGATATAAAAAGTTATTATGAAAATCATAAGAATGAATTTTCTGTATTTCAAAATATTCAGGTTGTAAAATATTCTTCAAATAATCCGCAAATTTTAAAAACATTGTCAAATAATCCTTATTTTAATAGTCCTAATTTAAATGTATCTACCAAGACTTATTCTTATAATGAACTTCCGTTAGATAAACTTTATTTGTTTAAAAATACAAAAGTAGGGCAGTTCACACCTATTATAAATGAAGGGCTAAATTATGTAAGATATTTTATTTCAGATAAAAATGGTAAAGTTTATCTTCCTTTTGATAAAGTGCAAAATATTATAGCTCAAAAAATTATAACTCAAAAAAGAAATGAAATATTAAAAGAATATTTTGATAAAATTAAAAACAGAGCTGATATTAAAATTTATAACTGACAGCTTTTTACTTTAATATTTCCTTCTATTTTTTTAAATTCTTTTTCTTTTATCCAAATTTCATAATTGATTTTATTTTTATTTAAAATTTTTTTTATCTTGTCTTTTTCTTTGCTTAATATTGCAATCCCACAATCTTTAAAGATTTCATCAGGAACGGGAATTGATTTGATATTTTCGCTTTTTAGAAGTTTTTCTGCTTTTAATCCTGTTGGAATATCCTCAAAATGAAAATAAAAGTATTCATCTAAATCATCAGTTATTTTATAAAAAATTTCTTTTATATGAAGTCTGATTCCAGCAGGAACATATTTAAGTTCAGCCATTGTTTAATTCCTTTTCTCTAAGTTGTCCGCAGGCAGCAGATATATCCATTCCTTTGCTTTCTCTAATAGTGCAGGTTATACCTTTATCTAATAGATATTTTTGAAATTTTTCCATAGTTTCTTTATACGGTCTTTCATAAGGGCTTCCAGGATATGGATTAAAATATATTAAATTAACTTTGCTTGGAATTCCGTTTAGAAGTTTTACTAATTTTTTTGCAGCAGCCAAATCGTCGTTTTTATTTTTTATAACTAGATATTCAAACATTACTTTTTTTCTTTTATCTACCGGAAATTCTTTAATAGCGTCAATTACGCTTTTTATATTATAGGCTTTATTCATAGGGATTAACTCTTCTCTTAATTCATCATCAACAGCGTGAAGAGAAATGGCTAAATTTATACCTATATTTTCTTGTCCTAATTTTTTTATTTTTGGAGCAATTCCCGATGTTGAAAGAGTTTGTCTTCTTGGAGAAATACTAAGTCCGTCTTCTGTTGAAATTATTTTTATAGCTTTTACCATATTATTATAATTATCAAGCGGTTCGCCCATTCCCATATAAACAACATTTAAGGCTTTTGCTTCATTGAAGTTTTTAAATTTTTTCATAAACCAAACTTGTGCGACTATTTCAGCAGTGCGTAAATTTCTTATAAATCCTCCTTTTGCTGTTAAACAAAAAGAGCATCCTACTTTACATCCAACCTGAGTTGAAACACAAACAGTCCATTTTGCTTCTTTTTTCTTACCGTTATCGATTCTTTCATCCTTCATTTTTATTAAAACTGTTTCTATTGTATGATTGTCGTTTAATTTAAATAAAAATTTTTCTGTTCCATCAGTTGCAATTTCGTGATTTGCTAGTTCAAGAGGATTTATAATAAATTCTTCTTTTAATCTTCTTCTTAAATCTTTTGGCAGATTTTGCATATTATCAGGATTTGTTTCATATTTTTTGTATATCCAATGATAAAGTTGTTTTACTCTAAATTTAGGTTTTATATCAATGCTAATTAATTCTTCTTCTAAATAATCCATAAAATAGTTTTTATCCATTTTTTTCCTTTATAATATTTTGTTCTATTAGATGATTTATTAATTTTTCTTTTGCAATATTTATGTTTTTTAAGTAATCATTGTGTGCAAATTTGTTGCAGTAATTAGTGATTACAAAAATTCCTTTTACCGGTATATTAAATTCTTTTGCTGTTTTAACGACAGAAAAAAATTCCATATTTTCAGCTTCAATATTAATTTTAAGATATTTTTTTGCAATATTTTCATCTGTTGTTATATAATTTGATGAGTTGATTATTGTTTCACGTGAAACATTATTAAAAGTTATAATATTCTCAATCGGAGTATAACATTTTTTTTCAAAAAAACAGTTTTCTATATTACTTGCGCTTGAAGTAGTTATGATATCTAAAGTTTTTAGATTTCCATAGCTTCCGGCACTTCCTATAAAGAGTAAAAAATCAGGTTTATCAAATAAACAAATTCTTGTAAGATTTATTGCCGTATCAATTAATCCTATGCCAATAGGTTTAGCAAAAGGGAAAATTTCTTTATTACCGCTGCTTAATATTTTAATATTCATTAATATAGCCATGTTTTTTATTTGCAAAACTAAATATGGTAATTATAAAAAAAATTAATAATTTCATAAATTTCCCTTTTTGTTTCACGTGAAACATTATTTATTTACATTCTAATTTTATTTTGTATTTTAGTGTTATATCTGTTGGATGTGTAATTATCTTTTCTTCATCAGGAGATAGAAAAATTATATCTTTTATTTGACAACTTGGATATTTTGATCTTAAATTTTTAATTATTTGATATTGAATTTTATCTGTATCAATAATTGCTATTTTTATATTATTAAATTTTGCATCATTTGGAGCATAAAATTCATTGTTTAACCAATTGTTTATTGTTTGTATATCTCCATATAAAATATATCCATTTTGAACTCTTATGTATTTAAAAGGAAATGTTAAATCAGGTGAGGAAGTTTTAATAAAAATAGCATCTTTGTTTGGAATAATATATTTTTTATAAACTTTTGTAAATTTTACATTAAAGGCTAATAAAAAGATAGGTAATATTAATAATAATTTTTTCATATTCTTATACTCACTTTTTCATTTTTAAGATATCTTTTTAAATCCATTATATCAATTTCACGAAAGTGAAAAATACTAGCAGCAAGTGCTGCGTCAGCTTTATTTTCAAAAACTTCTTTAAAATCTTCCATTCTTCCAGCCCCACCGCTCGCAATAACAGGGACATTTACCATTTCACTTATTGTTTTTGTGATTTCAATATCAAAGCCTGTTTTTGTACCGTCTGTATCCATAGAAGTTAATAAAATTTCACCAGCACCTCTATTGACAACTTCTTTTGCCCATTTTATTGCATCAAGACCAGTGTTTTCTCTACCACCTTTTATAAATACATTCCATTTATTAGGGGCTGTTTTTTTAACATCAATAGCAACTACAATACACTGACTTCCAAATCTTTTTGCACCTTCATTTATAAATTCAGGTTTTTTTACAGCGGCTGAGTTTATAGAAACTTTATCGCATCCTACATTTAATAAATCATAAATATCATTTAAGCTGCTTATTCCTCCTCCGACAGTTAATGGAATAAAAACTTCTTTTGCAACTTTTTTTACAATATCCACAATAGGTTTTCTTTTTTCATAACTTGCCGTAATATCAAGAAAAGTTAATTCATCTGCTCCTTCTTCATTATATCTAACTGCTGCTTCAACAGGGTCACCTGCATCTATTAAGCCTTCAAAATTAACTCCTTTAACAACTCTGCCGTTTTTTACATCTAAGCAGGGGATGATTCTTTTTGCAAAATATTCCATAAAAAAACACCTTTTTTGATATAATTTTATCAAAATTTCAAAAGGATATGATATAATCAAGGCAAAGAAAAAATTTGGTCAAAATTTTTTAAAAGATAAGCATTATTTAGATAAAATCGTCCAATCGATGCCCAATAGTGAAAATTTAATAATCGAAATTGGACCTGGCTTAGGCGATTTGACAGAAAAGTTGCTGGAAAAAAAAAGAGTTCTAGCTTTCGAAATAGATAGAGATTTATGTGGAATTTTACAAAAAAAATTTCCTGAACTTAAATTAAAATGTGGTGATGTTTTGGATTATTGGCAAGATAGTTTGGCAGATGAAAAATATGATTTAATAGCAAATCTACCTTATTATGTTGCTACAAATATAATTCTTAGAGCATTAAGAGATAAAAATGCCAAAAATATTTTGGTGTTAATCCAAAAAGAAGTAGCAGATAAATTTTGTGCCAAAGCGGGAGATAAAAATTACGGAAGTTTAAGTATTTTAGCTTCAAGCGTAGCTAATGTGAAAAAACTTTTTGATGTGCCTCCAGGGGCATTTGTTCCGGCTCCCAAGGTTATAAGCAGTGTAATTTTGTTTGAAAAATTTGAAGATTCATATGATGAAGAATTTGCAAAATTTTTAAAAGATGCATTTTCAAATCCCAGAAAAACACTGAAAAAAAATTTATCTGTTTATAATTTTGAACCTAGTGAATATGGATTTCAAAACACAATAAGACCACATCAAATAAAAGGCTCTGATTTTTTCCGGCTCTTTTCTGAACTGGCCACAGAAAGGAGTAATAATGGAAAAAAACAATATAGAAGAAATAAGTAAACAAACAGAAAACAGTGAAAACAAAACAAATTTTCAAAAAAGAAATAATTATAAAAAAAACGGTCTTTCTCAACAAAAGAAGCTAGACCCGAAAAATTTTGTGTGGTTTAAAGATTTAAATAAAGCTTTTGAAGAAAACGAAAAGATTCATCATGCTAGATTAAATACTCATAATAAAATAGATACAAATACTAAAGGATGGGTGAAATTTACTCCTCTTGGAGGACTTGATGAAATAGGTGGAAACTGTGCAGTTCTTGAGACAGAAAACAGTGCGATTATAATTGACTGTGGAATGAGCTTTCCAAATGAAGATATGCATGGTGTTGATATTTTAATATCTGATTTTACATATCTTAGAGAAATAAGACATAAAATAAAAGCGCTTATTATTACACATGGACACGAAGATCATATAGGTGCTGTTCCATATCTGTTTAAGGAGATGCAATTTCCAATTTATGGAACAAGTTTGCCTCTTGCTATGATAGAAAATAAATTTAAAGAGCATAAACTTTTACAATATAGAAGTTATTTTAGAAGTGTTAAAAAAAGAACTCCTATACAAATAGGGGATTTTAGAATAGAATGGATGCATATGACACATTCTATTATTGATGCATCTTCACTTGCTATTCAAACACCTATTGGAACAATTATTCATACAGGTGATTTTAAAATAGATTTTACCCCGATAGATGGATATGCTCCTGATTTACATAGACTTGCATATTATGGAGAAAAAGGGGTTTTGGCTTTGTTTAGTGATTCTACAAACTCACATAAACCGGGGATTACTCCAAGTGAGAGTGTTGTTGGTAAAACATTTGATAATCTCTTTTTAAAAGCAAAAGGCAGAGTTATTATGTCCACTTTTTCTTCAAATATTCATAGAGTTTATCAGGCTATAGAAAGAGGTATTAAATTTGGCAGAAAAGTGTGTATTATAGGAAGAAGTATGGAACAAAACTTAAATATTGCTATGGATTTAGGATATATTAAGTTGCCAAAAGACATTTTTATTGACCCGTATGAAATAGGGAAATATCCTGATGAAGAAATTTTAATTGTTACAACAGGGTCTCAGGGTGAGAGTATGAGTGCATTATATAGAATGGCTATTGATGAGCATAGACATGTAAAAATAAAAGAGGGTGACCAGATAGTATTAAGTGCTAAGGCGATTCCTGGAAATGAACCAACTGTTTCTCAACTTATAAATTATCTTATGAAAAAAGGTGCAAAAGTAGCTTATCAAGATTTTAGTGAAATTCATGTAAGCGGTCACGCAGCACAAGAAGAGCAAAAACTTATGTTAAGACTTGTCAAACCGAAATTTTTCTTACCGGTTCACGGAGAATTTAACCACTTAATGAAACATAGAGAAACTGCTATGAGTACAGGTATACCTGAAGAAAATATTTTTATTATGGAAGACGGGGAGCAGTGGGAAATAACTCCAAAAAGAGTTAGAAAAGTAAGAAATGTGCAAACAGGTAAAGTTTATATAGATAATCAAATTAATAAAAAAATAGAAAATGATGTGGTAATTGACAGACAAAAACTTGCAAATGAGGGTATTATAATGGTTGTAGCGCAAGTGGATAAGAAAAATAAAAAACTTATAGCAAGACCAAGAGTTACAACTTATGGAATTATTTCTGATAAAGAAGATAAAAATTTTGCAAAAGAGATGGAAGATTTAATTGTTAATTATATAGACCATGCAAAAGATTATGTGTATGAAAAAAACAGAATTTTTGAAAATGAACTTAGAAATGTTATGAGAAAACATATATTTAGAAAAACAAAAAAATATCCTACAATTGTTCCTATGGTTTACTTTATGTAAACTTTCTCCTCTTATTTTTTCTTAAACTTTTCTTAAAAATTTGTTATAATTAAATAAAAAAGGAGAATATATGCCTAATAAAAGACCTGATATTAAATATCCTTGTATGTGGGGATTTAGAATTATAGGAGAAGATAAAGAAAAAATGAAAAATGCAGTAAAAGAGTGTATTGATAATCAAGAATGTAATATAGAAGATAGTAAAAGTAATAATAAATACCATTCTCAAAAATTTGAAGCATATTGCACAAGTGAAGAAGAAAGAAATGAATTTTTTAAAAGACTTAACAAACACAAAGATATAAAATTTGTTTTATAATTATAAAAAAGGATTAATATGATACTTAACACTCCAATAGATATGCATTTGCATCTAAGAAGCGGTAAAATGCTAAAAAGCGTTTTGCCTTATACCCAAAATCAGTTTGCAGCTGCAGTTATAATGCCAAATTTAGTTCCTCCTGTCGATAATAAAGAAAGATTAATAAGCTATAAAGAAGAAATTTTGCAAAACAGCGAGGATTTTACGCCTTTGATGAATGTTTTTATGAGAGAATTTAGCGAAGATGAGTTATTGAATTTAGCAGATGAAATTTTTGCCATTAAACTTTATCCCGCCGGAATTACTACAAATTCCGAAAATGGAGTTAAAAGTTTAGAAAAGGTTTATCCTGTTTTAGAGATGATGAGTGAGCTTAATATTCCTCTTAGTGTTCACGGGGAAACAAACGGATTTGTGCTTGATAGAGAAAGGGAATTTATTGATGTTTATAAAAAACTGGCTCGTGATTTTCCAAAACTTAAAATTATAATGGAACATATTGGAACGGCTGATATGTTAAATCTGCTTGATGAATATGAAAATTTATATGCAACAGTTACTCTTCATCATTTATTATTAACACTTGATGAAGTTGTTGGAGGGATGCTTAATCCTCATTATTTTTGTAAACCTTTAATCAAAACCCCAAAAGACAGAGCTGAAATTCAAAGATATGTAAAAAACGGGCATAAAAAAATAATGTTTGGAAGCGATTCTGCTCCTCATTCAATCAAAAATAAATTAAAAGGTGCTGCTGGAATTTTCTCAGCTCCTGTAATTTTACTAGCACTTGCAGAATTTTTTGAAGGAGATATAGAGACTTTTCAAAAATTTGTAAGTGATAATGCAAGGGAGAATTTTAATTTAAATATACCTGAGAGAGAAATTGAATTAATAGAAGAAGAATGGACAGCTCCATATATTGTAGGGGATGTAAAACCGATGTGGGGAGGGAAAAAATTTAAATTTAAAGTTCTTTAAACTCCCTATTTTCCTTTCTTTTCTTTAATTTCAGATAAAATTTATTACTATTTTCTTAAGTTTATCATAAGTAAAAAGAAGTAAAATTTTATAAATTAATTCTGTTTCAGGAGAAAATCAATGAAAAAAGTTATTAAAAGAGATGGTGCGTATCAAGATTATTTTCCATATAAAATAGAAGATGCTATAAAAAAAGCTTTTGAAGCTACAAATGTAGAATATAATAGTGATGTTTTTATCGAAGTTATTGAAGCTATAAAAGATATTAATACTCCTGAAGTTGAATATATACAGGATTTAATAGAAAAATCTTTATATAAACATGGATATTTTGATGTAATGAAAAATTTTATGATTTATAGACATCTTCATAAATTACAAAGAGAAAATATTCTTGATAATGAAGCTACTTATATAAATTGTAATACAACTATTGAAGAGTATATAAATAAAGAAGACTGGAG
>Ga0256829_1002623_pt1 | contig 13208 bp, 7 predicted proteins | sample 131447metaG_FD_185979 | JGI IMG/M metagenome (GOLD analysis project Ga0256829, IMG submission 185979) | Hydrothermal vent microbial communities from Lau Basin, Pacific Ocean - 131-447 | ecosystem: Environmental > Aquatic > Marine > Hydrothermal vents | place: Pacific Ocean: Lau Basin | collected...
AATCTGTGGTAGCAAACAAGTGCTGCATTAATTGAGTAGTATCAACGCGATTAGAGCGCGGGGTTATCACTAAGCGGGTTGGGTTTTCGTGATCAGACTCATCGCGTAAATCACTCACCATAGGCAGCTTTTTGGCCTGCATTTGCCCGGCAATTTGTTCCAGAATTTTAGCCCCTGAAGCTTGATGGGGCAGTGCCGTAACAATCACGTCACCATTTTCCTCGTGGAACACAGCGCGCATTTTCACTGAGCCTCGACCAGTTTCATACAGTTTGCGTATATCAGCCTTAGGCGTAATGATTTCAGCTTCTGTGGGGTAATCTGGACCTTGAACTATCTCTAAAACATCGTCGAGCGTGGTCTTTTTGTTGTCCAGTATGTTGGCACAAGCAGTAGCAAGTTCGCGCACGTTATGCGGGGGAATGTCGGTAGCCATGCCCACTGCAATACCGGTTACCCCGTTCAACAAAATATGGGGAAGACGAGCGGGAAGCATACTCGGTTCTTGTAGTGTCCCGTCAAAGTTTGGAACCCAATCTACCGTGCCTTGCCCTAGCTCGTTGAGCAACACTTCGCTGAATCGCGACAATTTGGCTTCTGTGTATCGCATTGCAGCAAACGACTTAGGATCATCTGGGGCTCCCCAGTTTCCTTGCCCGTCAACCAAGGGATACCGGTAAGAGAACGGCTGCGCCATCAACACCATGGCTTCGTAACAGGCAGAGTCACCGTGAGGGTGAAACTTACCCAATACATCACCTACTGTTCTTGCAGACTTCTTGTACTTAGCACTAGCGCTGAGGCCTAAGTCGGACATAGCGTAAATGATACGCCGTTGCACCGGCTTTAACCCATCGGCGATATGGGGCAAAGCGCGGTCCATAATCACGTACATTGAGTAGTTAAGGTAGGCGTCTTCGGTAAAACGTCTTAGGGGAAGCTGTTCTATCCCGTCTCGGTTTATTGTTATTTGATCGCTCATGGTGCTCTGCGTTTTTTATTGATAACCCAAGGCTGCAAACACATTGTATACAGCACACTGCTAGGGACGTAGGAAGGTAAATTCCAGCGACAAGTGTTACTCTTTAAAATCCTATTGTGGGGGAATCCGCTTGTGAGTGCAATATCAAGCCTTCCTTTGTACAAATTGCCCGATGAGTGGTTTAATAACAGTCATCAACTAAAGGCTTCAACTGTAAGTGCCACGGACATGCATTTAGACTCAGTTTTCAAGTATTTTGCCACTGCCGCGCTTTTTCTCTTGTGTTTTTCGGCAAGCGCGCAATACAACGAACAGCTTTATGACGAGAATACCACGGTAGATTTATCGTCTTCGCTTTTCTATTTGTACGAAACCGATGCGGCATTGTCGTTAGAAGACGTAGTTCTTAGGCGCAACGACTTTCGTATTCCACCTAACCAAAATCCCAATTTTGGGTTCAGGGATAACGGAGTATGGCTTCTCACGTCTATTACTAATGCCAGTAACCAAAAAAATTGGGTCTTTACCATTAATTTCAGTCAATTGGATTTGGTTGACTTTTATTTAGTAAGTAATGGTCAAGTTTTACTGGACAGCCACCAAGGCAAGTTACAAAGTCAGCAGCAGTACCGTATACCTACCTTTCGAGCGTCATTACCAAGCTCTCAGCAAGTAGATTTATATATTCGCGTAGAAAGTCAGTCCTCTAGTCTGATTACACCACTTAAAGCACAACCAGAAGAATTGCACAGCCGCTACAGTCAAGTAGATGGTATTCTTTGGGGGTTATTTTACGGTGGCTTAATTATACTCGCTGTATATAACCTAGTGCTTTATATGGGGGTTAAGGAAAAAAGCCTGCTTGCTTACGTGGGTTATATATTGGCAGTGATTTGGTGGCAATTTAACTGGGGAGGGCATATTAGCATTGCCTCTCCAGAGGGGGTGTCTACATGGCTTGCAGAACATACCGAGCTCATTTTTGTGGTCATTGGCATATGCTCCGGCATTTTCACAGTTACGTTTCTGGAAACCCAAGACAACGCCAAAACTGCACATCCTATTGTGTTACTTCTTCTGGCCATTCAGTTAGTTACTGGGCTGGTATGTTTTATCGATATTTTATCTCCTATCTGGAAAAATAACTTAGTGTATGGGGTTGGGCTACTAGCTATTTGTAGTTACATCTATGCCGGTGTAGAGGCCTTTTCAAACCAATTTAAACCTGCTCGTTATTTTATGTTTGCTTGGACTATGCTGGCTTCAGGTGCAATCATTGGCATGCTCAGTTTAATTGGTGTACTGCCTTCAAACGATTTCACCACCTATTGTTTTCAGGTAGGAGTATTTCTTGAAGCGAGCTTGTTTTCTATCGCGTTAATGGAAAAGAGCCGCAGTCAATTGGAGCTTGAAGTAAGGCAAGCCACCGACGACTTGCGAAATAACATGGAGCTTATTGAAGAGCAGAATGCGCGGTTAGATATAGCCCGCAAAGATGCGATTAAAGCAAGTAATGTTAAGTCCCAATTTTTGGCCAACATGAGTCACGAAATTCGTACTCCCCTTAATGCTATTCTTGGTTTTAGCCGAGAGTTAGCCCACGCCTCACTACCTACTGAGCAACAAGAGCAAGCGCGAATTATCGACACTGCCGCAGACAACTTACTGACCATAGTCAACGACGTGTTGGACTTTTCCAAAATTGAAGCTGGAAAGTTGCAAATTAATAACCAGCCATTTTCGCCTAACAAATTGCTCGAAGAAATGGTCACCATCATGTCTAAATCGTGCCATAGCAAAAAGCTTGAGTTTGTATTTGATTTGGGCCCTCTACCTGACAAACTCATTGGTGATGTTTTTAGGATAAAACAAATACTTAATAACCTGCTTAGCAACGCGCTTAAATTTACCAGTGCGGGTACGATAACCCTCTCGGCAAAAGGCAGAGCGCTCCCCCATGGTATTCACGAACTGGAACTCATTGTTGAAGACACGGGAATTGGTATTAGTCGTCACGACAAGAAAAAGCTCTTTAATGCCTTCTCTCAGGTTGATGATGCGCTAAATCGCAACTACCAAGGGACAGGTTTAGGCTTAGTCATTAGCCGTGAACTAGTGCGCCTTATGCGTGGAGAACTCACCCTAAAAAGCGTACCCAGCCAAGGCTCTACCTTTAGCGTAACCATTCGCACTAACCACTTAAGCCAAAAGTTTTCTTTGGTGCCTCAACCGGGTTGGCAAGATAAAAAAGTGATCATTTTCGATCCTATACCAGCTACGCGCAGAGCGAGTGCTGCCATGCTAAAAGCGCTAGGTGCCGAAGTTTATTGCGCAGAGTCTTTAGCTTACCTAAGCACATTTACATTCCAGCCCGATATGTTTATGGCCACTATTCCTGTATCTAAAATGAGTCAAAGAGACGAATACCTTAGTCAGTTTATTCATTTTAACGCCAAGCAGCGTATTTTATGGTATTCAGGGCCAGAACCCTTTACTCAATATCAGAGCTTGACGCAATATTTCCATACGCAAATGCGTATGCCAATGACACCGTCCAAGCTAGACAGCTTAGTGAATACCAAATCGGTTCCGGTGAAGAACCCCCATCAAGAAAAAATAAATAGTCTACCCAAAGCGCGAATTTTGGCAGTGGACGATATGGAAATGAACTTAAAGTTACTCAAAACTTGGTTGAATAATTCCCCCGTATCTCTTACCACCAGCACCAGTGGTCAAGAAGCCGTAAACTACTGTCAAACTCAAGAGTTTGATTTGATTCTCATGGACGTGCAAATGCCGGGAATGGACGGTCTTCAAGCCTCTCGGGCGATCAGAAAATCGGCGTTAAATATGGGAACTCCTATCATCGCGGTAACAGCCCATGCGTTTAGAGAAGAACAGGAGCGTTTACTGTCATCGGGTATGGACGATTACCTGCCTAAACCCATAGAAATGAGTTCATTACTTGATTTGATTAGAGCCTGGTGTCACACCGCTAATCCAAGCCAAATAATTCTCCCGTCTTTAGACTGGAACTTAGCATTAAAGCGCGCCAACCAAAATTACGATGCCGCTAAAGAGCTACTGTCAGACTTTATCAACTTGCTACCAGAAACTAGAGATATCATACAAGCCTTGTGGGAAGAAAATGACTACAACGCTTTGAAAGAGGAAATTCACAAGCTTCATGGAGCGAGTTGTTACACGGGAGTACCGAGGCTGCAAAGCTTAGCAAGTGAGTTGGAATCATCGCTAAAGCTCGGTCAACACCTTATGGTTGCAGAACACCTCCCATCGCTTACCAGCGAGCTAGAGCGTATTCAAGATGAGGGAACTGTGCTGCTAAACAACATCTAGCGCAAATGTTGTTGAGATACCCGATGACAATCATTAACGAGGCTGGCGAATGCATCAGGCGCTCTATCCAGCTCAGACGATGCAATATAAACGTCAAACCCTAAGTGCTCGCGAAGCAACTGCATACGATTGGCCAACATAGCCTTTACTCCGGTGAGTACTGTACCGTCTTCTAATTTGAAGTGCTTGTCATCAAACATCGCAGGTACATAGCAACCTCCCGTAGAGCAATCTTCTTGGGTTACGTGGTTCAATAGCGGACGCTGCTCCATAAGCAAATGTGTGATAAGTCGGGGCGATATAGAGTTAAAAAAAGGCGCATAAGACTTTAATTTAAAACCCACCGCTTCAATATCTGAATGCTCTAGGCCTTGCCTTACCCTTGGGCAGCCTGCTCGCTGCAAATTCTCAAACCCAATAGACCAAGCACCAAGTCTGTGATGATAGCCAATTTCTGTAGGTGAAATTGCTAAGCTATAAGCCGGCTCTCTTACTTTGAACCATCCCACTAGTAAAGTGACAAGGGATGCACTAGTAAGGAAAATACCAGCTAAGAACAACCAGTCGGGGGTCACATAAAACCAAACGATGGATAGCAGCAAGCCAATGCCACCAATAACCATACTGGTAATGCCGTTGCTCTTAGACGCCGCTTTCACCAAAATAGGTTCTATATTTTCACCAGACATAAAAGTACACCACAAACATAATAAGCGCCCAGATGACATACAGACGCACTCTTTGGCATCGAACACAGTCAGTATGCCAAAGTTGTTTTAACTTAATCCACATAACCCTAATACGAGCCATTAGCTAACTTAGGTTACATTTTACGCCGTGGTTGGAGTACTGTCAGTCCATTTTTTATAGCGTCTACGTTGAAACGCCGCAACAATTGTCGGTGTAAAAACCAGCGACAATACTACCGAAAAGCCAACCCCTCCGGCCAACACTACAGCGAGAGGGGGCCAGAAGCTTCCTTCACTGAAGAGTAACAAAGGAACAAGGCCTCCGACGGTGGTGAAGGTAGTGGACAAGATGTGTCGGCTACAACCCATAGTTTCTTGCACAATGGCACGGGTATCACCACTTTTCGCCTTTGGATTGGCGTTTATCGCCGCAATCACCACTATAGAGCCATTTATGGCTACACCAATAAGCCCGGCACAACCGAGTAATGGGTTAAAGCCAACGGGAAGGCCAGAAATCCATAAACTAAACATACCCAATCCCACAGAAAGTATGGCCACTAGTCCAATAACACTAGCCATTCGCACACTGGTGAAAGTAAGGATCAAGGTAGTGACCATTAACACGAGCAATACGGGCGCATAAGTACCTAACTGACCCAATGCTCGTTGCTGTTCATCGGCGTCTCCGGCTAAGTAAATTCGGTAGCCTTGAGGCAGTTCTAAACGCTCATTGAGTTTTTCGCGCAACGCATTGCTAGCATCAACTGCGGGCACGCCGGGCAATAAAAACGCTTGAATTCGATTTAATCTTTCACCGTTTTGACGAGTAATACTGCTAATAGAAGGATTCAAAGAGACATCAGCAAGCGCCCCCAGCGACGACCATTTTTCAGCATTACCCGTAGGAACAGGCATGGCGTCAATACTTGATAAACTTTGTCTAAAAGTATCGTCTAAGCGTACCCGTACAGGGATTTCTTCAGTGCTTTCCAGTACTGAGCCGCCAGTAACGCCAGAGTAATTCGTTTGCATTTGGTTTGCCAAGTCATTAAGACCTGCCCCTATGAACGACAATGCGTCACTGTTGGTGGATAAATTGAGTTCAGGCTCGCCCATGGTTACCGTGGCAATTGACTGTGTTACCCCAGGGATTTCAGACAACAACAGACGAACTTGCTGGCCTAAATCGTTCAAGGTTTCTAGATCAGGACCATACACTTCAACCTCAATGGGCGCCGCAATGGGCGGTCCCTGGCCAAAAGCTCTAACCACCACTTGTACTTGAGGAAACCTTTCATCCAAGTCTTTCTGTAGCGTTTCGATAAGTGTTACCGCAGAAGACACGTTGTTTGTAGTGACCACAGCGTTAGCAAAATTCGGAGAATTGTCTCGAGTCATTACTTGGTTATAGTACACAGAAGGTGCCGAACCGCCGATAAGCCAACTCACCTGTGCCACATCGTCATGCATGCGAATAAAGCTATCCAATTCGCGTGTATATGCTTGCGTGTTCTCTATGCTCGCACCGTCTTTGGTCCACACATAAATCTCGAACTGGTCCCTGTCGGCACTTGGGAAAAACACGTTAGCCAATGTTCCAGATAACACAAACCCAGAGGCGCATAAGCCAATAATTACGGGTAACACCAACCAAGGCTGTTTAATCCAGCGGCCTAGTTGTTTATTAAAAGCTTCACTTAAGCTAGGTGTTTGAATTCCCGTGTGCCACCAACGCTGAGACGCCTGAGAGTCTGTGGTATAGCGAGGTAAAAAGCGCGCGGCGAGGGCCGCAATTAAGGTCAACGAAATAAATAGCGAGCCAACTAACGCCATGACCACACTGATAGCAATTGGGCTAATAAAGTCACCAATATTGCCATTAAGCAGAAAAATCGGCATAAAACCAAGAATAGTAGTTAACGTAGAGGCGAGTAACGGGGCAAACAAATGTGAAACACTTTTTGCCATAGCGCCCACTCGGGTGAGGCTTTCATCTTGCAGGTTTATTCGAATTTCATCGGTAATTACTATCGCGTTATCAATAAGAAGACCAATGGCGATAATCATACCGAAAATGGACATCTGGTGTATTTGCTCGTTGTAAAAGCTCAACGAGAACAAGGCAAAAGAAGCACACAAAGGCAACGCCAAACCAACAATCCAAGACGCTTTCAAGCCCATAAATAAGAAAATCACAAAGGTAACTACGGCACACCCCAGTATTAGATTACCTGAAAGCTCCGAAAGTCTTGCTGCCGTATATTGATTCTGTTCAAAAGCAATGTCGGCCCTGACACTCCCTTTGAATTCCTCATTGAAACCCTCAACAGCCTTTAGCGCACTTTGAGTCCACTCGTCGACGCGAACCGAAGTTTGCATCCGTGCCCCCACAAAAATCACTTCTTCACCATTGAGTAACGCTATATCTGAACGAGGCGTTTGATAAGCACGAGTCACAGTAGCTACATCATCTACACGCAAAAACCTACCTGAGGTGTTAATTAGTGGGATTGCCGAAATCATAGCAACGCCATCCAATTCCTTCGCTACTGTGAATCGCAAATTACTTTGGCTGGTATTGAGAACACCCGCAGGAAGCTTAGGGTCTGCCGCGCTGATAGCTTGACTGATTTGGGCCAGTGTTAAACCAGTAGAGGCCAATTGTTCTGGTGACACACTCACACGGATTTCTTCCGTGGGTGCACCATATATTCTGACCAGCTCGGTACCATTGACGTTGCGCAATCTGTCAGTCAATTCATCAGCAAGGCGAGATGTGAGAGTAAGTGGGGTATTTTCTGGGTACTCAGCTTTCAACGCGAGCAGCAGTGTAAATGCAGTGGCACCGCGTTTTTCATCGAATACAGGCGATGCAGCTCCCTGTGGAAACTGGGTTTCAGCCTCTCGCAATGCGTCTCTTATCTCACTAAATAGCTGCTCATTTGTTGTATTGTCTACCCAGTCTTGAGTTTCGATATTAATGACCGATATACCTGCTCTGGAGGTAGATTTAATTTCTTTGATCTCATATATCTCCCGAAGCCTGTCTTCAATAACATCCGAAACAAGGGCTTCTACACGCTCGGCAGATGCACCTGGGTATGGCGTAATGACCAATACATTTCGCGTATCAATTCTAGGATCTTCTAACCTTGGCAAGGTATTGAGTGCGGATAAACCGGCGACCAAAATAACCAGCAAACTCAATACGAGTAAGTGACCTCTGCGATAAAACAGGGTGTACCAAGGGTAAGGTTTTTTGTCTTCTTGGGGCGTAGGGATCATCGTTGCGCTCCAAGTTCGCTAATATCTTGTTTAACAGAGACCAATTGCCCGGGCGCTAGCTTATGGGTGCCTTGTGTTACATAAACAAGGTTGTTATCTATAGCGCCACGAACAAACGCATTTTGACCGTCGGTATACAAGACTTCTACCGCACGCGCCTCAACCTTATTGCCTTGTTCTACGTTCACCACAAACAAACGCCACAAACCTCGAACGCCGTTGCTCAATGCACTTGTGGGGATCCACGCGCCGCTTTCACTGTGAGCCTTTTCTCCAGTAAGAGTAATAATATCACCCGGTATTAAAGCTGGGTTTTCCTCAAGTACAACAAGTATGTCCACCGACCGTGTTAGCGCGTCTCGAATGGGCAATTGCTGTAAAACGTCACCGCGCACTGCACCTTCGCGGTTACGCAATAACACACTGCTACCAACACCGTATGACGATAAGCTTTCCATAGAAACCGCAAAGCGAGCGTACAAGCGATTATTTGAAGTCATACGTAACACTGGCACACCAGGGTTTACCACCGCGCCTTCATCTAGATAGCGAGTACTCACATTCCCATTGAATGGTGCGGTAATTTTCGACTTTTCCGTTTCAACATCAAGCCTCACTAGACTCGCTTTAATGCCATTTACTTGTGCTTGTGCAGCATCGACACGCGTATCAGCCTCGTCTTTCGCTTGTTTAGAGCTTAGTGACTGAGACACCATATTGTTTGTGCGTGTTTGACTAATCAAGGCAAGCTTTAGCTCTGCTTCAGCCTGAGCTAACGACGCTTCCAGTTCACTGCGCTGAGCGTCAATGCGACGGGTTTCAAGAGCCGCCAAAGTCTGCCCTTTTACGACTGAATCACCTTCTTCAACGTACACCGCCAGTATTTCACCGCTGTTGTCGAAAGCCATATCAGCCGCCTGTGGAGATTCTATTTGGCCTATAATATTGATAGGCGTAACGAAACCATTTTGTATTTGAATGGACTGGGTAGCAACGCTAGTGGGCAATTGTTGTTCAGGGGTTGATGTAGCCCCCTTGATACCGGCGGCGAATAGCAAAACAACTAGCGATACGAAAAAAATGAGGACGGCAGAATACAGCGCCGGCTTGTTGAAATTTTGCGTTTGATCGTGATTCGACATTACCCAAGTTCCTTGTTCACGCTGTACAATTTACCTTGCTATGCTAGTATAATAAAACTAGACCGTCTAGTTTGATAATTAAAATTATTGAGGAAATGTTTTGACCACATCGGATAACAAACGCCAAGGCCGCCCAAAAAGTGAAGAGAAACGACAGCAGATACTCTCTGCGGCATCTTGTTTGTTTTTAAGTGAAGGGTTTGCCAACACTTCTATGGACAAAGTGGCAAAAGCATCGGGTGTATCCAAACAGACGGTATACTCACATTTCGACAACAAAGACACCTTGTTTCAAGCGGCTATCTCTGCAAAATGTCAGTCTTACCAACTCGATACCAGTCAACTCATGGAAGCTGGGCTTAAGGAAATGCCTTTTTCTACCTGCATGATGCACATAGGCGATTTGTTTATTCGCCTGCTTCAAGACCCAGACACCGTGGCCGTGTTTAGAATTCTTATTGCTGAGTCGGGGACAAACCAGCATATGGCTGAGCTATTTTATGACGCGGGTCCACATGCCTCACTCAGGTACATTGCAGACATTATTTACACTTATGGGGGAGGTACCATTTCACAACCTCAATGTCAGCAATTGGCGAATGACTTCATTTCTTTGCTCAAAGGTGACTTTCATATCATGATGCTTTGCGGGATTCAGCCAATACTATCCGATGAAGAAATCCAACAACACGTGCTCAATGCGGTAGAAAAAATCGTAGTTTGGTTTGAATTGTATAAAAACCAATAGGGCCTTCGGCTTTAGGCAAATGTTGGATTAGTATAAACTGATAGGGTTTGTTTAATATTACGAGTGACTAATGTCTGATTTCACTGGAAACCATATTTTATCGGTCAATCAGTTTGACCGTGATGCCATAGAAAGAGTGTTTTCGGTTGCTGACGCAATGCAACCTTATGCCAAACGCCAAAAACGAACCACAGTGCTCGACGGCGCCATTCTAGGCAACCTTTTTTTCGAACCCAGTACCCGTACTCGTGTTAGTTTTGGTACTGCATTTAACCTACTCGGTGGTGAGGTAAGAGAAACTACCGGAATGGCTAACTCTGCGCTGGCGAAAGGTGAATCTTTGTATGACACTGCACGTGTGCTAAGTGGATACTCAGATATTATTGCCATGCGCCACCCTGCCGCGGGGTCGGTAGCAGAGTTTGCCGAAGGAAGCCGAGTCCCCGTAATCAATGGTGGTGACGGGGCCAATGAACACCCAACGCAAGCCTTGCTCGACTTGTTCACTATTAAACGTGAGCTGGAATATCATGGACAGGGTATTGATGGATTACACATTGCGATGATTGGCGATCTTCGCTACGGCAGAACCGTACACTCATTGTCCAAACTATTGTGTTTATTTAAAAACATTCAATTTACACTGATTTCTCCTAAAGAGCTGGCAATGCCTCAACCAGTTATTGACGCGATTGAAAATGCAGGCCACAAGCTTACCATCACAGATAAGCTTGAAGGCAGCATGGATGCTGACATCTGTTATCAAACGCGTATACAGGAAGAACGCTTTCCTTCGCAAGATGAAGCGAATAAATACCGTGGAAAATTCAGACTTAATCAGTCGATTTACACTAAACATTTTCAATCTAAAACCGTGATAATGCATCCGCTTCCACGGGATTCACGTACAGAAGCTAACGAACTGGATAACGACCTTAACGTAAACCCTAACCTCGCTATTTTTCGTCAAACTGACAATGGTGTTCTCGTTAGGATGGCACTTTTCGCACTTACGCTGGGTGTAGACCACTTAGTGTCCAAATATGAACGAGAAGTCATTTGGTACACAAATAAGAGCAACTAATCGAATGCAAAAATCAGAATCTTTATTTTCCCGAGCCCAGAAAATCATTCCAGGCGGTGTTAACTCTCCTGTACGTGCTTTTAAAGCAGTAGGCGGAACACCACGCTTTATCTCAAAAGCTGATGGTCCATATATCTGGGACGCAGACGGCAAACAATACATCGACTATGTACAATCTTGGGGCCCAATGGTGTTAGGTCACAACAATGACGCCATACGAGAAGCAGTCATTGCGGCGTCTCATAACGGTCTGTCTTTTGGCGCACCTACCGAAGCCGAAGTTATTATGGCAGAGAAAGTTACCGAAATCGTACCTTCCATGGAAATGGTGCGTATGGTGAACTCGGGTACTGAAGCCACTATGTCAGCTATTCGCTTGGCCCGTGGCTACACAAGCCGCAATAAAATCGTTAAGTTTGAGGGTTGCTACCACGGTCATGCTGACTCATTGTTAGTCAAAGCTGGTTCAGGCGCGCTTACCCTTGGCGTTCCTAGCTCTCCCGGTGTGCCAGCCAATGTAGCGGAACATACTTTGACTGTTGAATACAATAATTTAGACAGTGTACGCGAAGTGTTCGAAGCCCATGGTGATGATATTGCGTGTATTATCGTTGAACCTGTAGCAGGTAATATGAACTGTATACCGCCAGTTGAGGGTTTTCTTGAAGGTCTGCGAGATATTTGTGATCAATTTGGCAGTGTGCTTATTTTCGACGAAGTAATGACAGGCTTTCGTGTTTCTCGCGGTGGTGCTCAAGAACGTTACAATATCAAACCAGATCTCACCTGTTTAGGTAAAGTTATCGGTGGCGGCATGCCCGTAGGTGCCTTTGGCGGCAAAAAAGAAATCTTGTCGCATATCGCGCCAACAGGCCCGGTTTACCAAGCAGGGACGCTCTCAGGAAACCCTGTAGCCATGGCAGCTGGCCTTGCGGCCTTATCTCAGTTACAAGACGCCCATTTGTATGACTCCATATTTGAAAATACCAAAGCGCTAGCAAGTGGTATGCAAGCACTGGCAAACAAACACGGTATTCCACTAAGTACTAATGTTGCTGGCAGCATGTTTGGGCTATTCTTTACTGATATTGAGCGTGTAACTAATTATCAGCAAGCCATTAATTGCAATACCGAGCAGTTTAATAAGTTCTATCATGGCATGTTAGATCAAGGCGTATACCTTGCTCCAGCGTCTTATGAGGCGGGTTTTGTGTCTAAGGCCCACGATGCAAATATTATTGCAGCCACACTTGATGCAGCAGACAAGGTCTTCGCTACACTATAACGAACGAGGCAATACTATCGTGACAACGACCCATTGGTTGCTACTTCTTTTGTTGGTGGTAAGCACCTACGGTGTTGTTGTTACGATAATTATTAGTCGGCGTTCAAACCACATTTCTGCACCTCCTTCGCGAAAAATTGTTCACTCGGCAGAAGAAAAGGAGCGAGGCTTCCAACAAACAGCCGATGAAGCGCTACGGCTGTCGCAAACGTTTCAGAAATTTGTACCTCGACAATTTGTCGATCACATCACCAAAAACGGTACCGGCTTACTAGAGCTTGGTCACGCCGATGAAGATGATGTTGCTATCTTATTCTGTGATATTCGCGGGTTTACCAGCCTCTCTGAAAAAATGCGTCCTCACGAGTTGATGAGTTTTCTAAACTCCTACTTTTTGCGGATGAATGATCCAATACATCAAAATCGCGGGTTTATAGATAAGTTTATTGGCGATGCCATTATGGCCCTTTTTGACCATCCCGGTGGTACGGCAAGAAATAAAGTTGATGATGCCATACAGGCAGCATTAGATTTGCGAAAAGCCCTTGGAATCTACAATCAACACCGTAAAAACAGTGGTTATGAGCCAATTAACGTGGGTATTGGTATAAATTTTGGACCCGTTATTTTGGG
>Ga0256829_1002624_pt1 | contig 13203 bp, 18 predicted proteins | sample 131447metaG_FD_185979 | JGI IMG/M metagenome (GOLD analysis project Ga0256829, IMG submission 185979) | Hydrothermal vent microbial communities from Lau Basin, Pacific Ocean - 131-447 | ecosystem: Environmental > Aquatic > Marine > Hydrothermal vents | place: Pacific Ocean: Lau Basin | collected...
TACTTTTATCCTTGGACGAAAGTGTCACCTGATGGGTGATAACAAAAAGTGACTCTTTCGTTCTTCTTTTACTGTATTATACGCTACTTCCTCTTGTTTGGTTATTTTTCTATTTCGTTATTGGGGACTTCTGAGTTATAATTGTATAAAAAGAATATAATGAACACACAATTCTCCTACTACCTAGACCGCATCAGTAAATACGCAGGCTACCTAGCTGCCATACTTGTAATCATCCTCTCTCTTTTAGTCGTTTATGATGCTACAATGCGTTACTTGTTTTCGGCAGGCTCCATAGCACTGCAAGAAGTAGAATGGCATCTGTTTGATGTGGTGTTTTTGTTGGGGCTTACGTATGCTTTGAAGCATGACAAGCATGTGCGTGTGGACATCTTCTTTGAGCGTTACTATCCTGATACGCGATGCATTGTGCAGATACTCTCAATGCTTTTACTTGTGATGCCTTTTTCACTACTCTTTTTGAATGATGCTTTCGATATGACTCTGCAGTCCTACTTACAACATGAAGTATCATCAGACCCAGGGGGACTGACAGAGCGTTGGATGATAAAAGCTATGCTTGTGGTAGCGTTTGTACTACTTATACTTCAAGCACTCTCTGAGGTATTAAAGGCGTATCATAGGTTAGAAAATAAGATTGCACTCATCAAAACCCTCGTAGGAGTAGCTCTTGTGGCTACCCTTGTGTACATCGCATGGTACAACCGTATGGCATTTTGGTTTGACCCTGTGCTTCTGATGTTTGGTATGGCATTGATACTGCTTATGACTGGCTTCCAAGTTGCCTTTGTGTTTGCTGGAGTGGCTCTGTTTTTTGCACTCATCTCTGATGAAGTTGGGCTAGGGGTGTTAGAGATGCTTCCTTACAGAACCTATGGCATCATGGGGAATGTCACGCTTATGGCTGTACCACTTTTCATCTTCATGGGGCTCATACTCGAAAAGTCTAAGATGGCAGAGGGTTTACTGTTGAGCATGGGCAAACTTTTTGGCTCTGTACGTGGCGGACTCGCTATCTCTGTGGTACTCGTGGGGGCTATACTGGCAGCGAGTACGGGCATAGTTGGTGCATCGGTGGTGATGATGAGTCTCATCGCCTTGCCACTCATGTTAAAACATGGTTACTCTCCTGCCTTAGCGTCTGGGAGCATAGCAGCTTCTGGCACGCTAGGACAGCTTATACCTCCGTCCATCGTCCTCATCATCCTTGGTGACCAAATGCACCTCTCTGTGGGAGACTTGTTCCGTGCGGCGGTGGTACCTGGATTACTCCTTATCATACTTTATATCATCTACATCTTAGTGATTTCCTATTTCAAGAAGGACATTGCCCCAGCCATTGTCTCAGATGAACCATATGGTGCAGTACTAAAAGAGGCAATCAAAGAGATTATCCCTCCTTTGCTTCTCATAGCAGTTGTATTAGGCTCTATCTTCGCTGGAATTGCCTCTCCTTCTGAGTCGGCTGCCATTGGTGTATTGGGTGCTGTGGCATTGGCTGTAGGCAAACGTACATTTTCTTACGAAATGTTACGCTACGCGAGCATAGAGACAGTCAAACTCACCGCGATGATATTTATGATACTCATCGGAGCTACGGCATTTTCACTGGTATTTAACGAACTAGGTGGGGGAGACATGGCTCTGCAATTCTTTACAGGAGATATAGGAGATAAATGGACATTCATTCTCATAGCGATGCTCGTCATTTTCTTGCTAGGCTTCTTCATAGACTTCATCGAGATAGCCTTTGTGGTTGTACCTATCTTAGTGCCTATCATCGCAAGTTTCCACATAGACCCTATCTGGTTTGCCATACTCATAGCCATGAACCTACAAGCCTCATTTCTCACACCACCCTTTGGCTTTGCCTTGTTCTACTTAAAGGGTGCAGCGGGAGATAAAGTGAGTACGGGGAGCATTTACACAGGGGTAATACCATTTATAGGGTTGCAGTTATTGGCGTTGTTGATTATTGTTTTATTTCCTGATTTGATTTATTTGTTTGGGGAGTAGGGAAATTTGGTTATAATATCTCTCTTCAAGACTTAGATGTTTGTATGACATTTTTACCCCTTAACTTTAGTAGTTGATTGTTATTGGGTATCTTAGTCTTGTTGACTTAAATACCTCAATCAATTTTTAAGCAGGGTATTCCCTTGGTATGCGAATCCGCCTCATATCTTACATATGATAAATATCAAGAAAGAAAATTAGTTAGAAAATTTATGGGAACAAATGATCCTGATGAAATGATTAAAAATTTACAGAAAATGACCAATAAATCAAATCAAATGTTAAAAAAACAAATGGAAACATCAAAAAAACAAATGGAAAATTTGCAATTTAAAATTAATGGAGTATCTCAGTAGCTTGTTCTCGTTACCACGTTGCACGTGGTAACGCATACTTCAAATTTGATTATACAATAAACTTTACTTCTATAGGGTGTTGTCCCATGACAACACCAATAATTTGAACTTTTATCAACCTTAGACTTTTTGGTGTTGTGAGGGCACAACACCCTACATATTTAAAGCTTTTTAGCCCTTACGGCGAAAGTGTGATTGTTTTCTTATTGCCTTATATGGTGGGTTAAAAACGCCACCCTACGGGAATTTTCAGCCAATTTGGTATAGCGAATGTTATGCATATTTGGATTTTAAATCTTTAAAAATCTCTTGATGTGATTTGGTGCTGAGTTCGGAGTTCAAGCCTTTTTTTACTTCGTCTTCAAAACGGGATAAATCTAACTTTTCTTTAGAAAGGCTAGACATAAGTGTGTCTATGACTATGTATTTATCTTTAGGTTTGAGAGTGAGTGCTTCATCTATAATATCGTTAATACTCATGGTTTCTCCTTTGTGATGATTTTATTATAGCATATTTCATAAAGACTAACTATCCATCTTCTCCACGGCACAGCACAAAATGTTTCACGGTAGTTCTTAATCTCTCTCCCGTAGATAAATCTTTAACACTCATAATAAAAAAGTGCTACAATAATAGTAATAAATAAAGGATAGGGTATGCAAACTGTTTATGACTTAATCATTGTTGGTGGTGGTCCTGGTGGGATTGGGGCTGTGGTTGAAGCAAAAGAGCTTGGGCTTGAAAAAGTACTGCTCATTGAAAAAACAGAGAACCATTCGCATACCATTCGCAAGTTCTATAAAGATAAAAAGCGTGTAGACAAAGACTGGCAGGGTCAAGCGGTAGAGCTAGAAGGAAATGTAGGCTTTGAAGATGGTACCAAAGAGAGTACGCTTAACTATTTTGACCAACTGTTAGATGATGAATCTATAGACAGTAAATTTAACTGTGAAGTACAAAAAGTAGTAAAAGAAGACAATATTTTTACTGTAGAGAGTAGTTGTGGTACTTACAAAAGTCATCATGTCATTGTCTCGATAGGGCGTATGGGAAAACCTAACAAACCAAGCTATAAGATACCCCCATCGCTACGTTCACTAGTAGGCTATAACCTCGATAAATGTGGCAATGGTGAGAATGTACTGGTCGTAGGTGGTGGAGACTCTGCTGTGGAGTATGCCTGTGACCTTAGTGACACCAATGAAGTGACGCTTACTTACAGACGTAATGACCTCACAAGACCCAACCCTACCAACCAAGAGATGATCTACCAGTATGTTGAAGATGATAGAGTGGCATTGAAACTGGGCATTGACATAGACAATGTAGAGAGTCTAGAGGGGCAGATACAGGTAAACTATGCAGATGGCACATATGAAGTGTATGACAGGATAGTCTATGCCATAGGTGGCACAACACCTAAAGACTTTTTGAAAGCCTGTGGATTTACGCTCGATGAACGAGGAGAACCACTATTTGATGAGAACTACGAGAGCGAAGTCAAAGGACTTTACCTTGCAGGTGACATCGCTTTTGCTTCTGGTGGAAGCATTGCTATCGCACTGAACCATGGGTACAGAATAGTCTCACACATTTTAAGTAAATTAAAATAATAGCATGAAAGATACAATCAACATAAACTTCAAACAAAGCACCATAGATGACCTTTTAGGTTTTTCTGAGATACTTAAAAAAGATGTCAATGTCATCATAGAAGAGGCACTTGAACAATACTTTGAAAATGAACAAAAGAAGCTCATAGAAAAAGGCATAGAAAAAGATGCCTCTATGACGAACTTGGATTATGATGAGTTTTGGGATGGGTTGGATATCGGTTAAATGGAGCAACTCAAAACGCAACTTTCTCATGTACTTCATGAAGAAGTAGATGCCATTAAGCTCTTTACAAAAGGGCAGATAGGGGATATTTATAAGGTAGATACTGCCCATAGTTCATACACACTAAAAACCTCAGAACCCTCAGACAGGCTTCAAATAGAAGCCGATATGCTCAAAGATATTAATAAATATAAAATAGCTGTACCTCATGTCTATGATGTCACTCCAACACATCTACTTATGGAGTACATAGAGACAAGTAAACAAGCCAAATGTACCCAAGAGATAGAAGCGGCAAAGACACTCTCTGCTTTACACACTGTGGGTAATGATGCCAGAATGTATGGCTATTACTATGACACAACCATAGGGCCATTTTCACAAAAGAATGAACAAACCCAATACAACTGGACACTCTTTTTAGGGCAGATGCGCATCATGCCTATGGCACGTATATGTTATGACAAAGGTTACATTGATAAGGCGTTGGTAGAGAGATTAGCGCTTCTGTGCCGTGATATGTATAAGCGTATAGACATGGCTGAAATCAGACCATCACTTTTACACGGAGACCTATGGGAGGGTAATATACTATTTAATATGAATGGTGCTATCCTGATAGATCCTGCACTCTCTTTTGGGGACAAAGAGATGGATTTAGCCTACATACTGATGTTTGACACTTTTGGAAAAACTTTCTTTGAACACTACGAAGAAGTGCATACTTTAAGTAAAGATTTCTATGATGTTAAAGTACCTCTGTATCAAATCTATCCACTACTTGTACATGTGGCACTTTATGGTGACAGCTACATTCAACAACTAGAACATTTACTTAAAAGGTTAAAAGCATAAGATTTGGGTAAATACAGATACTTCAGATTAAGTGAGAGAATGATAAACTAAAGTAAAGTTAATCTAAAATCAGGAATAGACATGGACATGTATAAAAAATTAGATCAACATCTACTTGAAGCTATGGTGCACATAGATAGATTAACATCAGTACTGAATACTTTAAAAAAACTCTATCCTTTAGATAATAAAACATTAGAAAATCTTAAATCAGAAGATGTAGATAAACTCGATGTTTTAGCTTTTCGTTTTTCAAAACTTCAAGATTTATTGGGAAGTAAAATATTTAGAGAATACCTTGCTGTATTACAATATCCAGTAGAAGATAAAAACTTTTTAGAGCTTCTTAAAGAGTTAGATAAAGAAAATATTATTGAGATTGATATCTGGAGTGAATTTAGAGGTGTTAGAAATAGTATATCTCACGATTATCCTTTTGAAGAGCATGAAAAAATAGAAGCGATTAATTATCTTATCGAAAATATACATTATCTACTGGATATTACAAAAAAAATAAAGGCTAATTTTGAGACTATCAAACAAGGAGATTGAACTTATCAAAAATAAAGTTCAACTTGTATTTGGGGAAGCGCTTATTTATCTTTTTGGTAGTAGAACCGATGAAAGTAAAAAAGGTGGAGATATAGACCTCTACATTATCGCTAAAATTCAAAAAGATTTATTTAGAAAAAAGATACGGATAAAGACTTTACTGGAAGATGTCTTATATAAGCCTGTAGATATTATTGTATCTACAGATAAAAAGAGGCTTATCGAAAAAGAAGCTAGAAAGGGAATTAGAATATCTTAATAAGTATGCGAGATGGGTAAAAATATGCTACACTACTTCCATGAAAAATACTATTTTACAACTTATCTTTACGGTTATTTTGATTTGTAGTGCTGTATCTGCTAAGAGACTTACTGGTCTAAAGATAGAGAGTAATGCTACTACAGTAAATGTAGCAGAGACGGTACAACTCTCTGTTGTGGGTACATACTCAGATAACAGTACTAACATAGTAGATGAAAACATAACCTACATCATCACCCCATCTGACAGTGCAGAGATGAATGGGTCTGTGCTTACAGCTCTTAAAGACGGTAGTGTCACAGTACAAGCCAAAGTAGGTACAACACTTTCAAATACTTTAAATCTAACTATCACATGGATAGTGGATGGACACACACTTCCACCTGAACCAGACCCTGCTGTGAACAATGCTACACTGCTTGGGATAGACACTAATAACAATGGGGTTAGGGATGATGTGGAGCGGTGGATATATAAGAAATATGATAAATATATCCCCTGTACAGATAAAATGGTGGATTATACATTACCCAATGGAAAGATTATCAAAGGGGTTATCGAAACAACTTGTGAAGACAAAGCCATACCTTACCACCCTATTGTAAGAGCTATTGCTATGCAAGGGGCTAGGGCTGCACAGATTATTATTCAGGAGCCTGAGAAGGCTAGGGAGACGACTAAGATAATGGAGGATGCTCTTGACTGTGGAGTATATTTTTCTGATATTAAGAGGAATTATAATGGTAAAGAATATAACATAGTTGAAAATAATGCATTGAGAGAGAGTGAAGGGCTTATAGGCATATGTTTTAATACAGTACTACGTGCACGAGCATATGCAAAACATAATTTTTATTTAAGTGGAGGGGTATATTATATGTCAGCATATGATGAAAAACTCCAAGGATGTAATGAGGAAGTACATAGATTATTAGAGGATTTAAAATGAAAAGGTTAGTGTTTATATGGCTACTTTTTTTATCTTATATTTTTGCTGAGTCTTTAGAAATAAATGAGTATAAAAGTGATATCTATTATGGTAATGGTATCATGACAACAAGGTATGAAGCAGAATTTAGCCTAGAACAGACTTTGAACCCCGCCATCCTCAAACAAGTCTATAATAGTGACAAAGAAAAGATGAAGAAATTTCATCAGTTTGTACTCTCCTATAACTACTCTGCAAAAGAAGATTTTGGAAATACGCCTATAGCGATGGTGTTGGATTTGATGGAGTCTTATGAGGTCAATGCTAATAACTCAAAAAGGTTAAAAGCATAATGAAATGGAATATTAAATCTATCATAAAAGAGATAATAATAGCAGGAGTCACACTCTTTATATTTACAAATATTATAAGTTATCTAAGGAAGCCTGAAATCGCATCTACATCATTGCCACAGCTAGAAGTAAAGCTCTTAGATGGTAGTACTTACAAGACAAGAAAAGGCAAACCTTTGATGATACACTTTTGGGCAACATGGTGTCCCACTTGTAAACTTGAAGCGAGCAATATAGAGTCTGTTTCACATGATTATAATGTGTTAACCTTTGCTGTAAACTCTGGTGACAAGGAAAAGATACAAGCATACATGCACGAGAAAGGTTTGAGCTTTAACGTTGTCAATGATAGTGACGGAAGATGGGCAAAAAAGTTTAAAGTAGAAGCATACCCCACAACATTCATTTATGATGCAAGTGGTGAACTGAAATTTACAGAAGTAGGGTACACAAGTACTGCAGGTTTGTTGGCTAGACTAAAACTAAGTCAATAAAGGAGTCATGATGGGCGCATGTGGATATGTAACAGAAGATGTGAGAATCAAACAAGAAATTATAGAACTAACCACAAGACTTGAAGAGATGGGTTTAGAGGAAGAATTTTGTCGGCTCATTTTTGAAGAGGATGTTTTACACTTTTTTGAAGAAGCAACAAAAGAGAAGTAAATAAGCGTTATATCTTAAGGTATACAATGCTAAGATAACTTTCGTTATATACTCTAGCACATAAGGCATCATTTTGGAGCTCTCTTCAGCACTTACTTTTGAAATGTTAGGTAAACCCTTTTTGTTGGAGAAGCGTATTGTCTTGCTTCATGCTATTAAAGAACATGGCTCCATCTCTAAAGCAGCAAAGGCAGTGCCTATGAGTTATAAGAGTGCATGGGAAGCAGTAGATGTAATGAACTCACTTTCACCTGAACCCATCGTTTCTCGTGAGACAGGGGGTAAAGATGGTGGAGGGACTACCATTACAGAATATGGTGAGACATTGTTAAAAAACTATGCCTTACTTAAAGAGGAACATACACGCTTTTTAGAGCGACTCTCAGAACTCACAGACATAAAAAGTGGTACGTTTAAAACCATCGGACGGCTTGCCATGCAACTCTCTGCACGCAACCAGATACAAGCAGAAGTAGTCAGTGTCACACCTTCGTCTGTACATGCTGATGTAGTTCTGGCACTTAAAAGTGGACAGCGATTGCATGTAGAGATTACCCAAGAGGCTGTGGAAAACCTGCAAGTAGAAGTAGGGCAAAGAATGAGTGCCATTTTTAAGTCCAGTTCAGTTTCTTTTTTAGAAGATGAGAATGCAGACAACCACCTCCATGGCACCATAGTAGAACTTGAAAAAGATGATGCACTATGCAAGGTCGTGATAGATGTAGGCTGTCACGATAAAGTGGTTGCTGTGGTAGATATATCTGATAGAGTATTAAGTGTGGGTGAACAGATAGATGTTGTTGTTCAAAAAAATCATATTATATTAGGAAAATAAAGCGTGAAACAGGGTATTAAATTTTTATATTTAGTAAGGATGAAGATGAAATACATCATTGTATTTTTTGTTTGTATAACATCTTTTGTTTTGTCTGCTGATATAACCATTGCAGTTGCTGCCAATGTCTCCTATGCTATTGCACCGTTAAAAAAAGCATTTGAAGAGGTATATCCTAAAACAAATGTCAAAGTGATACATGGCAGTTCTGGAAAACTGACTGCCCAAATAAGCCATGGGGCACCGTACGATTTGTTTCTCTCTGCAAATATGAAATACCCTCAGCATCTTTATGAAGCCAATCTTACATTGGGAGAACCTGTTGTTTATGCACAGGGCGCTTTGGCGATACTCTCCAACCAAGCACGTGACTTGAAGAAGGGATTAGCACTGTTTACAGATGCGTCCATCAAGAAGATAGCCATTGCCAACCCTAAAACAGCACCTTATGGTGTGGCAGCCAAAGAGGCACTAGAGCATGCAAAGCTCTATACGCTACTTCAAGAGAAGTTCGTCTATGGTGAGTCCATCTCGCAAACGGTTATCTATGCAACATCAGCGGCAGACGTAGGCATCATCGCGAAGTCTTCACTCTATGCACCACAGATGTCACACTATAAAGAGGATACACAATGGGTAGATGTCAATGCCTCTCTCTATACTCCTATAGACCAAGGGATGGTGATACTTAATCGCGCCAAAGAGAAGCCAGAAGCCAAAGCATTTTACGACTTTATGTTAGGAAAGAGTGCCAAAGAGATATTGACCTCTTATGGCTACAAGGTACCATGATGGAGTTGACACCTTTTATACTCTCCTTCAAATTGGCAGGGCTAACCACATTTATCTTGTTTGTTATAGCCCTTCCTTTTGCATGGTGGCTCTCTCAAACAAGTTCTAAAAGTAAACCAGTTTTTGAGGCGATAAGCGCTTTACCTATCGTCCTGCCTCCTTCGGTACTTGGATTTTACATTTTGGTAGTACTCTCTCCAAACTCTACGTTAGGTGGGTTTTTTCATGACCTTTTTGGTGTGCAGTTGGTCTTTTCTTTTACAGGTTTGGTAGTGGCTTCATGTTTTTACTCTCTGCCATTTATGGTACAGCCTTTGCAAAATGGTTTTGAATCACTGAATCCTCATATGCTAGAAGCCTCATACCTTGCAGGCAAAAGCAAGCTTAAAACCATCTGGCATGTGGCACTGCCAAACATTAAGCCGTCACTCATCACCGCACTCATCATTACCTTTGCACATACTGTAGGTGAGTTTGGTGTGGTGCTTATGGTAGGTGGTAGCATACCTAACGAAACCAAGGTAGCTTCTGTGGCTATTTACGAGATGGTTGAGGTGATGGAGTATGGAAAGGCACACATCTATAGTGCCATTATGGTGCTGATGAGCTTTTTGGTGCTTTTGTCTGTCTATATTTTTAACCACTCTCAGAAAAAAGTGGGGATAGTGTAGTGGTAGAGATAGCGATTAAAAAACCACTGCAAGGTAGCCAAGGTACGATGGTACTTGATGTGGATGTACGCATAGAAGAGGGAAGTTTTACTGTCATCATGGGTGAGAGTGGTTCAGGGAAAACGACACTGCTTAGAGTTTTGGCAGGGTTAGAAAAAGCCGAGGGAGACATTTGTGTAGAGGGTAAGTCATGGAAAAGTTTGCCACCTCAAAAAAGAGAGATAGATTTTGTTTTTCAAGACTATGCGCTGTTTGACAATATGTCTGTGGAGAAGAATCTTCTTTTTGTGCATGAAGACAAAGCCTTGGCAGAGAAATTACTTGCACTTACAGAACTTACAGGTTTGGCTACACGTAATGTCAAAAGTCTCAGTGGAGGACAAAAACAACGTGTAAGCCTTTGTCGTGCTATGATGAAAAAACCCAAACTTCTGTTGATGGATGAACCACTCTCTGCACTTGATGAAAAGATGCGTATTAAACTCCAAGATGAGATATCCAAACTGCATACTGCCTTTGGTACCACAACACTGATGGTAAGTCATGATGCTGAAGCTTCCTATGCTTTGGCAGACAGAATTTTGGTTTTGGAACAGGGGCAGATTATTAAAGATGGTAGTAAAGATGAGGTTTTGAAGCAAGAACAAAAAATGGTCTATAGCCTATAGCGCTTCCCTTTAGATTAAAATTAAAAGAGTAAAATACACTCAATATTAACAATACAAAGGAAAAACCATGGAAAATATACCTAATTGTCCACAATGTGACAGCGAATATACTTACGAAGAGGGGAGTCTTTATATCTGTCCTATGTGTGCACATGAATGGAACAAAGATGCAACTTCTGGAGCAGAAGAAGAGGAAGCCGCACTTGTTGTTAAAGATGCCAATGGTAATATCTTACAAGATGGAGACAGTGTGACTGTGATTAAAGACCTTAAGGTAAAAGGTAGCAGTGACGGGATCAAAGTAGGGACTAAGATTAAAACTATACGCCTTGTAGAAGGTAATGATGGGCACAATATCGACTGTAAAGTACCAGGTGTTGGTGCTATAAAACTTAAGCAGGAGTTTGTGAAAAAGGCATAAGCCTTTTTCATATAACCATTTTCTGCAACCCCTTTCTTTATTGCAATAACTTCTCTATATCTTTCGCTATTTTTTCAGGCTTTGTAGCTGAACCATAACGCTCTATGACTTTGCCCTCTTTGTTGACTAAAAACTTTGTAAAATTCCATTTGATACTTTCTGTTCCTAAAAATCCGGTGGCTTCTTTTTTTAAAAAAACGTAGAGAGGATGGGTATTTTCTCCATTGACGTCTATCTTTTCAAATAGTGGAAAGGTTACTGAAAATTTTGAACTACAAAACTTTTGTATCTCTTCTGCGCTACCAGGCTCTTGTTCTCCAAATTGATTACAAGGAAAAGCCAGTATTTCTAGCCCTTGGGGATGGTATGTTTTATAGAGCTTCTCTAGCCCTTCATACTGTGGGGTAAAACCACATTCACTGGCGACATTGACCACTAAGATGACTTTGCCTTTGTATTGAGACATAGAGATAGTCTTACCTTGAATATTTTTTGCTTCAAAATCATAAAAGTGTTGTGACATGGGTGCTCTTGCATTGAGTGTGAGTGTAAGTAAAAGTGTACTGAGTAGTTTATACATAGAATGTCCTTATAGGTTTAAATGCTACAATGATAGACTTAAATTAAAGGCATCCCACCATGACAGAAAAAACATTTATAAAAGGCAAAGACTCTAGCCTTGAAGAGACGATAGACAGTATGTATCAAAAGTTTGAACAGGTCGGTATAGAGATAGATGAAGTTTCTGTACTTAACCCTGTACCGTATGTCTACTCTCAACACATTCGAGATAAAAGTTGTGACCTTATGTTTACTAATGGTAAGGGGGCTAGTGCCAAGGCGTGTTTGGCATCTGCTTTGGGAGAGTACTTTGAACGTTTGTCTTGTAACTACTTTTTTGCAGACTACTATTTGGGTGAAAAGTTTGCGACAGATACATTTACGCACTACCCAAATGAACGTTGGTTTGGCTTTGGTGAGGAAGACAGTACTATGCCTGAAGGACTTTTAAATGAAACACTATGGGATTACTATGACCCAGAGGGTGAACTCCACCCCTCACAGATCATAGACACAAATTCTGGTCTCACAGAGCGGGGCATTTGTGCTTTGCCTTTTACGCGTCAAAGTGATGGTGTAGAGGTTTACTTTCCTGTCAATATCATAGGAAATATCTATGTGAGTAACGGCATGGCAGCGGGTAATACCCAAAATGAAGCGCGCGTACAGGCACTTAGTGAGATTTATGAGCGTTATGCTAAAAATAAGATTATCTCTGAGGGTATTTGTTTGCCTACTATTCCCCAAGAGGTGATGGACAGATACCCGCATATTCAAGCGTCTATCAAGAAACTTGAAGATGAGGGGTTTTCTTTACGTGTATGTGATGCTTCTTTGGGTGGTGTGTATCCTGTTATTTCTGTGACACTCATCAATCCTAAAGATGGTTCAGTCTTGGCTTCTTTTGGTGGGCATCCTTGTTTTGAAGTGGCTTTGGAACGTACTGTGACGGAGTTACTTCAAGGACGTTCGTTAGACATGCTAGATGACTTTCATGCACCTTCATTTAACCTCGATGAAGTCTCAGACCCCCATAACCTAGAAGCGCACTTCATAAACTCCACAGGACTCATTGCCTATGATTTTTTCAAAGACAGAAGTGATTATGACTTTGTAGACTGGAACTATGAAGGCGATACACAGAGTGAATGGGAACATATGAGCCACATCGCACATGCGCAAGGGTTTGAGATATACATTTCTGATTATGGACATTTGGGTGTATATGCCTGCCGAATCATCATTCCTGGGATGTCAGATATTTACCCTGTCGAAGACTTACTTTGGAACAACAACAATGAGGGTGCATTTTTTCGTGAAGCCATCTTGTCGCTTGACACACTTAACGATGAAGCACTGCAAGACATTTTAGAGAACCTAGAAGAGGGTGAACATAGTGATATGCT
>Ga0256829_1002625_pt1 | contig 13201 bp, 16 predicted proteins | sample 131447metaG_FD_185979 | JGI IMG/M metagenome (GOLD analysis project Ga0256829, IMG submission 185979) | Hydrothermal vent microbial communities from Lau Basin, Pacific Ocean - 131-447 | ecosystem: Environmental > Aquatic > Marine > Hydrothermal vents | place: Pacific Ocean: Lau Basin | collected...
TCCGGAACAGGCGCTGCTTATAGGTGATTCGGCGCGCGATGTTGAAGCGGCGCATGCCGCTGACGTAGCGGCCATGCTGGTGCGTAGCGGATACGGCGATACGGCGGCTATTGTGGAGAAATCACGTGCGCTACAGCCGGATATTCAGGTCTGCGCCGATCTGGCCGCCGCTGTAGATATGATTCTGGCAGTGAGGGGCTGATGCTGATCATCCGCTCAGCCCTGTTCAATCTCTGTTTTATATTGTTGACCCTGGTATTTTCGCTGCTCATCATCCTGTCTCGCCCGCTCGGATTTGCTGCCTCCTGGGTGTGGGCCCGCATGTGGTCGAACACGACATTTCTGCTGCTCAGACTGTTGTGCGGTATTCGTATTGTTATCGAGGGTAAAGAGCATCTCCCGGATCATGCATGCGTGGTCGCGGCCAAGCACCAGTCGGCGGCCGAAACCGTGGCCATGCCGATTCTTGTGCCGCCTTACACCTGGGTGCTCAAACGCGAGTTGTTCAATATTCCCTTTTTCGGTTGGGCGCTGGCGCTGTTGGGAGCAATCGGCATTCGGCGCGGCTCTCCCCGCGCGGCCATCAAGCAGGTGATACAAGAGGGAACAAACATGCTGGCAGAGGGGCGCTGGGTAGTGATTTTCCCCGAAGGGACGCGCTCAGCGGTTGGCGACACGGGCAATTATCAGCCCGGCGGCGTAATTTTAGCGCAGAAGGCGAATGCCGGCATTCTGCCCATGGCGCACAATGCCGGTGCTCTGTGGCCCAAACGCGGCTTTATCAAAAAGCCGGGGACGATCACCTTTCGTTTTCTACCTTATATTTCGGCTAAAGAGGTGGCGACGATCCGGCGTAATGAACTGATGGCGCATATTCAAACCGATATTGAGTCAGCTACTCGCGAACTGGGCGGGTAACTTCATATTTGAACCCTATCACCTGAATGTAAAAATCTAATCCTGATAAGATGAGGTTCAATATCTGAAACCGCTGTTACGGTTTATCGTTACCCTCTGGTTCGACGATAACTGCTTCTTCAATATCTTCGGTCGGTGAATCATCTGACCGGGCAGAGGTCTCCCCGCCAGTGCATCGTATCAGTTCCGCGCCATCTGGCCAATCGGCAAACGGAAACGGACGTATCTCCGTGTTGAAGGTCAGGTAACGCAGAATCTGATAGACAAAGTTAGCTAGCTGGCCGCCAAAGGCAAGCAGGCGAGGATTGAGGCTGCCGCTAAACAACAGCCAGAAAAATTCGGCTACTATTACGGCCAGTAACACAAAACGTGATACGGCATAGACAAAACCGAAGAAGACCATAAATAGCAGTCGCATCCAGACATTGCTATCAGTGATGTGATTTTTCAGTGCTTCATTCATAGTTTTTCCCATCACTTTTATAGCGAGTGATGGAGTCGATGATCTCTTTTCTGGCTGCGTCAGCCTTGCCCCATCCAGTCACCTTCACCCACTTATTGGGCTCAAGATCTTTATAATGCTCAAAGAAATGGGCAATCTGGTCGAGCAGGAACGGGGCGACGTCTTCCAGGCACTGCACATCATCAAAGTAGGGTTTTAGCTTGGATACCGGCACAGCCAGCACCTTGGCATCCTGACCTGCCTCATCTTCCATATGCAGCACGGCAATCGGGCGGCAACGTATTACGCAGCCGGTAATCAGTGAAAACTTGGATATAACCAGGACATCCACCGGATCGCCGTCGTCGGACAGGGTATTCGGCACAAAGCCATAATTGCACGGATAATGCATGGAGGTATGCATGAACCTGTCAACGAAGAACGCTCCCGATTCCTTATCCAGTTCATACTTCACCGGATCGGCATGCTGCGGTACTTCGATGACGACATTAATATCTTCCGGCGGATTTTCGCCGGCAGGAATTTTACTGATATCCATGGTACTTCCCCCGTAGTGTAATGAAGCCCTATTGTAGGCACGATTCCAGCAGGCACAAGCAGCAAAGCTGTTATTGATTCAGTGCGGGTTTTGGCATTTTAATTTTTGCCATATCACTTCTTCTTTATTTCTCACTTGCCTGCCCAGTCGGATTGACGGGCTGATCGTCTGGCCGATCATCATACCCAGAGAAGCAGTCGGCGGCTGCACGCCGATACCCATCCGACAGCTACCAGCGCCATCACCGGTAATGAAAGGCTAGCGCCTGCCTTCCTTATGAGTCTTTCACCCGCCAATCATTCGACGAGAGGGTCAAACAGGGTATTACAGTGTACGGCGATCGTCTTCTCCAGCAAAGAGCGTGAAACATCGAGGCCCAGTTTTTGCATGGAGGTTACCGGCTGATCCTGCATGCCGCAGGGCACAATGCCGGAAAAATGTTTCAGATTCGGGCTGTTATTCAGGGCAATGCCGTGGAAAGTAATCCACTTGCGGCAACGCACACCGGCTGCGGCAATCTTCAGGCTGTTTACCCACACCCCGATGCCACGTCTGTCGCGGGCTGCTTCAACGTCAAAATCTGCAAGCGTGCGGATCACCATCTCTTCCAATCGCCAGACATGGCGATGCAGATCCGGTTCCCGGCGTAAATCTGCCACCACGTAACAAAGCAATTGGCCTGGCCCGTGATAGGTAACCTCGCCACCTCGACCAGTATGATACACGGCAATCTGGTCACCTTCCACCTGCCTCATCAACACATCCACATCGCTGCCTGATGTGCCGATGGTATAAACCGGGGGATGCTCGGTCAGAATCAGGCTTGGCGGCGCGACGCCCGTCAAGACATCAGCCACCAGTTGTTCCTGTTCGGCTATGGAGTCCGGATATAGCTGTTGCTGATGATGAATGACATGCATGGGCACAGCCTAGGCAGAGCAGGCTATCAATGCACGAAGGTTTGCCAGACGAACTGCTTTCACGCATGATCCCGGTCGAATTCTGTTTCATTGGAGTTGTGCATGCGATTGAAGATGATCACCCTGCTGATGCTGCTCATCAGCCTGCCTGTTGTAGCCTCTGCTACAAAGCTGCAGGAGGCCACATTTAAAAACGGTGTAAAACTGATCGTCGATGTCGATCATTCCGCACCGGTAGCTATGGTGCAGATATGGTTGAAAGTGGGCGGTCGCGATGAAGTGCCGGGCAAAAGCGGTCTGGCGCATGTATTGGAACATATGATGTTTAAGGGCTCGAAAAAACTTGGACCCAGTAAATTCTCCCAGCTTATTGCAGCCATGGGCGGCAATGACAACGCATTCACCACCACCGATTATACCGCCTATTTTGAAACGGTACCGTCCGATAAGGTCACGGAAGTGCTGGGCCTTGAGGCCGAGCGTTTCGCCAATCTGGCGCTGCGAAAAAAGGACTTCAAAAAAGAAATCCGGGTCATTATGGAAGAGCGGCGCATGCGTACCGACGATGATCCGAACAGTCATATGTTCGAATTGCTTTCCGCCACCACATTGCTGCTGCACCCGTATCGCAACCCGGTGATCGGCTGGATGCAGGATCTGAAACGGCTGAACATCAAGGATGTGCGTGCTTTCTATAGAAAGCATTATGTCCCGGGCAATGTCACCGTGGTAATCGTCGGCGATGTTGATTTTGCCAAGGTTAAGCAGACTGTGGCCGGGACATTTGGCCGGCTCAAGCCTCGCCCTGTCGGTGTTCGCTTTAATCCTGTGGAGCCGGCACCTCTCGGGCCGAAGCGCATCCTGGTCAGATTGCCGGCGAAGTTGCCCATGCTGGCAGTGATGATTCCGGTGCCGGTCTGGAAACCCGGTCACAATGACAAGGAAACGGCAGCGCTGGCCGTGGCCACCCAGATACTCTCCGGCGGCCGCAGTGCGCTGCTGCAACAGAAGCTGGTCGATCAGCAGCGGCGGGCATTTTCGGTTGGTGCCGGATACGACCCTTTCGGTATGGGGCTGGATCTATGGTATGCATATGGAATGCTCGGGCCAAAGCAACCAGCCGCCGCATTTGAAAAATCATTGTGGGCATTGCTGGGAAATATGGCGCAGCACCCGGTTACTGCCGCGCGACTTGCCGCAGCCAAACGCAATATCGTTGCCGCTGAAGTGTTTGCTCAGGACTCACTGTATTTACGCGCCAAGGAGATTGGTCGTATGGAGGTGTCCGGTATCGGAGCTGATCATCGCGATGCGTGGCTGAAAGCCATTCGGGCAGTGAGCGCCGCAGATGTACAGGCGGCGGTGGCACGTTGGCTCAAGCACGACAGATCAACGACGGGGACACTGATGCCGGAGGTAAAATCATGAAACGCTACCTGATTATTCCCCTGTTGCTGTTCTTTTCCGCCCATGTGGCAAGCGCCGTACCCCCTATCCAGGAGGCACGTCTGGCTAACGGCCTGCGCGTGTTGTTACTGGAAGCACATAACGTGCCCATGGTGGCGATGCAACTGTCCATGGTTGCGGGCAGCCGTTTTGACCCCAAAGGAAAAGGCGGTACGGCATCCATGCTGGCAGACACACTTACGGATCACACCGCCCGCCGCGATTATCTGGCATGGGCCGATTTGCTGGATGCCGATGCGATTAAACTGAACGGCAGCGTGGGACGCGACGCGATGAAGCTATCCCTGACCGTGCTCAAAGATGCGCTGAAGCCGGGTCTCGATGCTTTTTCCGAGGCTTTGCTTCAGCCAGGCTGGAACGAAAAACGCTTCAAAATTTTACGCCAGGATGCTGTTGACAGCGCTCGCAAGTCTCAGGAAGAGCCGCGCGTGCAGGCATCGGCTGCTGCCGCCAGCTTACTCTATGCTGATACTCCCTACGGTCACCGGCCCGATGGCACAGCCGGGTCGCTGGCTACCGTATCGCTGCAGGATTTACAGGCTCTGTACCGTCGACAGCTTAAACCGCAAGGCGCGGTACTGGCCGTCAGTGGTGATATTACCATGGCGCAACTGCTGCCCTTGTTAAAATCGCGGCTGGGCGGGTGGCAGGGCAAACCCGAGCAGGGCCTGATGGATATGGCCGTCGCACATGCCGTAACCGGGAAATCTGTCGATGTGGCGCTGCCTACCAGCCAGACGCTGGTGGAGTTCGTGCGTCTGGGGCCGGCTCGTAATGATGCGAATTTCTTTCCTGATTACGTATTAAATCATATTCTTGGCGGGGGCGGCTTCTCCTCGACGCTGATGCAGCAGGTGCGGGTCAAACGTGGCCTGGTATACGGCGTATATTCCTATTTCACCCCTCTGGCAAAGCCGGGGCCCTACGTTATTATATTGCAGACCAAGGCCGATCAGGCGACAAAGGCTGCCTCTGTGGTGCGTCAGGTGATGGCGTCAATGGCTGCCGGCAAGATCAGCGCACGGGAACTGCAGGCCGCCAAAAACAATCTCAGTGGCGGTTTCGCCCATCGTATGGACTCCAACCACAAACGTGTCGGGCTGATTTCTACGATTGGTCTGTATAATCTACCGCTTGATTACCTGTCTACCTGGCGGAAACATATCCATGCCGTCACGCTAACTCAGGTTAAGGCGCAGGCAGCAACGTATCTGCAGCCGAAGACGTGGAACCGGGTGCGTGTCGGCGCCAACCTGGCGCTTGCGACGAGCGGAAAAGCGGCGGCGCACTCCATACACACAAAATGAATATTACGGCCGGCAGCCTGCGCGGACGCAGGCTGCAGCCGCTGGCTCTGCCTGGTTTGCGCCCGACGCCAGCCAAGGTGCGGCAGGCATTGTTCAATATTCTTGCCGATATCAGTGGGATGCGGGTACTCGATTTGTTTGCCGGCTCTGGCGTGATGGCGCTGGAAGCGCTGTCGCGCGGGGCGGCATTTGCCGTGTCCGTAGAGCAGCAGCGCCGTGCCGCTGACGCGATGGAGCTGTTACGTATCGACTGGGGGCTGGATGAGCGCTGGCGCATTATGTCATCGGGAGTGGAACACGCCCTTGCCGTGCTCGCTGGTAACAGTTTTGACCTTGTTTTTGCTGATCCGCCCTATGCACAGGGCATGGCGACACAACTGCCGCAATGGCTGGATCAACAAAATATCAGCTGTACGCAACTGGTGATTGAAGAATCTGCCCGTATTGAGTCACAATGGCCGACCGGCTGGCATTGCGAACAATCGCGCTGTTATGGTGATACCTGTCTGCATTTCCTTGCCCGTTCATAAGGCGCACATCAGAATAACCGGCAGATAGGTCAATCATGACCCGGTAAAGCAAGCGCGCTCGCAGCTTTGCTTGTGCTGGCGTAAAAGGCCACGGGCGGACTTTTTACGACTTCATCATCCATGGCTGAAATCCTGCCGGTAAAACAAGCAGAGTTGTTCAAAAACATCCGGGTAGGCATGTCTTAACACGTTTGGAGACTCAAAAAAATATTCACTCACCACGGCAAAAAACTCCGCCGGATTGGTAGCTGCATAAGCATTGACAGGCGCTTTACAACCTTTATTTACTTGCCGGTTGATATGCTCGAATGCATCCTTAAACGCTTTAAACCACTTTTCCTCATTCATCTCCGCATGCAGGGGCGGATGCCCGTTCGAACTGCCATCCAGCATATCCAGCTTATGCGCTAACTCGTGTATTAACACCTGATTGGCCTGCTTTGTCAGTTCGTGCGGCTCATCCGCCTGCCAGTTAATCACCAGCGGCCCCTGGTAAAAGGTTTCCCCTTCTTCGATGAGATCATGCATGGAATCGATGCCCACAGGGCTGCCTCCCATCTGAATGCTTGAGCAGTGCGAGCGGATGAACGGCGTCGGGTACACCACCACTTCATGCCAGTTATCAAGCCAGCTGAGTGCCCGATCTTGCAGCGGATCTTGCAAACCAAACACGGTAATGGCGATTTGTGTGGCCAGCGTAGCTTCTACCAAAGGTGTGATCTGCATGCCTTGTACGCCGGTAAAATACTTCTTCGCTAAAATCCGAGAGGCTAAAATGCGCAGCTGTTGCTTGCCATGCTTATTGTATCGAGACAATAAAGGCATCTGTTTTTCCAGCCGCAACCAAATATGGGCGGCAATTTTCCGTTTGCGTAAACTACGCTGCAACAAACAGCGTTTGAGCCGGCCTACCCTGTTGATCTTTTCCATAAGCTGACCATCCTCACAACCTTTCCTGATATTCGGCTTTACAGGCGGGACAGCCCCAACAGGTATTCGATATTGCCCTTGGGGCCGTGAATCGGCGATTCAATCACGCCGATGATTTCCGCATCAGGCAGGGTGGCAACCATCGCACAGACGCGATGAACCGCCTGCTGACGATATGCATCATCACGCACCACGCCCCGATCCAGATGTTTCGCAGCCACTTCAAACTGCGGCTTGATCAACGCTACGCACCAGCCGCCCTGCGTGACGAAAGGCCAGCAACAGGGCAGTACCCGCGTTAAGGAAATAAACGACGTGTCGATCACCAGCGCATCCACGGGCTCGGGTATCAGACGGTCATCCAGTTTACGCACATGCGTTTTTTCAAGATTAATGACACGCTCATCGTGCTGCAGCTTGTAATGCAGCTGACCGTGGCCGACATCGACGGCATAGACCTTCTTTGCGCCGTTTTGTAATAAAACATCAGTAAAACCACCGGTGGAGGCGCCGGCATCCATGCATACGGCATCCCTGGCCGTGAATGGAAAATGTGCCAGCGCGCCTGCCAGTTTCAAACCGCCACGCGACACATAGGGCAGCACCTGACGAACTTCGATGGCGATATCTTCGCGCCATGCCATACCCGCCTTATCGGCTTTCTGCCCGTCTGCATAGACGAGCCCTGCCATGATATGACGGCGGGCGCTATCGATGCTGTCGCTTAAGCCGCGCTCAACCAACAGTTCATCCAGACGGATTTTTTTGCTCCGGTTTTGGCCACCTGTGTGCTCAGGCAATCAACTGCCTGAGCCGTGACAGAATACCTGCCGCATCCAGCCCCAGATCACGCAGAATTTCTGCCTGCGTACCATGTTCCGGGAAGGCATCGGGCATGGCTATGTGGGCGAACGGGCCGGACCAGCCATTCTCTAGCGCCAGTACGGCGATTTGCTGGCCGACACCACCGGCGGCGACGCCTTCCTCGACAATCACCAGCGGACGACCGGTTTTCATATGGAGCAGGATGGTTTTCTCGTCCAGCGGCTTGATAAACCGCAGGTTCAGCAATGTCATCGCGCGCCCGTCTTCCCGACGCACTGTTTCCACCGCCTGCAAGGCATCGCGTACGCGCGCGCCAACGGCAATGACCAGTCCGTCATCACCTTCCTCCAGTATCTCGGCGCAGCCAATGGGCAGCGGGCTGGCATCATCGAGACTGACACCGTAACCATTGCCGCGCGGGTAGCGCATGGCCACCGGCCCGCTAATCGTGAGGCTGGTGGCCATCATGCGGCGCAGCTCGGCCTCATCTTTGGGGGCCATGACGGTCATATTCGGCAGGCTGCGCGTATAGGCGATATCGAACATGCCGGTATGGGTTGCGCCATCGGCGCCGACAATACCGGCCCGATCCAGGCAGAACGTAACGGGCAGATTCTGGATGCAGATATCGTGGATCAGCTGATCATAGGCGCGCTGCAAAAAGGTGGAATAGATAGCCACATAGGGCCGCTTGCCGCAGGCAGCCAATCCGCCGGCAAAGGTGGTGGCATGCTGTTCGGCGATACCGACATCAAAGCAGCGTTCAGGATGTCTGGCGGCAAAACGAGTCAGACCCGTGCCGCCGGGCATGGCGGCGGTAATGGCAACAATACGATCATCCGTATCCGCCATATCGGCCAGCATATCGGCGAATACCTGCGTATAACTGGCTGGCTTGCCACTGCTTTTATGCGGCTGGCCGCTCTTGATATCATAAGGCCCCAAACCATGCCATGTTTCAGGATCATCCTCCGCCGGTGAAAATCCCAGCCCTTTGCGGGTAATAACATGCAGCAGCGTCGGTCCGCTCAAACAGGTGCAGTTTTGCAGCGTAGGCAGCAAATGGTCAAAGTCATGCCCGTCTACAGGACCGATATAGCGAAAGCCCATCTCTTCAAATAACGTGCCGGGCGTAATCATGCCCTTGACGTGTTCCTCCACCCGTTTGGCGGCATCAAGCGCGCCGGGCAACTTCTGCAGAATACGTCTGGCCGTGTCCTTGGCCTGGGTATAGGGCTTGCCGGAAATGATGCGCGCCAGATAGGAAGACATGGCGCCGACATTAGGGGCGATAGACATCTCGTTATCATTGAGAATGACCAGCAATTTGTTATTGCGTGCGCCGGCATGGTTGAGCGCCTCAAAGGCCATGCCACCGGTCAAGGCGCCGTCGCCGATCACCGCCACCACCTGATGATCCTGATGGCTCAAATCACGGCCCACTGCCATGCCGTAAGCAGCAGAAATCGAGGTGGATGCATGGCCTGCACCGAACGGATCATGTTCGGATTCACTGCGTTTGGTAAAGCCGCACAGGCCGCCATACTGGCGTATGCTCGGCATCCCGCTCAGTCGTCCGGTGAGAATCTTGTGCGGATAGGCCTGATGGCCAACATCCCAGATAATCTTGTCGTGCGGCGAATCAAGCAAATAATGCAGGGCGATGGTGAGCTCGACCACGCCGAGTCCGGCCCCCAGATGGCCGCCGATCGGGGCAAGTGTTTCGATCAGGTACTGACGCATCTGCGTGGCCAGCTCCGGCAGTTGTTCAGGGCGCAGCGCCTTCAGATCGGCGGTGCCGCGTATGCTGCTTAGCAGGCTCATTGGCCGCGATCCATAATGTATTGTGCCAATGTATTCAAATGTGTATCCAAATGATTATCATCCTCACCCAGTTCGGCACATGCCGCAAGCGCCAGTTCCAGCATATCGCCAGCCAGCTCCCTCGCCTGCGCCAGTCCCAGCACGGACACATAGGTTGCCTTGTTCTGCGCCGCATCTTTTCCCGCACTCTTGCCCAGCGTCTCGGAGCTAGCTGTGGCATCAAGGATATCATCAGCAATCTGGAATAACAGGCCAACGGCTTTGCCATAGCGGGAGCAGGCTTTCAGTTGTATTGCATTCGCTCCGGCCAGCATGGCCCCAACCTCACAGCACCAGCACAGCAGCGCCCCCGTTTTATGCAGATGAATGCGTTCCACCATGAGCACACCGATGCCCGTTTCCTTCTCTGCCTGCATGTCCATCATCTGGCCGCCAACCATGCCCTGACAGCCGGCAGCCAGGGCCAGTTTGCGGATTATCTCCAGCCGTAGTCCGGGATCCAGATCAGCCGCAGCCAGCATCTCGAAAGCCAGAGCCTGCAATGCATCGGCAGCCAGCACAGCCGTAGCTTCATCGAAGCGACGGTGGCAGGTCGGCTTGCCACGGCGCAGGTTATCATCATCCATGCACGGCAAATCATCGTGGATCAGCGAATAGGTATGGATGCACTCGATGGCCAGCACGGCCGGCATGATCGATTCACTATGCGCACCGCCACAAGCGCTGTAACACTCAAGCAACAGCGCCGGTCGCACACGTTTACCGCCGGCCATCAGGCTGTAGCGCATGGCGTCCAGCAGGCGCTCCGGCACAACACCGACACGCGCATCCAGCATAGCGCTCATGGCATGCGCCACTTCTGCCGCGTGGGTGTCCAGAAATGTTGGCGTCTGCATCAGGCTGCGTCGTTTGTATTGAGCACTTGCAGACGTTGTTCGGCTTCATCAAGCAGGGATTCACAACGGCGTGACAATTTTACGCCCTGTTCAAAAGCGCCTACGCTATCTTCCAGAGACAAGGCGCCCGACTCGAGTTGTTCGACCAGCGTAGTCAGTCCAGTCAGAGCCTGCTCGAAGCTAAGTTCTTTGACACTATCGTCACGTTTCATCGCTGCACACTCCCTGCTTCAAAATTTGCTGCAAACAGACACCCTGCGCACAAACATTCTACACACAAACACCCTGCGCACAAAAAGGCCGCTGACTCTAAGGGGCAGGCTGTTGCGGTCAATGCACAGCAGTCAGACAAGCTGAAAACGCGCCTGCTCGTTGTGCACATAAATATCTGGAGCCATCCGTCAACTCACTGATTAGCGTCTGGCCGAACTGAATGTAGAAGCCCAGGTACATAATATTTGCCGCAATACTGTCGTACGCGAGGCATGGAAGCGCGGACAAGTAGTCAATGTCATCGGGTTGATTTATAACCTGCATGACGGCCGCCTCAAACAACTGGGGCTGGAGTTTACATCCCATATCGAGTGGCTCGATTATTACAAGATGAGCCAAATATACACAGCTATCTGACCAGCTTGTCATACATCGCAGCAGAAAGCAGTCTGCTCCGATGAAGCAAAAGATGAAGCCTGCGGATTATCTGGTTGCACATCGTGGCGATCGGGCCGGCGGCGTGGAAAATACGCTGGCTGCTTTTGCCCGCGCCGCCGCCGCCGGTGCCCGCTTTGCCGAATGCGATATCCAGTTTACCCGCGAATTCATACCCGTAGTGATGCATGATCACTCACTGGCGCGACTGTGCTATAAACCGGCTACTCACATCACCAAAAGCACACTCCCGGCCTTAACACTGGCATGTAACAGTCATTTCAAACTACTTACCCTGAATGAGATGCTACTGTGGCTGCTCACGCAGCCACAGTTGACGATGTTTGTTGAAATAAAACCGGACATAAGTAAAAGGCTCAGCCCGGTCGCTGTGGCAGCGTTGCTGGCTGGCCTTCTCCCTGCTCATAAGCGCAGCCAACTTGTCCTGATCAGTGAATCAGGCCGCATTCTTGATGCCTGTAAGGCCCGCTTTAACTGCCGTACCGGCTGGGTGGATAAAGGGAAGCAGCGACCGGAGCATGTGCCTGATTACGTATTCATGCCGTTTACAGCTGTCGACACCATCCCGGCCTGGCATGCGCAAGGCGTGCAAGCAGGACTGTATACGATCAATGATTCCGGCATAGTCGCCGATATGCTGGCTGGCGGCGCCGATCTGATTGAAACAGACCATTACAGCCGCATGCTGGCAGACATAGACGATGCCTGATTATTACCATGTCCTGATGATCGGCGGCGGCATTTACGGCTGCGGTATCGCTCAGGCTGCAGCCTGCGCATATTAGCGCGTATTACCCGATCAGAGGAGCGGCGTTTTCTCATCCAGCCGCAAAACCAAAACAGTAATACTCTGCAATGGAAAGCTTACGGGTTGTTCGGGAGTAGCGCGTTGGGCGCAGCGGCAGAGGCTGAAGGAGCCGGTGTTAAGGGGCTAACAACGGGCGCTCGCTGTTTTTTGATGCGGGCAATCTGCTCGCTGAAGGAGGTAAATAATTCATTCGCCACCTTGGCAGCCGGCTGCTTGTTAAGCCAATGTCGATTCATAAATACCTGCCCCAATGTGCGAATCTGCAATTCAGACTTATCTTTCGGCAGGCGGAATACCCGTGCAATAAAACGATGACGGGAAGCTACAATGCCGCTGCCGCCGAACATATTCATCAGGGATTTCGCGTATATGCTAGCTGTACTGGCATCACGGCGTATCCAGGTGGTGGTGATTGTGCCGCTGGGAGAATCCACGCTTTGAACAGGCATATTCAATGCTGTCATCGCATCCAGCAGCGAGGAGAATACTGTTGCCGCAGGCAGATTATACACGCGGGCATCCAGGCTAACCGCTTTACCGGCAATCGATGCTTTCTCTTCAACGCTCATCTTGGCATTGCCGCGCGCTGCATCCACCGCTACTTTATTCGGCATTGGCACACTCAGCTGCTGACGCAGCTCGGGCGGCACATCCAGCGGAACACGGCTTTTACCGGCAGGGGTTCTGTGGATACCCCGGGCATAGGCGGGTGTGTTGCTAGCGGTATTCGACCAGAACAGTTTCGGCATGCCGCCAGAGCAGGCGGTCAGCATAAGTGTGGATAGAGTGATGCCGGAAAGCAGGATTTTTTTCATGAGCGACATTCCAGCGGGTAATCAGGCGCAGGTCAACCACAGAGCGATCACGCAATGACCATGAGCCTTGAACACAGACAGCGTCATGGACCTGATACTGCTGCCGGGCACTGCCGTGCTTTCCGGACAGGTATCCGACACTGCAGCACAGGCCGGGTTTGCCAGCTATGCCGGGCAAACATCGAGTAGGGTGAGGCATCGCTGCCTCATCCCTCTCACAGAACCGTACGTACGGGCCTCGTATACGGCTCATGTAAATACCCACCTCATATTACTGAGACAGAAATGCCC
>Ga0256829_1002626_pt1 | contig 13193 bp, 12 predicted proteins | sample 131447metaG_FD_185979 | JGI IMG/M metagenome (GOLD analysis project Ga0256829, IMG submission 185979) | Hydrothermal vent microbial communities from Lau Basin, Pacific Ocean - 131-447 | ecosystem: Environmental > Aquatic > Marine > Hydrothermal vents | place: Pacific Ocean: Lau Basin | collected...
CGATATAGATTATAAAAATTGTACTCTGGTGTATTCATTAGAGTACCCAATGCCATTAGAGATTAAAAATGACATCTTATCTACAATAGAAAATAAAATTACTTTAGAAAAAGTAGGGCAGTTAGATAATCGTTTAGGTGCATTGTTTGCATCAGCAGTTAAGGAGCTACTTGATAGATACAATATAGATACATCTAGCATTAAAGCCATAGGTCTACATGGTCAGACACTCTGGCATGCACCTAATGTTCAATACCCTTTTTCTATGCAGTTAGGAGACCCAAATATCTTATGCGTTGAAACTGGCATACCTGTTGTAGCAGACTTTAGGCGTAAAGATGTGGCTTTAGGTGGACAAGGTGCACCTTTTGCACCTGCTTTTCATGAGTTTATGTTTGGAAATATTGACTCCTCTATATCAGTAGTAAATATAGGTGGTATGGCAAATATCACAGTATTAGGAGATAAACTTATAGGGTATGACATTGGTTGTGGCAATGTGCTTTTAGATATATGGATACAAAAGCATAAAAATAAAAAGTACGATAAAGATGGTGCATGGGCAAAGTCAGGTAGGGTGGACTATAAACTGCTAGATGCTATGACGGCAGATGAGTATTTTTCAAAACCATACCCAAAAAGTACAGGGCGAGAAAAGTTCAATATATCGTGGATAGAAGATATGCTTACAAGAAGAGGAAGTAGCGTTTGTTCCTTGGTAGCAGAAGAAGATGTGCAACGTACATTGCTGGAGCTAACCGCACTTAGCATAAGTAGTGAGGTACTAAAATCTTCATGTGATATAGTTTTGTTATGTGGTGGGGGTACTAAAAATAGTTTTTTAGTAGAACGCATTAAAGCACTTATGCCCAACATAGAAGTAGTCATAGCTAAAAATACAGATGAGATAGAGGCTATGAGCTTTGCGTGGTTAGCATATAAGCGTGTACATGAAGAGGTAGTAAACTTAAAAGATGTTACAGGTGCTAGCGATAATGCTATTTTAGGAAGTGTGTATTTGTAGGGTGCTACAGTACCAAAAATATAAATATATAGAGGTAAAAATGATAAACAAAGACTTAGAAGAATGGTTAGAGCAAATAGGTTGTGATGGTACACTAGAACCAGTAGATGCTGATGCAAGTTTTAGAAAGTATTACCGATTGAAAAGTTCTATGCATTCAGGCATAGTAATGGACGCATCTCTTCAAAAAGAGTCTGTAGCACCGTTTATAGATATAGAACATCGTCTATATGAAGCAGGGGTAAGAGTAGCTAAGATAAATACCTATAATCTCAAAGAGGGCTTTGTTTTTATGGAAGACCTTGGCAGTACTCATTTAGCAGATGTTATCAATGACGATATGCAACTCTACTATGGTAAAGCCATAGAGACTCTTGTTAAAATGCAAAATGCAGATACAAAAGATTTACCCATATATGACGCTAAGTTTTTACGTTTTGAGATGGATTTGATGAAAGAGTGGTACTTAGAAAAACACTTAGGTTTAACACTTGACGAAACACAACTTACTATGCTAGATAATATTTTAGAACACATAAACTCTGAAGTGCTTTTGCAACCTCAAGGGGTATTTGTGCATCGTGATTACCATTCTCGCAACCTTATGTTTGGTTGTAGCGATGAACTTGTGGTAATAGACTATCAAGATGCTCGTATAGGGGCAGTAACATATGACCTTGTTTCTTTGTTACGTGATGTATATGTAGAACTTAATCCACAAGATGTAAAGCGTATGGCATTGCATTTTAGAGATATAAAAGGTTTAAATGTAGATGATGATACATTTATGCGTTGGTTTGACTATATGGGATTACAACGACACATTAAGATACTAGGTATTTTTGCTCGTTTATCATTACGTGATGAAAAGGTGGGTTATCTTGATGATATTCCTTTGACCTTGAAGTATATAGTTAACGTGGCATCTAAATATCCAGAGTTGTCTGGACTTGTTTCTTTATTGGTCAATGTGTAATGAAAGCCATGATACTTGCTGCTGGGCTTGGGTCTCGTATGCGTCCACTCACAGATGTAACGCCTAAACCTTTGTTAAAAGTAGGCGGTATACCTCTTATCGTATGGCATATAGAAAAGTTAGCACATCAAGGGTTTAGAGATATTGTCATAAACATCGCATATTTGGGTTATAAAATACCTAAAGCTTTAGGAAATGGCTCTAACTGGGGTGTAAATATACAATACTCCGACGAACAAGAAGAGGGTGGTTTAGAGAGTGCAGGTGGAATAATAAAAGCTCTACCTCTACTAGGAGATGATACCTTTCTTGTGGTAAATGGAGATGTGTTTACCGATTATAATTTTCAAGACAATAGACATTTAGCTGATGGTATGTTAGCACATTTGATTTTAGTACCTAATCCAAAGCACAACCCCAACGGAGATTTTGCCTTAGATGGCAATATAGTGATTGATGATAAACGATATACTTTTAGCGGAATTGGCTACTACTCCCCAAAACTATTTAAAAGTGTATCTTATGGTAAATCTACCTTAGCTCCGTTACTTAGGAGAGCGATGAAAGAGGGAAAAGTGACAGGTGAACTATATGAGGGAAAATGGTTAGATATTGGTACGCCTGAGAGGTTGAAGAGGTTGAATGTGGAGTTAAATAACAGATATTAAACCTCCTTTAAATACCGAGCAACTCCATCTTCATCATTGGAGTATGGTAGCACTATATCTGCTACAGCCTTTACTTCGTCTAAAGCGTTAGAGACAGCTACTGAAGTACCTGCTAGATTAAACATTCCTATATCATTTATGGAGTCACCAAATACAGTGACATCTTTTGTGTCGCGTTCTAGGTACTCCATAACTTTGGTTAATGCATGTGCTTTATCGCCTTTTGGGTGTAAAACGGTAAGAAACCAGCCATCTGTATATTTTTCTGGTGAGAGTTTATACTCTAATTCTTTACCAAAAATTTGTTCTAGGTGTTTAGCTAAAGGGCTTAATATGCTATGGCTTCCGAAGTAGACTAGTTTTAGGTTCATCTGCATGGCACGTATGTTTTTGCACTCTAGCATACGTGGGTCATTTCGATAGTTTTCTAGTACACCATTTTGATAGTGATTTAATGTAGTAGGAAATAAAAATGCCTCATCTAAAGTAGTTGTGTCTCTTAAAGCTATAACAAAAGGATATATATCATATTTGGAACCTTCAAATATGATGGCATCTCCTAACGCTTTGTTTATGGTTTTTATGTCTATTAGCTTCTTTTTAGGAGTTACTATCATAGTGCCATCTAAGAGTATCATAGGGGCATCAAGATGTAGCTTTTGCAAAAAATCATGTGACTTTTGGAAGCTTCTTGCAGTAGCTACGGAGAGTATGGCATTTTTGCTTTTGTCGTTCCATACCTTAATAGAGAAGTCACTAACACTTTGGTCGGAACGCAAAAAGGTATGGTCTAGGTCGGTTATATATATGGGTTTCATATTATTTAAAAACATCGCAATATGAAGCCATAGAGAGAAAATTCTTTTTCAGTAGAATCGGCAAGCGAGAGTTGAAATGATATAAGTATAAATAAGAGTAATTTCATACCTACATTATAACAATTTTTTACCTTGTATCAAGACAGCAAAGAAATGCAAAGCCCATGCCATAAACATGATGCACCATGCGGTGGCAGTGATGTCAAAAAGTATCATAAAGTTTAACCCAAAAACTGCACTAAAAGAGGTTAATATACGTAAGATTACAACAACTTGTGTCCATGCCAAAAGAAAAGTTGTAACCTTATCTGCGGACATTTGATTGTCCGAGTGTCCGAGTGTGACACGGGTACCAAAACCTATGAGTATAGTAAATATAAAACCTAGGGTAATGGCGTGTATGTCTAGTGCTAAAAAGGAGACATTTGTAATCCATGAGATGAGGTTGGTTATGCCAGAGAGTATAAACGCTACAGGTATCCAAAAAAGTGAGATATGTAAAACTATCAGTAAAGGGTTTGGGTTAGGGAAGGGGAGTTTCCAGCGTAGGAGTTCTTTTCCTATAAGATATGCGATGAGTATATCTATAAAAAATGAGGCATTACTTTGCAAACCTTCGATGAAAATATGCACTATCAAGAGTAGAAAAACTTGTTTTAGTAGTTTAGTATTCTTTTCTACCATACAGTGAGAAAAAAATGGTACCATGCGTTGTGCTACAGAAAAAGCGAGGAAAAAGAGGTAAAGGTAAGTTGATATTTCTGTTGAAAAACCTATCATGGAGGGTAAGAAAAGTTGCCCAACTATGAAGAAAAAGTGTGCCACTAATCCTACACCCATAGCAAGACCTATCCAAAATATATCATATTTGTCTTTCATGGTTGTTGCTTTATAGATATTTTTTAGTATCAAATACCCTAATATATGACCTATAAAAAGTATAATCATTCCTATGGCCGATAGAAAAGGACTAAATATACTTCCTAAAAGAAAGAGTGTAGAGCCAATGTAGTAAAAAGAAAATACACGCATATATATGGGTTTTTCTATAACAGAAGTAGAAGCAAAACGAGGGAATGTAGTAAATAAAAATCCAAAAAATGCAGGAGTGAAAAGCAAATAGGTAAAGCCGTAAGCATGAAAACTTGTAGGGCTTACAGCTATGTGTATCGTATCTTGATAGCTTAACGCAAAAATAAACATGGCAACAATAGAATTGATGAAAGCTAAGACAAAAAATGGTTGATGTGGTTGAGAAAAAAAGTATGTGTGTTGTGAATCTTCAGAAAATTGCATATGCATGAGGTAGACCTTTTTTAAGTGTATCATAACGAAAATACTGCAAAATAGGGTTGATACAACTCAAGAGAGACATATGAGAGAAAACCTACACCATTAAGGTGTGGGTAGATGACTACTTAAAGTCTGGTTTTGCTGTTTTTGCTGTACTTATAGGGAATTGTGGGTAATTAATCTTCGGCTTTTTACCTTTAAGTGCATTGAGGAAAGTTACAATTTTTGTTGCGTCTGCATTTGATATATCTGCACCAAGTTGTGTTCTTCCCATCTCTTGTACGGCTTCTTTTAAGCTCCAAATAGCACCATTATGGAAGTAAGGTGCAGTTTCGGTGATGTTTCTTAGCGTTGGCGTTTTAACCATACCATTTTTGTCACCTTTAAAGTCACCTATATTTGCATAGGTATATTTACCTACTGCAGGGAAAGACTGCATCGTTCCACCAAGTGCGATACCTGTATGGCATGAAGTACATCCCTTGTCCAAGAAGAGGTTTAGTCCCTCTTTTTCTTCATCTGTAAGTGCCTCTTTGTTGCCGTTAAGAAAGTCGTCATATCTCGACGGCGTAACTAATGTTCTTTCAAAGATACCGATAGTTTTTGTAATCGTTTTAAAATCAACTTTTACATCTTTGCCATACGCTTTTTTGAATGACTCAACATATGCGGGGATAGAGTTAATTCTCTGGACTACAAGTGACGGAGCTGCTGCCATCTCGGGTGCTGCCTGCATAGGTCCTTTTGCTTGATCTTCTAAATCTGGACTTCTGCCATCCCAAAATTGTGCTTCAAAAAAGACTGCGTTGTATACAGTAGGTGAGTTAAGGTGATGTGGGTTTGCTGTCCAGTTGTGTCCAACGGCTGTAGGTACACCATCAACACCACCTAATCCAAGATTGTGACAGGTATTACATGAGATAATCCCACTTTTAGATAATCTAGGCTCAAAGAAAAGTTGTTTGCCCAGTTCTATTTTTTCATCATTTATCGTATTTTTAGGGTCGATAAGCTTCATGAGTGCTACTTTATCTGTAGGTATAGCAGTTAGTCCAGCTACTTTTGCTTTCTCTGTGACACTACTGTTTGCTAACAATATTGCAGAAGCTAGCAGTGAGATACTTGTAAGTTTAAAAAAGTTCATTATGTGTTCCTCTTATATTTTTGATAAGAAAGTATAGGATAAAAAATCTTAAAGGATAATTAATATTATTTATGCTTTACTATATAAAACTTTGCATGTTTAATGCGATGAAGCCAAGCATTAAAGCTAAAGCGTAATAGATACTCGATAAAACAGAAAATATGGGCGATATGTTTGAACTTATTACACTAAATTATGACATGTATAATATTACTGCAAAGAGTGTGAAAAAAATGCTTTTTAAATTTTGTATAGGCGTATTCCAAAAAGATAGCTTTAATATATAGATGTTATCCAAAGAAGTAGGGTACAGTGAAGCACAGTTTTTAAAATCTGTAGCAACCACTGGATATTTTAATTATATAAACACACTTTCAAATGTGTTTACTTTAGGCAGGTAATCGAGCGTTAGCTTCTTCCACCTTGTCCGCCATTACGACTATCACGTCCACCACCTGAACGTCCGTTTCTACCATTACCACCAGAACGATTTCCACGGTATCCTCCACCATTTCCACTGCGTCTACGGTTGCGACCGCCACCACCATTTCCACGGTTTTGCATAGCACGCTCCATAAGAAGTGCTATCTCTTCAAGACCAAGACCGATGTTGTCTTTACCTTTAACCGAGTTTTCACTCTGTATCATAGAAGCCAATAGGTGTGCTATGGTTACTATATCTAAGTCGTGTTGAAGTGTTTTTACAAGCTCTATGGCCTTATCCGTTACTTTTGTCTCGGCAATTTTAGCGATAAGCTCATCTGAACGGTTGTTTTGTACTTCCATACGCGTAGGAATTACTTGAGTGGTGAGTTTTGCACCTACATCTTTTTCAATGCGTTTGATGGTACGTAACTCATTTGGACTCACAAGAGTGATGGCCTCACCAGACTTACCACCACGACCTGTACGACCGATACGGTGTACATAAGACTCAGAATCGAAAGGAATATGGTAGTTAAATACATGCGTAACATCATTTACATCTAGTCCACGTGCAGCTACATCTGTGGCTATAAATATATCAATACCCCCTTGTTTGAAGGCTCTTATGGTTACTTCTCTTTGCTTTTGCTCCATATCTCCATGAAGACCAGATACTTTAAATCCTTGTGCTGTCATATGGGCTACGAGTCTATCTACCTCTTTTTTCATACGACAAAAGATGATACACTTTTCAGGGTTTTTATAGTCGATGAGTCTTACTAGGGCATCGTCTCTTTCTCTCTCTTGTACCACATAGTAGAGTTGTGTAATTTTAGTATTTGTTTTTTCTGACTTAGTAATAGAGACTGTTTTGGGGTTTTTTAAAATCTGTTCCGCAAGTTTACGAATGGCATTTGGCATGGTTGCAGAAAAAAGAAGTGTTTGACGCTCTTTTGGAAGAAAGGTAAAGATGTTTTTTATTTCATCAAGAAAACCCATATCTAGCATTTCATCGGCTTCATCAAGTACAACAAACTTTGGATTTATTTTAATCTTGCCAGACATAAGAAGGTCTTGAAGACGACCAGGAGTAGCAACCACAATAGACGCTTGTTTTATACGCTCTATCTGCTTACCATAAGGTGTACCACCATACACTGTAGCAGTTTTAAGATTTGATAGTTTACCAAAACGAAAAAGCTCATCAGAAACCTGCATAGCAAGTTCACGTGTAGGAACTATAACAAGTCCTTCTACGCTTCCGTCTGCTTTCATCATAGACATCATAGGTAAACCAAAAGCAGCAGTTTTACCTGTACCTGTTTGTGCTTGTGCTACCATATCGTGACCTTCTAGCACTAGAGGAATGGCATCTTTTTGTACTGGAGAAGGCTCTGTAAAACCTGCTTCTGTTACGGCTGATTGTATTGTTTCTTTTAAATTAAAATCTGAAAATTTCATGATTGTATGTCTTTGTGTTAAATTTTTCGGTGTTGTTATTATCTTGTATATACTATAAGTTTGTTATGGCATCAAGAGGTTTAAAACCCTGTTTTGTGCAAACTGATACCAAACTTGTGTCACACCTAAAGTGCGAAAAATGAGATAATGCTATCTCGTAAAAGGAGTTTAGTACTCTCTTGCAGAAAAGTTCGGAATTATAGCGAAATAAATCTGATAAAGATAGTAATGTGAAATATATCAGATTTTTTATATTTTTTTGTCATTCTAAATTTCTACTATATGGTGTGTTAAAGTACATTTTCCACTTTAACATAAAGTTTAAGTAGAAGTATTTGTTTGTCTATCTTATATATTTGTTGGTCTATTTTTCTTATGTTTAGAGAGTTTTTCATAGTGTCGGCATCAAGAGATGTTTTTTCGCCAGCATGTACAAGATTTTTTGTTACTTTAAATAGGTTTTTGTAAATCTTCTCATCTTTTTTTGCCAATGCAATTTTTTTATCTAAAATATGTAAACTATTATGTATCCATTTATACTCTTCTGACACAGTTTCTTTACGGTCTATAACCTGCACTGCTGAACGTAATTTTTCAACCTTACTTGCTTCTATGTCTGAAAAGGCGTTAATGTCTATAGGCATAGATATGCTAAATCCATAGTTATAATATTGTTGTTTTAAAGATGAACCAGGAAGTTTAAAGAGTGGGTTAATATCTCCATTGATATATTGTCCTTGAAGTGATACTGTAGGTAGATATTTAGCCCATGTTATCTTTTCATTATAGCTAGATACTTCTGCCTTTAGGCGGTCTGATTTTAAATCTAGATTTTTATCACTATAGCTCTCTTTGCTTAGAAGCTTTAACTTCGGTAATTTAAGTTTTTTAGGTTCTTTATCGCTTAGTAATGAAAAGCTTTGTTTTAGCTCCAAAAGCTTTAATTCAAGTTCAAGAAGAGAAGCTTCATCTTGACTTTTTTTCAATATAGCTTGATCTAGGAAACTACTATCAAGAAGCCCCGCATCATAGCTATCTTGCTTTTGATGCATATCTATAGTATCGTTTTTAATCAAAAGTTGCATTTTCTTTTGTTCAAGTTTTATTTTTTTAAGATTAAATAATACACTAACAGCATTTCCAATAAGTTTACGTTTTTGAAGCAAGATGTCATTACGATTTGCATTGCGTAAAGCTTGAGAATATTTAATAGCATAGTAGATGCCACCTGACCTAAAAATAGGTTGGTCTATCGTTACGGAAAAAGTTCCTGTTCCGATAGCCTTGTTCCCAAATTGTGTCGTGTAATTTTTGTTGTAACGTAACCTAATTGGGTTTACCCAACTTTTAGATAGCTTGTCACTATTTAATTCATTTGACTCAAATTGATAGTCAAAAAGTATAGATTTGTTGCTAGATAGAATATCTTCTAGCTTATCAGCTTGTAGCATGGAAGCTACAAAACTACAGAGTATTAAGTACTTTTTCAAAACGTTTAAATCCTTCATCTATTTCTTTTTTTGTAATGGTAATACTAGGTAAAAACCTTACAGTATTACGACCAGCTTTAAGTACAACTAAACCTTCTGCCATAGATTTTTCAATAATACTTCCTTGAATATCTGCACTTTTTGCACGAAGACCACGCATAAGACCTAGCCCTACCTCTTTTTCAAATAGGTTTTCATATTTGATAGCGATATTTTCTAGTTTAGTAGAAAAGTACATAAGCGTTTCACCTATGGTTCCGTTATCGTACATAGGTTTTAGTACGTTTAAAACAGCCAATCCAGCACTACTACTTAGGTAGTTTCCGCCAAAAGTACTGCCATGGTCTCCTGTACTTAAAATATCTTTATGCTTTGTCATTACTGCACCTATGGGTACACCTCCTCCTAGTCCTTTAGCAAGAGTTATTATGTCTGGTTCTATGTCGTACAGATTTGAAGCTAAAAACTCACCTGTTCTATATACCCCAGTTTGTACTTCATCGACTATAAGTAAGATGTTTTTTTCTTTTAAATGTGTTGAGAGTTTTTGTATCTCCTCTTTTTTAAAAGGTTGTACTCCTCCTTCTCCTTGTACTAGTTCTATGAGTACTGCTACGGTTTGTTCATCTATAGCCTTGTAAACATCATCTATAGATTTTTCATAAGAAAAGCCATCTGGATATGGTGAAAAGCTAGGTGTATGAAAACTCTCTTGACCTGTTGCTTTTACAGTAGTAATGGTACGGCCATGAAACGAGTGTTCAAGAGTTATGACCTTATAGCGTTTTGTGTCAAACTTAGTTTCACCATATTTACGAGCTATTTTTATAGCTCCCTCATTTGCTTCAGCTCCAGAGTTTGCAAAAAAGATACCCATATCATAGCCTGAAAGCTCCACTATCTTTTGTGCTAGTTTAGCTTGCGGTTCTATGACTTGCAGATTTGAAATATGTATTATGTTTTTAGCCTGCTCACAAATAGCAGACGCTAATTTTTCATTACCATGCCCTACAGAGTTTACGCCTATACCAGAAGCAAAATCTATATAATCCCTTCCTTTGTCGTCATAAAGCGTAGAACCTACGCCTCTTACAAAGTTAGTATAGTTACGTGCATAGGTTTGAAGTACGTATTGTTTATCTTGTTGTTCTAATGTCATTTTGAATTCCATATTTTAATTATTTCATTATTATAGCAAAGTGTTATCAGGGATAGCTTTGATAAAGAATTTAATGCCTTATCTTTACATGATGTAAAGTATTTTAAGATAATCTATTTTTAAAGTCTTCATAGTTAAAGTCACGAATTATCTCTATGTTTCCATTAGATTTTTTAATAGCTATACTCGGTAGTTTTATGCCATTAAAGGTTGTTGCTTTTACCATGGTATAGTGCATTTGGTCTTCAAAAACAACTTTATCGCCAACTTTAAGAGGTTTGTCAAAACTATAATCACCCATTATATCTCCTGCTAAACAGGTATTGCCCGTTAAGCGGTAGTTGTGCTTTTTCTCATCTTTTGTTCCAGCTCCAAATACTTCTGAACGATAAGGCATAATGATAGTGTCTGGCATATGTGCTTCAGCAGAACTATCTAATATGGCTATGTCTATGCCATTGTGAACTATGTCTAAAACAGTGGTAATCAAAGAGCCAGTTTCCCACCCTATGGCTTCTCCTGGTTCAAGATATATTTCTACATCGTATTTGGTTTTAAAATTTGTTATGAGTTGTACGAGTTTATCTATGTCGTACCCCTTACGTGTTATGTGGTGTCCACCTCCAAAATTAATCCATTTCATTTTGGGTATATATTTGGCAAAATTAGCCTCAAAATGTTTTAGTACTTCTTCTAGGGCATCTGCACTTTGTTCGCATAATGCATGAAAATGTAAGCCATCACAAGAAGATAAAGCATCTTCGTCTATGTTTTTAAGTGTGGTTCCTAGTCTTGAATGTATAGCACAAGGATTATATATCTCTTTTGGTGATTGTGAGTACTCTGGGTTTACACGTAGACCTATGGAGATATTTGGATTTATTTTTTTTACTCTATTTCCAAATTTTCTTAATTGAGATGGTGAGTTGAAAACTATATGGTGAGATATACTAGCAATCTCCTCTATCTCCTCTTCTTTAAAAGCAGGAGCGTAAGTATGCACCTCTTTAGAAAAAGTTTCATGGGCTAGTTTTGCTTCGTGTAGACCAGAAGCACAACAACCATTTAAGTATGGTTTACAAATATCAAAACTTTTCCAAAGTGCATATCCTTTTAATGCTAGTAAGATTTTTGCTCCAGATTTGGTACGAATACTATCAATAATATGAAGATTTTTCTTTAATTTTTCTTCATCAAGTATCCAGCAAGGTGAAGGTGTGTCTGCTTGTTGTATATTTTTCATGCGATATTATATCAACATTAGTAGCGTTTAAGTGCTTTTGCGATAAAATTTCGTCCAAATAATATCTATTATTAGTATAGATAAAATAATTAAGGACAATTCAGAATGAAAAGAACATACCAACCCCATAGCACACCGAGAAAAAGAACACACGGATTTAGATTAAGAATGAAAACTAAAAATGGTAGAAAAATAATTTCTGCTAGACGTGCAAAAGGTAGAAAAAGACTATCTGTATAAGTCTTTTCATGTTATTTTTAGGAGTTTAGTTATTAGCAAAATAAAACATTTTACTAGGATTAAAACTACTAAAGAATTTAATGTAGTCTATAAAAAGCCTACAAAAATATGTCATACTCCTTGCTTTGTTATCTTTTTTAAAAAAAATGATAAATTTACAGTAGGGTTTGTGGCTAGTAAAAAAGTTGGAAATGCGGTTCATAGAAATAGAGCTAAGCGTTTACTAAGGGCACATTTTATAGAAAATATTGACCTCATAACTTCTGGGTCGTATGTTTTGGTTGCAAAACCTGATATAATCAGTCGAAACTTTTTAGATACAAAGAAATCATATCTTCATGCACTTAAAAAGTGTTCTGCATTAATATAAATTTGACTATACTATTAGACTAATAATTTGCAGAATAAATAATTTAAAGGTAACACTTTGGAACAACAAGATTTAAATAAAAGACTTCTTCTAGCACTCGTGCTTTCATTTTTTGTATTTGTAGGATATAGCTACTTTTTTCCAGTAAAAAAACTTGTACATGAAAAAACATTAGAAACAAAAGTAACAAAAATAGAACATGATACCCCTAAGGTAGACGCATCTAAAAATGATGCACCCACAGTTGAAAATAGTAATTCTGTAAATACTGCACCTGTACAAAAAGCATTGCCTTCTATCGCTACGGTGAAATCTAAAAACTTTATTATGACATTTGATGAATTTGGTCGTATATCTCAAATGGAACTTTTAGAAAATAAGTATAAAAGTAAAGATGGCGAAAACTCAAAAATGTTAAATGCATCTTCAGTTAAGCCTCTTGAGATAAGATTTTCAGATAAGGCATTAAACGAAGAAGCGTTTAAAACACCCTACATCAACACGGGAGTTAAAACCATAGATGTAAGTTCAGGTGCTAAAACACTAACACTTACTCAAAAATTATCTTCATTAACAGTAACTAAAAAAATTACAGTTAAGCCTACAGGCGAATATATAATCGATGTAGAGACTTCTGTAAATAAACAGTATTTCATTACCCCTGGTCATAGACCTATGGCAGACTCTTCTAGGTACTTACTTGTTCGTGGAGCTTTGATAAAAGGTAACGATAACATCATAACTACAATAGAAGATGAGAGTGCTGAAGGGTATGAAAAATTTAATAATGCTAAAATTGCTTCAGCATTCGATAGATATGTAGCCTCTATGTTTTTTGATTTTGATAAAGGATTGAGTGTATCTGTTCTAAAAGAAGCAAA
>Ga0256829_1002627_pt1 | contig 13193 bp, 13 predicted proteins | sample 131447metaG_FD_185979 | JGI IMG/M metagenome (GOLD analysis project Ga0256829, IMG submission 185979) | Hydrothermal vent microbial communities from Lau Basin, Pacific Ocean - 131-447 | ecosystem: Environmental > Aquatic > Marine > Hydrothermal vents | place: Pacific Ocean: Lau Basin | collected...
GTGTTTTTGTCATTTTGTCTGTTTATAAACTTTGTTTTATTAAAAAATAGTTAACAAAAATACAGAGATATTAACAATTACAGCTTAATAAAATATAAAAAATTGAAAATAAAAGTTTTGTATAATTTATTAAAAATAGTTGATAAATTAAAGATATTAGTTTTCAAAGAGTTTAATAGCCATGTAATTTTCATTAATTTTGTTCTTTAAAAATTTATTAACAATGAGCAGTAAAAATAATACTATCCCAATTGCATCTGATCATGCCGGTTACTGGATGAAAGAATTTATTAAAGATGAATTGAAAAAAGAAGGTTATAACATCAAAGATTTTGGTACTTATTCTTCTGAAAGCGTTGATTATCCTGATTTTATACATCCTTTAGCTAAAGCTGTTAACGATAATGTTTATGAAAGAGCTATTATAATGTGTGGTAGTGGTAATGGTGCTCAAATTACGGCTAATAAATACCCGTTTGTAAGGGCAGGTTTGGTTTGGAGTAAAGAACAGGCTAAGCTTATAAGGATGCACAATAATGCTAATATTATCTCTTTACCGGGCAGATATATTGCTTTGATGGATGCTCTGGACATGGTAAAAATTTTTCTTGAAACAGATTTTGCCGGAGGCAGGCATGAAAGACGGGTTGAAAAGATTTCGAAAACATTGTAAAACAATTTGAACATTGAAACTATCAAGTGAACATAAACTTTTTTTAAAAAAGGCTGAGAAAAAAGCTTTTGATAAAACGCATCGCGAGAAAATAAAATTTAATATTTCTAAATATGATGCTGCTGTTGAAAAGGGAAAAAAAATTTATAGTAATCTGGATTTGGCAAGAAATCATGCAGGATATATTAAATATAAAGTAATTAATGATTTGGATAAATATTTAATTGCTTTTGAAGATAATTTTAAACGAAATGGGGGTAAAGTTATATGGGCGAAAGATACCAGAGAAGCAATTCATGAAATTTTAAAAATTGCCATTGAGAATAAAGTAAAAAAAGTGGTTAAGAGTAAATCGATGACCACGGAAGAAATTGAATTAAATGACGCATTTAAGAAAAACAGAATAGAATCGGTAGAAACAGATTTAGGCGAATTTATTGTTCAGCAAGCTGGCCAAAAGCCATATCATATTGTAACACCGGCAATGCATATGTCAAAAGAAGATATTGCAGGATTATATCATAAAAAGTTTAGTACTCCGGAAAACCTTACTCCTGAAGAATTAACAGGATACACTCGTAATTTGCTAAGAGAAAAATTTATTGAATCTGATTTGGGTGTAAGTGGAGCCAATTTCTTAATTGCTGAAACAGGTTCTATTGCATTAACAGAAAATGAAGGTAATGCATTGCTATCAATGTCTTTTCCCAGAATACACATAGCCATTGCCGGGATAGAAAAAATTATTCCAAAACTTGACGATTTGGATTTATTTTGGCCTTTACTTGCAACACATGGTACCGGACAAAATATGACGGTTTATAATTCTATTATAAGCGGACCTAAAAAGGCAAATGAAAAAGACGGCCCCGAAGAAATGTATGTTATTTTACTTGATAACGGTCGCACCAATTTACTTTCTAAAGAAAGACAACGTCAGGCTTTGTCATGTATTAGATGCGGCGCATGTTTAAATGCGTGTCCTGTATATAAAAATATAGGTGGCCATACTTATGATACTACTTACAGTGGCCCGATAGGATCGGTAATAACTCCATATTTAAAGGATCAAAAGACCTGGAAACACCTTAGTTTTGCCTCTTCACTTTGTGGCAGATGTACAGAAGTTTGTCCTGTAAAAATTCCTATTCATGAGTTATTACTTGTAAACAGAAATGATGCTGTTAAAAATGGATTTTTCACTTATTTTGAAAAAGAAAGTATAAAAATCTCTACTACAGCACTTTCTTCGCGTAACAAATTGGATATGTTTGGTGGAAAAGTTAAAAATTTCGGAGCAAAATTATTTGTTGAAAAAATGTGGGGACCACGAAGATCATTACCACAATTTGCTGAAAAATCTTTTAGTAAACAATGGAAAGATGAGCATAAAGAATGATTTAAAAACAGATAATATTTATCAACTTTTTCTATTATTATACTTTCATAAATTTTTCAACTGTTTATAATTCATAACATAAATTATATCATTAACATATAAAATTAAAATAAATGAAAACTAAATTAAAAGAAACCCTTGCCTGGAAAAAACTGGAAAAGCATTTTAACGATATAGAAAACATACATTTAAGAGAATTATTTTTTCTAGATAAAGAACGGGCAAAAAAATTCACTATCAGGGATGAAGGAATTTACTTTGATTTTTCTAAACACAGAATAACTTCTGAAACTATTGATTTACTTATTTCATTGGCAAGAGAACGTGGTTTGGAAGAAAAAATGGCGGCAATGTTTTCCGGAAAAAGAATTAATACAACAGAAAACAGAGCTGTTTTGCATGTAGCTTTACGAGCACCCATAGAAGAAGAAATTATTATATACGGGCATAATATTGTTACTGATGTACATGAAGTTTTGGATAAGATGGATTGGTTTTCCAGTAAAGTTAGAAACGGAGAATGGAAAGGATATACAGGAAAGCCCATTAAAAATATTGTAAATATTGGCATTGGTGGTTCCGACCTTGGCCCGGTTATGGCTTATGAAGCACTTAAATATTACAGTAATAGAGATTTAGAATTTCGTTTTGTTTCAAATGTAGATGGTGATGATTTTACAGAGGCTGTAAAAACATTTAATCCTGAGGAAACGCTTTTTATAGTATCATCAAAAACGTTTACCACACTTGAAACCATGACTAATGCGCATACTGCACGAAAATGGTTATTAACTGCTTTAAAAGATGAAAAAGCGGTTGCCCGTCATTTTGTTGCTGTATCAACCAATGAAAAAGAAGTAGAAGCTTTTGGTATTGATACTCAAAATATGTTTGGCTTTTGGGATTGGGTTGGAGGAAGGTATTCAATGGATTCGGCTATTGGTTTATCTACCATGATTGCTATTGGAGCAGAACAATTTAAAGATATGTTATCTGGTTTTCATAGTATGGATGAACATTTTATAAATACACCGTTAAACAAAAATATTCCTGTTATTATGGGATTGTTATCTGTATGGTACGGTGATTTTTTTAATGCCCAAACACAAGCCATTTTACCATATAGTCGTTATTTACACCGTTTTCCTGCCTATTTACAACAGTTAACTATGGAAAGCAATGGAAAACATGTTACCATAGAAGGCAATTCTGTTGATTATCAAACAAGTGCTATATACTGGGGTGAGCCCGGAACTAATGGTCAACATTCTTTTTTTCAGTTAATACACCAGGGAACAGAATTAATTCCTTGTGATTTTTTTGGTTTTAAGACTTCATTAAATCCATTACCTCCTCATCAGGATTATTTAATGGCAAATGTTATTGCACAAGGAGAGGCACTTGCTTTTGGAAAAACTGAAAAGGAATTAGTTCAGGAAGGAGTTTCTGCAGAACTTATTCCTCATAAAACTTTTGAAGGTAACCGGCCTTCTTCCACTTTTTTAATGGAAAAACTAACCCCACAAATGTTAGGAAAACTAATTGCAATGTATGAACATAGTGTTTTTGTACAAGGTGTGATATGGGGAATTAATTCTTTTGATCAGATGGGTGTAGAACTTGGCAAAGTATTAGCAAAAAATATTATTCCTGAATTACAGAATAAAGAAACAGCTTTAAATCATGATAGTAGTACAAATGCTTTAATTGAATTTTACCGAAAATAATTATTTAAAGTTATTTATTTTTAAAGGAGTTTTTTTTGAGGATAAAGGTTATAGAAAATTTATGACATTATTTTCTTAACTACTTCGTCTTTATCAGGGATTTTAAAGTTTAAGTTGTTTAAATCTAACCAGGAGTATAAAGCGGGTGCTACAGCTTCTACAGGTTGATAAAACACTGATTTTTTAATGGCGTCTTTTTTAATAATATGATGATTTGGATCGAAGTAATTGATAATAAAAATAATAATACTTAAAAATAAAGCTCCTTTTAAAATCCCAAATAACCCTCCTGCCAGTTTATTTAAAAACCCCAGTAATAGTACATTAATAAGTTTTTCAAGTATTTTACCTATTGCTAAAACAATAAATAAAATGGCTATAAAAGTGACTATAAACGAAATGGCAGCCATATACTTTTGATCAATGGTAAAATATTTTTGTAGTAATTCGGCTGTAAAATCTGAGAAAAAGAAGGCGAAATATAATCCCAGTATAAAAGCAGCTAATGTTGTCAACTCAATAATTAATCCTTTTTTATATCCATTGTATCCAAACCAAAGAAGAGGAATAATAATTATGATATCCAGTAAGTTAATTGTCATTAATGGTATATTTAAGATTCAAAAATAGATAAAAAATATTAGTTTACAACTTTTGACCCGGGTATTTGACGGAGTTTACTTTTAGGAATTTGTAATATAATAGAACTTCCCACAACATCAATTTGCACTTTTACCCTTTTTTTGTTTTTTGCTGTTATTAAAACACCTTTCAGCCCGGTTAATTTACCTGCAATTACTTCTACTTGTTGACCTACATCCCATTTTTCATTTTCCAGTAAAAAAGGATCGCTTTCTTCAAGATATATTTTTATGGCTTCAATTTGTTGCTGGGGTACCGGGACAGCATTTCCTTCAAAACTTACGTACTTAACTGCACCCGGCAGATATAATACACGGAAATACTCTTTTGGTGTAATATTTACAAATATATAAGAGCGAAATAAAGGTTCTTCTACCCATTTCTTTCTATCACTCCACTGCCTTAATTTTTTTTCCAAGGGTAAATAAAATTCAATATTTTCAGCTTTTAATTCCTCAGCAACTTTTTTTTCTGTTCTTGATTTAACGTATAACGCGTACCAAATTTTATTTTCGTTATTATTATTGGTCATAAGTATTATATTTTACAAACTTATCAATACTTTTTCTTATTTTTTTACGATTCTTGTAATTTTCGGGGGTATATCCTAACGTTATCAGCAAAGGAATATTTTTTTCTTCAGGAACATTTAACAGGTCTTTAATTTTTTGTTCATCAAACCATCCCAGCATACAACTTCCTAAATTTTCTTCTGCAGCCTGCAGGCAGAAATGTTCTGCGGCAATTCCTATATCTATTAACGGATATTCTTTTTTCTTAATATGGCCACCTAATTCAGTTATCAGTTTAGGTTTTTCCATTATAATTGCTACTATTACAGGAGCTTGTGATGCAAACTTATTAAAACTCATTAGTGGACCCATAGCAGCTTTTCCTACTTTTTTTGTTAACTCTGGTTCATTAACAACTACAAATGTCCATGGCTGAGAGTTACTTGCTGAAGGAGCCAGCCGTGCTGCTTCCAGACAATTGAAAAGCTTTTCTTTTTCAACAGGTCTGGAAATATATTTTCTGTCGCTTTGCCTTTTTTTTATGAGGTCAAGGAATTGTTTCATAATTTTTTAGAATAAACTTTTTTGTTTCTTTAAAATGCCCTGAACAATAGAAACCAATAGTATTAATACGCTTATATAACTTGAAATACGCCCAAAATAATCGCCTTGTTTTACATAATAAGTTTTATATGTATTGAGATTTACATTTTGTTTCAAAGCTGTTTTTTCCCAATATTTTGTTTGTTGTAAAATTTCTCCTTTTTGGTTTATAAATCCTGAAATACCCGTTGTAGAAGCTTGTGCCACATCCCGTCGTGTTTCAATAGCTCTTAACACATCAAATAAAAAATGTTGACGATAGCCGGGCGTTTTACCCCACCAGCCATCATTTGTAATAACAAAAATTACTGAAGCTCCCATTTTAACCATTTTTGCTACATAATCTCCATAAACAGATTCGTAACATATTAAGGGGGCAATTTGTGTATCCGTTTGATTATTAGAAAACAATTGAATTTTTTTATCAACTCCCAAACTTCCCACAACACCTCCAAGATTTATAGCGTATTTTTCAAGTGGTTGCAAAAAACCCCAGGAAGGCATTTTTTCAACTCCGGGTACAAGTTTCGATTTGTGGTGAACTTGTATATAGGGGGAATTATCTATGAAAAACGCAGTATTATAAGCGTAGTAATACAAATTATCTTTATAATGTCTTGCGGCATTAGTCTTTTTTTCATCAGGTTGTAGCCATCTGAATGTTGAAGCCCCTACTAAAATTGATAATTCAGGATATTTTTTAACAAATTTCTGAAGATTTTTTAATGACGGAGAGCGCCATAAAGTGTTTTCCCAAATATTATCTTGTAGTGTTGATTCCGGTAGCAACAAGTACTTTGTACTATCGGTTAACAGAGGTATTGCTAAGGAAAGATTTTTTTGAATAATAGTATCTGCCGGAAGATTAAATTCTTGAGTATAGGGATCTATATCTGGCTGAACAACCACAACCTGAACCGGTTTATTGGTTTCATTATAATTATTGAATATATTAAAGGAAATAACAAAAGGTAAACCTGTTATGACTATAAAAATGATAAAATCAACATAAAAATTTAATTTTTTATTGTGATAAAAGTTTAAAATCAATTTGAAAATCAGAATATTAATAAGTAATATCCAAAAAGTTCCTCCTAAAACGCCTGTATATTCATACCACTGAATCCATGATGGTTTTGATGCAAATACATTTCCCAACGTTAGCCAGGGCCATGAAAGATCCCAGTTCATGTGAAAAAACTCCCATGTTATCCAATAGAATATCAAAATTCCAAATCCTTTTTGATTGTTAAAGAGCCATTTTTTAGATAAGTGGAAAGCTTCAAAAACAATAGCCATAAAAATAGAATTGAGAATAATGGCAACTATTGCTCCTGAGGCAGTTGCATTCCATATCCACCAGGTTGTTAAGGTATTCCAAATTAAAAATGTGGTAAACGAGTAACCAAACATTCCTTTTTTACCTGTATCTCCCAGAAATTGTTGAATATATAAAAGTGGTACCCAGGCTATAAAAATTAGGGGTGTAAAACCATGAGCGGGCCAGGCTGCCGCCATTAACAATCCGCTTACAACAGACAATACAAATAACCGTAATGTGGTCATATAAAAGTTTTGGTGCGAATTTACACTTTTTGATTTTTAGTTGGATGAACCTCGAAAAATTCTGTTAATTTGTCCCAAAACCCGGGTTCCAGATGGCAATCAGAGTGGCCTCTGTTTTCCATTAACAGTAATTCAACTTTATTACCTGCCACTTCTTTTAATCTTTTAGCTTGTTCTACAGGAACTGTTTTATCTTTTTTACCATTTACCAGTAAAAAATCTGCTTTGGAATTTACAATATGCTTTTCAGGAGCTATTTGTTCTAAATCAAGCGACTGAAAAATGATAAGGTATTTATATAACATCCATACTAAAGGAAAATATGGAATATGTTTATCTTTAAATTGTTTTTCCATAACAGCTTTTGGATGTGCAAATGCTCCAACAGTAACAACTTTTTTAATTCGCGGATCGTTACCGGCAGCATATATAGATGCCGCACCTCCTATAGATAAACCTACCAGGTAAAAATTATCATTTTTTACTTTGTTTTGTTTTGTAAGGTAGTCCATAGCCGCTATTATATCCTGTGCAAACTTATATAAGTTTGCATAGCCATCCGGATCGCTGTTACCATGGCCTCTGGCATCAAAAGCCAATAAATTTACATCCATACAGCAGAATTTTTTAATGTAGGACATCATACGTTGTGTGTTACGGCCCCAGCCATGTATAAATATTATTGTCGGTAGGTTGGCGTCAACGGGAATCCACCACCCATAAACTTTCTTGTTGTTTTGCGTTGTAAAGGTTATCTCTTCAACTTTTTTAAAAGGAAGCCCGGGAGGTAAAGAATGTTTCACCACAGGGTTTTTAAAACTCTTTACCATAAAATAAAACAATATTGCTGTTGCTATGAGAATAATGATAACAACCCATTCAATCCAAACCATAAGAGTAAATTTTAATTTATAAGGATAAAGTTAATAGATATAATGCTCCCCAGTATGTTAACATAATAATTATTTCTGCTAATTTAAAAGATTTTACAAACTTATTGTAGGCAAGTACTGAATCTGAAATAATAAATGCCGAGGCACCTAAAAAAGCCAGAAGACTGCTATTATCAGCTAAATAATAAGCACGTCCGGCAGCTTGCCATAAGAAAAAAGAAATAATTATAGTATAAAAAATTACGGGGAGTTTTATTTTTCCTGTATGTGGTAATATTATTTTCAGAATAATAATTAAATAAAGAAGTATTGGAATTAAATATTGCCAGTCGAAGTAAGGGCCGAAGTCGCTTATTATCGCAATAATAAATAAAACGTGTGCAATAAAAAAGCTAATTAATCCGTGGATAAATTTATCTTTAGGAAGCATTAAAAAGATATCTCCCAAAAGGGAAAAAAACAAACCAACTATAATAAATGATTTATATATAATTGATACACTATCAGGAAGTAAAAATGCCAATATAATTATTAAAATTGTGGTGATAGGTTTAAACAGATAGTTAAAAACTGGTTTTTTATAATATTTTCCAATTAAATGGAGAATGGCAGAAAAAAAAATGATAATAGAAAAAATAACTTGCATTTAAACAAAATTAATCTTTGCAAGTTATTTAAAAAATTGACAACAAAATTAGCGGTTAAATATATATTTACAAATCATTATATTGTGCAATCATTCCACTGCCGATACAAGTTTTTTCTTCTACATCATAAATTGCAGAAAACTGTCCCGGGGCTATTCCTGAAATTTTTTTATCGGAAACAATTCTTATACCATTATTATCTCTTATTAACTTGCCTTTATTAAATTCCGGTTGATGGCGAATTTTAAATTTTATGTCATTAAGTTTTGAGTAATCGTGATTGGTATTTAAAAAGTGTAAATTTTCTAATGGAATGGTATCATTATACTGCGCAACAGGATCATATCCATTGGAAACATAAATAATATTTTTTTTGATGTCTTTTTTCACAACAAACCACGGGCCGCCTCCCAGGCGTAATCCTCTGCGCTGACCAATGGTATGAAACCAGAAACCTCTGTGTTCTCCTAATATTTTTCCTGTTTCCAGCTCAATTATTTCCCCCGGTTTTTCACCAACATATTTTTTAATAAAATCGGTGTAATTAATTTTCCCTAAGAAACAAATCCCCTGACTATCCGGACGGTGGGCGCTGGGTAATTTCATTTCTTCAGCAAGTTTACGTACTTCACTTTTTGGAAGATGACCTATGGGAAACATGGCTTTAGCAAGCTGACCCGGAGTTATTTGTGATAAGAAATAAGTTTGATCTTTTATTTTATCTGTAGCGGTAGAAAGAAAAACCCCCTCTTTTGTTTCATAACGAGTGGCATAATGACCGGTAGCAATTCTATCATATTCTTTCCCGTATTTATCATTAAAAGCGCCAAATTTAATAAGCAGGTTGCACATTATATCAGGATTTGGCGTAAACCCTTTCTGAACACTATCTATGGTGTATTTTACAACTGTTGACCAATATTCTTTTTGGAGGTCTACCACATCCATTTTGCATTGGTACTTTTTGGCAATCCAGTTAGTTATTTCAATATCTTCTTCTGCCGGACAGTCCATAAATGCCGGTTCCTCTTCCATCCCTATACGGATATAGAAAATATGCGGATCGTACCCTTGTTTTTTTAATAATGGAATAGTTACTGAACTGTCAACTCCACCTGAAACTAATGCTGCAATTTTCATAGAAAAAAATTTCGCTGCAAAGGTCGGAAAAATGATATTAGAAAAAGAACAAACATAACTTTTATTTAATAGTACTTTTTATTCTTATGCGGCTGATATGCGGTAAAATAATAAATTGCTTAATTGAATGTAGAAAAAGAAAAATCAGTACTTTTGAAGTTCGGAAATTTACAGTTTATTAAAAAAATATTACCATGTACGGAGCGTTTAAAAATTATTTAATTAAAGAAATTAAAGACATTAAGGAAGCAGGTCTTTATAAAGATGAAAGAATTATTGTTAGTCCTCAGGGAGCTGAAATTGAACTGGAATCAGGACAGAAAGTTTTAAATTTTTGTGCCAACAATTATTTAGGACTTTCCAATCATCCTGAACTTATCAAAGCAGCAAAAGAAGGACTTGATACACACGGATATGGAATGTCTTCTGTTCGTTTTATATGTGGAACAACAGACTTACATAAGAAATTAGAAGAAAAAATTGCCTCTTTCTTCGGAACAGAAGATACTATTTTATATGCAGCCGCCTTTGACGCTAATGGTGGTATTTTTGAGCCTTTGTTTACTGAGGAAGATGCTATTATTTCTGATAGTTTAAATCACGCTTCCATAATTGACGGTGTTAGATTATGTAAAGCCAAACGATACAGGTATCCCAATGCAGACATGAAAGGCCTTGAAGATGCTTTGAAACAATCCCAGGATCAACGTTTTAGGATTGTAGTTACCGATGGAGTTTTTAGTATGGATGGAAATGTTGCCCCTGTTGATAAAATGGTTGAATTAGCAGAAAAGTATGATGCTCTTGTCATGGTTGATGAAAGTCATTCTGCCGGTGTTGTCGGAGATACCGGTAGGGGTGTTAGTGAACATTTTAATATCACTGGTAAGATTGATCTGATTACAGGAACATTAGGAAAATCTTTTGGTGGAGCTATTGGTGGTTTTACTACGGGAAGAAAAGAAATTATTGAGATGTTACGTCAGCGTTCAAGGCCATATTTATTTTCTAATTCTCTTCCTCCTGTTGTTGTAAATGCCGGAATCAGGATGTTTGATATGATGGATGAAACTAATGAGCTTCAAGATAAATTACATGCAAACACAGCTTATTTTATGAAAGAAATGCAGGCTTCAGGTTTTGATATAAAACCTACTCAATCTGCTATTTGCGCTGTAATGTTATATGATGCCCAGTTGTCACAGGATTTTGCTTCAAAATTACTTGACGAAGGTATCTATGTTATCGGGTTTTATTATCCTGTTGTTCCTAAAGGTGAAGCGCGTATAAGAGTACAACTTTCTGCTGCCCATGAAACAGAACATTTAGATAAGGCTATCGCTGCATTTAGAAAAGTGGGAAAAGAACTGGGAGTTATTAAGTAAAATCGATAAAGAGTTCTTTTTAATATACTATTTGGAAATGATTTTTGGTGTAGGTACAGATATTATAGAAGTGGATAGAATTCGACGTATTGTTGACAATTCGGATGCTTTTATTAAAAAAATCTACACCAAGAATGAGTATAATTACTGTATTGGAAAAGGAAAAGGACGCTATCAGAGTTTTGCAGGACGTTATGCTGCCAAGGAAGCTGTATTTAAAGCTTTAGGTACCGGTTACCGTGATGGTTTTAAGTTTTCTGAAATCGAAATTATTAATGATGATTTGGGAAAACCTTATGTTGAAACCAGCGGAAAAGTTAAAGAATTTATTGCTAAACACGGAATACAAAATATTCATATAAGTTTAACTCATGTAGAGGCTAATGCTGTGGCGTTTGCTGTTGCTGAAAAGTAATCTAAATCTTATTTATCTGTTTATAACTTAGGTTACTTTGGCCTTACCGCAATTTTATGATTTAATCATTGCTTTATTTTATGTCCTTTAAAAAGATTTCACCAGTTTCCAGAAGGGTTTGCTGTAGGGGTTTAAATTGATAACCTGTTGCATTTATAATTTTTTCGTTGCTGTATTCGTATGACTGTAATGCTGTTCGTGCAGTTTCTTTGGTAATCAATGGTTTTTGTCTTGTTATCCAACTTTTTAACTTATCAAGTCTCCAAACGGCCTCGCTTATAAATTTACCAGCCTTATACTTAGGAGGTTTAACATGTAACCCTTCAGCCATCCATGTGAATAATTTCTTATACGAAACATTTTCACTATTTATTATAAATCTTTCTCCTGAAACAGGTTTATTTTCTAATAAAATCATAATTTTTACCAGGTCTTCAACATCAACGTATCCATTTTTACCCGGAGTATAAAAAGAAAGGCCTGAATAAACTTTTTGAAACATTTTTACGCTTCCCTTATTCCAGTCTCCTGGCCCCAAAATGATTGTGGGGTTAACAATTACCGCATTTAAACCTTCAGCGATTCCTCTCCATACTTCCCTTTCTGCTTCGTGTTTGCTTATGGCATAGTTTGATACTTTTGCCCTATTATCCCATGGTGTTTCTTCTGTTGTTAACGGTTCAGAATTATCCCTGCCTACTGCTGCTATGGAGCTGACAAAACATAGTTTTTCTATTTTTTTTTCAAGAGATACGTTAACTACATTAGCAGTACCATTCTGGTTTATTTCGTTTAACTTTTCTTTATCTTCAGGGTTAAATGACACCAAACCTGCTGTATGAAATAGTTTCATGCCGGGTTTTATAAAACTCTCCAATGAATCTAAATCGGTAACATCTCCATTTACCCAGTTAATTTTATTAAAAAGGTCAATATAATCAGGTTCATGCCATGAAAATATTTTTCTTGTCAGTTCATCCGATGAATTTTTTCTTTTTAACGCATTAACTTTGTTTCCGGCTTTAGCCAGATAATATAACAAGTGGGAACCGACAAATCCTGTTCCACCCGTTACACCTATACTTTCTTTTTGTGACATTATTCTTTAATTATTTTTTTGATTTTAGTAAAATTACCAATCTTAATTTTAACAATATATATACCATTTGGAAGATTGTAAAATGGTATACTTACTTTTGTTGCAGCACTTTTCTTTTTAATAATTTGTTGGCCTTTAATATTATATATATTTATTTCTTTATTTTTATTAATAGCATCTTTAAAATAAATAATTAAATTATTTTGTACAGGGTTGGGAATAATAATTTCTTTATTGTGATATTTATTTGATTTAACACTTGTTGTTAGCAGCGCTATTTTTTGTAAAGTCCAGTGATTAGGGTCTACAATTATATTTTTTATTTTTTTATGCGATTTAATTTTAAATATCTGAATAGTATCTGTTTGATGTAGTCTTAATAATGTATCAGTATTATCATTAAAATTTAATTGGTAATCCATCCACATTTTAAAAAGAGCCGGTTTTTTTAATGTTGATGTTTGAATTGATTTTATTTCAATCGTGTCTTTT
>Ga0256829_1002628_pt1 | contig 13191 bp, 13 predicted proteins | sample 131447metaG_FD_185979 | JGI IMG/M metagenome (GOLD analysis project Ga0256829, IMG submission 185979) | Hydrothermal vent microbial communities from Lau Basin, Pacific Ocean - 131-447 | ecosystem: Environmental > Aquatic > Marine > Hydrothermal vents | place: Pacific Ocean: Lau Basin | collected...
TCAAATCGCAGTCATGCGTAAGATAATTCTAATTTCTCATTCATTGTACAAAAATAATGTTAAATTTAATGAGGGAGTTTATGAAAAAAGTATTGGAATTTAAGCTATTTTTAACGTGGTAACTTGGAGTACAAAAAAGATTTTGCACAATTTCATCTTTTTTTCTTCCCTCTGAGTATTATTATAGTTTCTTGAGGTGTCCTTTATTCGTCAAGTGCTTGAGCAATATCATCAATCAAATCTTTTGCACTCTCTAAACCACAGGAAATTCTAATGAGTCCTTCGGGTACGCCACAGGCGATGAGCTCTTCATGAGAGAGCTGTTGATGCGTTGTTGATGCGGGATGGGTGATGATTGATTTTGAGTCTCCAATGTTTACTACAAGAGAGTAGAGCTCTGTTGCATTGACGATTTTTTCTGCCTCTTCTAAACTTGCTACTTCAAAACTGAGTAGTCCGCTGCAAAGACCGTCTGTGAAGTATTTTTGTGCATTTTTGAAGTTTGCATTTGTTACTAATCCTGGATAATTTACTTTTTTGACTTTTGGATGAGACTCTAAAAATTCTGCAAGTATTAAAGCATTGCGTGAGTGCTCTTTCATTCGAAGTGCTAAATGCTCCATGCCTTGAATGAAAAGCCAAGAGTTAAAAGGAGATACTACCGCACCGAGGTCACGTAGAAGGGAGAGTCTTGCCCTGAGTGTAAATGCCGGTAGTCCTGTTTCTGTATAGACGAGCCCATGATAAGAAGCATCCGGTTCATTGAAATGGGCATAACGAGGATTGTTTTTGAGTTTTTCATCTAAGCCTTTACGCTCCACTAAAATACCGCCAATGGCAAGCCCTTGCCCTGTTGTATATTTGGAAGCACTGTGTACTGTAATGTCCGCTCCCCACTCAAAAGGTCGGCAAAGCACAGGTGTTGCTACAGTATTGTCCACAACAGTTAGAATATTATGCGCATTTGCAATTTTTGTTAAAGCTTCAATATCTGCAACATCTATACTTGGGTTAGTAAGGGATTCAAAAAAGATGACTTTCGTTTTCTCGTCGATGAGTTGCTCTAATTCACGTGGATTATGTACATCAAAAAAGCGTGCTTCAATACCAAAACGTTTAAGTGTATGGGCAGTCTGCGTGAGGCTTCCCCCATAAAGCTGTCTTGCACAGACAATGTTGTCACCGGCCTCTGCAGCATTGGCAAAAGCGTAAAAAATGGCACTCATACCCGATGATGTTGCAAGAGCAGTTTCTCCGCCTTCAAGTGCTGCAAATCTTTTTTCAAAAACATCTGTTGTTGGATTGTTAAGGCGTGTATAGATATTGCCAAGTTCTTTGAGCGCAAAGAGGTTTGCAGCATGTTCTACATCACGAAACTCATACGCTGTTGTCTGGTAAATGGGTACTGCCATTGTGCCCTGTGAATCTTTTTCATATCCTGCGTGAAGTGCTAATGTTTGTAAATCCATTCTTGTCCTTTTTTTGTTTAGTTTTTTAAAGTCTCTGCTTTGAGATTTTCTAAAAACTCTATAATATTTGTTTGATAAGCCAGCGTGTCTTCATCATTTGTTAAATCTAAAAATCCACGAAGTGATGCAACATCAATCTTTTTAGCATATCTTGGTACTATTTTTAACTCTTTTTGAATCGTAACGACTAAGGAGTCTAAGTCTAAAGTGTTTTTCTTTTTTACCTTTTCAACAAGCTCTTTTGTTGTCAGCAGCAAAAGGTTTGCCCGATCTTTGTCATCACTGTAAATTTCTAGGGCTTTTTCTTTTACGAGGATAAAGTTTTCTACTTGCGGTTTGTCATTAGCAGCAATAATTAGGGCAAAAATCTTGGCACGAAACTCTAAGGAGCCATGATGATGAACAAAAATTTCACGAAATGCACTGAAAAAATGGTGTTTAATCCTAAAAGAGAGTTTCATTTGTATTCCTCATGCTGTATTATAACATCTAAAATGGTATAATTCCGCAAAATAATAATTGTATAAATAAAAAGGATAATTTTTATGGGTAGAGCCTTTGAATATAGAAAAGCATCAAAATTAAAGAGATGGGGAGCAATGTCTAAGCTGTTTCCTAAGCTTGGAAAAGTCATTACTATGGCGGCAAAAGAGGGGGGGATGGACCCTGATTTGAACCCTAAGCTGCGTACGGCAATTTTAAATGCTAAATCTGAGAATATGCCAAAAGATAATATTGATGCTGCAATCAAACGTGCCGCTGCAAAAGACAGTGCAGATATGAAAGAGGTAAACTTTGAAGGTAAAGCTCCTCATGGTGTGCTGCTTTTTATAGAGTGTGCAACAGATAATAATACACGTACTGTTGCAAATGTAAAGAGTATTTTAAATAAAAATGGTGGTGAGATGCTTACAAACGGCTCTTTGGAGTTTATGTTCTCACGCAAGGCACTCTTTGAATTTTCTCTTAAAGAGGGGATAGATGTCGAAGAGTTAGAACTTGAACTTATCGATGCCGGGCTTGAGGAGATTGAAGAAGAAGAGGGGCTAGTTCTTGTTACTGCAGACTATACATCTTTTGGAACGATGAACGAAGCTTTAGAAGCTATGGGCATAGAAATTACAAAAGCGACACTAGAGAGAATCGCAAATACTCCTATTGAGATCAGTGAATCAGATCATGCAGATGTAGACAAGATACTAGAGAGACTTGAAGATGATGAGGATGTTCAAAAAGTTTATACAAATTTAGCATAATTTATGCATTGTGTAAAAGAACATTTCAGTACTACCCTTGAGGTGAAGCAATCAAAGTTTATTGCTCATCTCATTCCCTACAATTTATATGAATCAACACTCCAGCAACTAAAAATAGACAATCCAAAAGCACGGCATTTTGTAACTGCATATAGACACCTGAATGAATATAACCAAATCGTTGAACACTCAAGTGATGACGGTGAGCCAAAAGGGACTTCCGGCAGACCCTCGCTTATGGTTTTACAAGGGCAGGGCTTAATCAACAGTGCGGTTATTATTGTACGATATTTTGGTGGTACAAAACTTGGCACTGGTGGATTGGTAAGAGCGTATAGTGATGCCGTAAATTTAGTAATTGAGAGTGCAGAGTTATTTGAATATAAACAAGAAATTATTAAAACCATTGAGATAGAGTACAGTGATGTCCGCTTGATAGATTATGAGTGTGAAACATTTACAATTGAAATAATAGAGAAAAGTTTTGAGCAGAAAGTCATTTATAAAATAAAAGCACCTAAAGAGAATATGGATGCTTTTTTAGAAAAAGTTGCACGAATGATTACAATTTTATAATTCATAAGAACGAGTAATTTTAGCTAAGGTCAAGGCGAAGTTTAAGAGTTTACTAAGAGTAAACAACTAAACTTTAACGCAGAGATTAGTTAAAAGTACCGTTCTTATTGTCTTCCTTGTACTGCGTTGCCCATATCCCACATTGGTAAGAAGATACCAAGCGCAAGTAAAAGAACCATTGAAGCAATAATAAGCAGCATAATCGGTTCAATAGCTTCACTCAGACCATCAATAATAGCATCAAAACGCATTTTATAATACTCTGCGACCTTTTTAATCATAGTATCGAGGGTACCACTGTCTTCACCGGCACGTACCATTTGAATAATCATATTTTCAAAGAGTCCTGTCTCCTCAAGTCCTTTGTTGAGTGCACCACCTTTTTCAACAGTAAAAATAACGGATTGTAACTTTCTTTTTAGTGGCAAGTTGTCAATCATCCCTATCGAAGTATCAAGTGCTTCTGCAATAGGAATACCGGCACGAATAAGTTCAGAGAAAACTAAAGTAAAACGGCTGAGTGTTGAGAACTTAATAATGTTTTTAATTAAATAAGTACGTAGCAAGAGCTGATGCCACTTATAACGGATATCTTCATAGTTGGTAATCATATAGTTAAAGACAAAGTAAAAAGCTGCGATTGCTGCTAAGACATATGGACCAAAATTATTGAAGAGATACTCTAGCTTAAGCAGAATAATAGTAGGCAGTGGTAAGTGTGCATGTAACTCTTCAAAAATTGCTTTAAATTGTGGTACAACATAAGAGATAAGAATTGTAAAAGCAACGGCCATTGCAATCATAACATTTCTTGGGTATGCCATGGCTTTCTTAAATTTAACAACATTGGCACGAATCTCCTCGAGCATATCTGCTAGGGAGTAGAGCGCTTCATCAAGATTACCGGTTTTTTCTCCAAGTTGAATCATTGCAATTGTTAAGTTTCCAACTTCAAAACGAAAGTTTTCCATCGCAGCAGAAAAAGAGTGTCCAGCGTTGATATCATCTGCAATTTTTGAAAAAACTGTCTCTAGCGCTTCATCTGTTGTCGCATTGGCAATTTCATTGAGCGAATCGTGAATTGATATACCGGCATTTGTCATAACAGCTAATTGTCTGATAGCAGCAATAAGCGCATCAGGTTTTATTTTTCTCTTTTTGATGTTTTTTAGAAGATCTGTCTTTATTCTTTTAAATTTTTCTTCAAGTGGTTCAGGAGCTTCTTCTACTTTGATAATAATTCCAGAGAGCTTGAGTTTTGCATAACTGTTTGCCTCTTTTTTATCTTCAGCATATAAGCCGACTTTTTCTTTCTTCCCTTTTGTGAGTACAGTTACGAGAAAATACTTCATCCTTTTGCCACCTTTAATATTTCTTCAATACTTGTTATACCATCAATGGCTTTTTGCAGACCATTTTGAAAGATAGGTATAAAGCCTTCTTTGTGAGCTTGTTCAAGCATCGCTTCTTTGGATGCGCCTTTTGCAATAAGAGAAGAGAGCTCTTCTGAAATATTTAAAACTTCACAAATCATCTCTCTTCCCATATAACCGGTTCCACCACACTCTTTACAACCTGTTCCTTTATAAAAAGTTGTGCCCTCAGGTACAACACCCTCAATCTCTTCAAGAACAGAAGCTGAGAGTGCATCCTCTGTTTTACAATGAATACAGAGTTTCCTTACAAGTCTTTGTGCTTGTATAGCAACAAGCGCACCACTAATGAGATAGTGCTCTATTCCCATATCCGCCATACGAGGAATAGCCGAAATAGAATCATTCGTGTGTAGGGTAGAAATAACCATATGTCCTGTAAGGGCAGCTTTAATTGCAATTTCAAGTGTTTCCTGGTCACGAATCTCCCCAATCATAATCTTATCCGGATCTTGACGGAGAATAGAACGCAGTGCATCTGCAAAAGAGAGACCGACTTTTGCATTCACCTGTACCTGCTGAATAAGATTCATTCGGTACTCAACAGGGTCTTCAACGGTAATAACTTTATCTTCAACATTTCGAAGTTCATTCAAAGCACCATAGAGTGTTGTTGTTTTACCTGAACCGGTAGGCCCTGTAACGAGAATAATTCCATAAGGTGCCTGCAGACCTTTGAGCAGTTTATGATAACTTTCAGTGTCCATACCTGCATCTTCAAGTTTGACGAGTGCTTTTTCTTTGTCGAGTACACGCATAACAATGGATTCACCATATAAAATAGGAAGTGTCGAGATACGAAAATCAAATTCACGGGCGCCTACAGCGGTTGAAAAACGACCATCTTGAGGTTTTCGTTTTTCTGCAATATCAAGATTTGCTAAAAGTTTGAGTCTCGATGCCAAAGGAGGATAAATATCTTTTTCAAAGATAAACATCTCTATAAGCTTGCCATCAACACGACCGCGAACAACACAGTTCTTTTCTGTAGGCTCCACATGGATATCACTTGCTCTACCGTTTATACAGGTTTTTAAAATTACATCGATGAGTAAAAGAATCGAAGAAGCTTCCTGTTGTTCTTCTAGTGTTGAGATAGAGTTGAGTTCTTCACGAATTTTACGAACAAGATCTTTTACACTGTCTTTAAGGCTAATTTTGTAAAGATAATTTTCAACCTGTTTTTTTGTAGCCAATGCAATTTTTAAAATTTTTCTAGGATAGAGTCTTTGAATAGCTTCTTGTGCATCAATATCAAGTGGGTCATTAAAAGCAACCGTTACACTCATGTCATCTTGAGAAATTGGAATGGCATTATGTTTTTGAAATTGGGCAAAAGGGACATTAGATGTTAGATTATAATCCATATCAATGGAATCTAAGTCAACAAACATCAAATCAAGTTCTTGGGCTAATTTTTGTAAAACTGCACTCTCTAGAATATAGTCATAATCATCTATAATAGAGAGCTTATAAACACCATTACGAACCTGTTGGACAATGTATCTTATAAGTCTGTCCATAGTCATGAAGCCAGAGAGCGTGATATCTCGTAGAATGAGATTTTCACTGATTCCTTTTGAAAGCAGTCTGTCTACCTGCCCCTTCATTATGGAGCCGTTGGCAAGTAAATCTGTTGTTATTCTATCCACTTTTTTCCCTTACCAATAGATGTGTCGTTTTATAAGCATTGTATCATAAAACTCCTCAATCACCATTTTAGTGATTTTGTAGTCTTTGGCCAAATAGAGTTTATATGTCAGTTTTTTGTCTTTGGGGTCTTGAAAAATATAAAAGGCTCGTTTGTCATGCTTTCCAAGTTTTGTGTACAAATCGAAAACTTTTGAGAGTATATAATTTGTTGTAGGAAGTTTAAGCTCAGAGAGTTCATATCCATCAAGTAAAGAGTGGTATAAAAGCTTCTTTTGCATTAAAATAACTGAAAAATAGGCAGAATTTGCACGTGCTTCTTCTGAAAACTTTAGTACTGCTGTAGGGACTGCCAGTCTGTCAATATAGTCAGAATTGAGGCAGGAAAAAGCATATAGAGAGACAAACTCCTCATCTCTTTTATACTTCCCAAAATTATCAAACCCCATTGTACATACTTTTGCAAACTTTTTATTTTGGTACAGTCCAAACATCTCCTGCTTAACATCAGCATATATATTTGTTATCAAAAGTAAAAGTATTAATAGTCTCATTTGAATGCCCCTGACTTTATATCATCGAGTAATATTTTTGCATTACCAGAGTGCGAATAGTGAATATACTCACGTAATGTTTTAATAGCCATATCTCTTTTATGTAGTTTTACTAATGATTTTGCAAAAATCAACCAGCTCTCCTCAATATCATTATTAATGCCATTTGTTATAAGTGCATAGTTATATGCTTGTTCATAGTTTCCAAGCTCATAATATTTTTTAGCAACAAAAAGACTGAGTGCAGGATTGTTGTTCTTTTTAAATCTTGTAATAATCTCTTTAATGTCCTTTTGAGAATCTCGTCTTTCAATGGTGATAATGTGTTTCAGTTCCTGCACTTTTTGCACTTTAGGAGCATCTTTTTTTTGTTCGTTCTTATTAATGTCAATATATTCTTCCTCAACAGTTGACTGCTGCTGTACTATTTTATCTCTTTTTTTGCTTTTTTTGAACTTTTTTACCTCTGGGTGCATAGTTGAATAGTATGGCTGCTGCTCTTCACTTTGAATATGTCTTATAAAGTTCATTGAGGGTGCTAGTGTGAGTTTTGTTTTTTTAGTAGAATTTACTAAAGGCACTTTTGCTATTGTCTGCTGAGGTGCAGCAATTGGTTTTATTGTTTCTTGTATTGTAGTGATGTTTTGCTCTGATTCCGTTTTTACGATAGGCTTTGTTTGGACGATATTCTTTGTTATGTTTATTGTCGTACTCTTCTTATCTTCTGTTGTTTTTGATGGTGCTGTAAGAATGAGTACAATGATAACAATCACAACCGTACTAACAAATATAACTGCATGAGGGATATAATATTTTATTTTGTAGTGAAGCCAGCGTTTTTCTAAATCTCGTGTATTAAGCATCAATTAAACCTGTATGTATAGCTGCCATCTCTATGAGCTTTGTGGATATTTGATTTGTACTTATAGAGTAGAGCTGATTGTTTTTTTCATAGGTAATGTAAATTTCAAAAAGGCCATAGAGCAGCTTGTTTGTATCTCTATAATTACCATGTGTATGTTTATAGATTTTATTTACAACTTTAGAGTTAAACATACTTGCTGTATCAAAACAGTTGGCTTTCATCAGTTTTTTTTGTATGTATATCTTAAGCTCAGCGCTCGAAGAGTTTTTAAGTTCAATAGTCTCCCAAATTCGTGTTTGGAAGTGTTCTTTTGCAATGAGATCCTCTTTTTCAGTCTTATGCAGTGCGATGACAAATTTGATGGTCCTTGTGTCTGAAAGAAGTCGAATTTTTTCCATTAATTGTTCTGAATAGAGCTGTGCTTCGTCAAGCAGTACTACAGGTACCTGTTCAAAGTTTTTATCTTTAACAATTTTCATAAATTGTGTAAAGTTTAATTCTCCTGCAAATTTTGTTTGAAAAACATCTTGTGCAAGAGTTTTATAAAATTCACTCTCATCTAAGATGGGTGTCTCATATAAAAAAACATTTTGAGTCTCTGTTAAATCCAAAGAGAGTTTTGTTAAAAACATACTTTTACCTGTTCCTGGTCTTCCATAAAGAAGTATCATCTTCAGAGGCTTTTTTATGGAGTCTTTAAGAGACTGATAAATAGTTGAGACACGATCTAATTGAACATAATCTTTCGGGTTTACAGTATCTAAGAAAACATTTTTAGAATTTACAAAGATACTCTCCATTATAGTAAATACTCCTTACTTTTTCGATGTTTTAATTAAAGTTGCATTTTTCATAACTTTTGGAACACTGTTGTGTAGCTTTAACAAATCATTACTGAGACCTTCATAGCCTAAATCAGAGAGTGAAATACTGTTTTTTGATTTATGAATGATATGTGGTTCAATAATAATAACCAACTCTTGTGTTGATTTTACCATTTTCTCATATTTAAAGAGATAACTAATAATTGGAATATCACCTAATATTGGTACCTTACTAGATTCATTTGTGTTGTGTGTATTAATAAGCCCACCAAGAATAATACGATTACCGTCTTTAACGGTTACAACAGATGAAAGTTGACGGCGTGTTAGGTCAGGCGGCATCTGCCTTGTTGAATTATCTGTTCCTGCGAGATCCTTTGTTGTCTCCGATAGAGAAGGATTGATTTTGAGCGTAATTGTATTGTCATCTGAAATTTCAGGAGTTATTGTTAGAAGAACACCAGCAAATACTGATTCAATGGTATCATTTTGTGTTGTTGCTGCTACGCCACCGCCGGTACCTTGCTGGTTAGTCTGTGATTTAATCTTGTAGAAATACTCAGTTCCCACAGTAATCAGTGCAGGTTGATTATTTAAGGTTAGTACTTTTGGATTTGAGATGGCATTGACGTTTCCTTGTGTTTTTAAGAACTTGATAACTTGATTGAGTGAAGCACCACCTTGTAATGTCGCAATTTTTGCTATGCCTGAAGCACCATTAAGTGCTGCTGTTGTAATAGATGGATTCGTTGGATCTTTCGTGTCAAAGGTGCCAACATTTTGAAGTTTTGTAGTATTAATACCAACTTTAACATTTTGCAGTGCATAGAGCTGTTGCCAGTCAATACCTGTTGTTCTACCCTCATTCATTGTTACTGACAAAAGCTGTACATCAATAAGAACCTGGAGTTGCACTTTATCTTGAAGCTTTTTAAGATAGGATTGAAATCTTTTTAACTGTTTTGATGTAGCAGTGACAGTAATAAGACCAGCATTTTTATTTATAATCGGAGCAGGTGCTTTATATATGTCTTCTGGACGATTGAGTACATGTTGAAATTCAGTGTCGAGTTGTTCCCAAAATTTTACTTCATCTGTGCTCTCTATTTTCATACCACTGTCAGCAGTTGCATTGCTTCCAGAAGTTCTACCAGCGGCACCACCAGTAGCTCTGCCACCACCACTTGTCGGGCCTTGATTAGAACTTCCAGAAGAACTGAGTGTTACATCTGTACTGCCTGAACTTTTTCTTTGAGAGAGAATATAGTCGATATTAAATACTTTAGTCTTTAGGTAAGAGATTTTAAGTAGATTGTTCTCTAAAGTGTAGGAGAGATTGTGGTCTGATAAGATAATATTGAGGACTTCGTTGATTGTTAAGTTTTTTAAGTTTGTCTTGTTGAGTTTTGTTTGAAGAAACTTTTCTGCATTTGGATCAGTAATGATGATACTAAATCCACACTCATCACTTAACTGATCAATAAAATCAATTATTTTTGTATTTTTTGCTGAACTTATGCTGAAAAGTTCATAAGAACAATCTGCAAAACTACTCGTCGATACCAATGTTGTTAAAATGGCTGCACAAAGCGATGTTTTAATAAATTTCATTTTTCATTCCTACTTATTATTAAATTTAAGATTTTTATTTTTACTCTCTGTTGAGAGAAGTATTTGTTTTTTACCACGAGTCAATAATATTGACTGATGATTGACTTTTTCAAGTTTATAACTATAAACTTTTTCACCTTCTTGATACCATTTTCCATTGATAAGGGCTGATTTATTCAAAACTGCATCTAATGAAATTTTAGAAAGGTGCGTTAGAACCTGCTTCTTCGAAGAACTCTTAGAGTATCTTCTATAAGGTGATCTCGTTCGCTTTTTCGCTTTTTTTGCATGCAAAAAGATGAAAGGATCTTTGAGTTTGGAAATATCTTTGTTTGATATTCCTTCTCTTGGCGGTTTAATAGCTTCTACCTGTTCGTCTACCCACGCAAGTTCATTAGCAAGCATGTTTGTAGCGACAAGCAAGATTGAAATCAAAATTAGCTTTTTCATTAGTATTTAATCCCCCATACTGAGATTTTAAAATCAGATGTTAAAGTATCTTCGGCTTTTATATCAAAGTCATGTATATCAACGACAAGGTTACTCTGTTCTAATGAGTTTATGAACTTTACCGTGTTCCTAAAATTTCCTTCAGCATTTATTGTTATGTCTAAAATATGCCCAAAAGAGCTTCCGACTTTCGCATATTTATTTGTTATATTATCAATTTTCACATGATATTTTTGAGCATTTGTCGTAATGGAGTCAAGATACTGACCCCAAGCTCTTTCATCATAGATAAGCGATGATATAGTTTCAATCTTACTTTTAATGTAAGCATTGTTCTTCTTGTGCATCAGCATATTGTCATTGATTTTTTTAATTTCTCTGTCAAGTTGTGCAATCTTTGCTTGTGGATTTCTTTGAAGATACTGTTTGTCACTAGCAATCTTTTTTTCAAATTGTGAAACGCTTGCTCTTGTTTGATTAAAACTTTCGAAAGAACTATTCCAGAAAAAGAGGTAGGCAAAAGCAAAAATTCCGGCTACAATCATGCCATAAATCATGTAGGTTTCTTTTTGTTCTTTACCTTTAAAGACGCCGTCTATTTTATGTAAGTAATCTTCTATATTTATTTTCATAATAATGTAACCTTCAACTCACTAAGGTAAACTTTTAATTTATCATCGAATTTAATCTCTTCTAAATCAAAATTATATTTGCCTTCTTGTTTTTTTGTAAGATACTCTACGAGTTTTGTAATCTCTCTATCTTTTGGTGAAACAAGATTGAGTGTTAAAACTTTCCCTGTTTTTTTATCTTCAGTATATGCAATGGATTGAACATTCACCTTGAATTTAGTGATATCCTTGGTAAAAGCAGCAATAAGTTTTGCTTTCATAGGATAATCAACTTTTACTTCATGGATTTTAATGAGAGTATTTTTCTTTTCATTGTACTCTTTCTTCTCCTGTGCGAGAAGGGTTAACGCTTTTTCTTTGTCAGCCAATCTGTTTTTAATTGTAGCCTCTCTTGTAATCTTAATATTGTGTACTTCTTTATAGTTTTGTTTTAAGAGATCTTCTTGAAGTTCTTGTGCATATGTTAAAATCCAATAAGTAATAGGGTATGCAAAAGCAAGGGCAAAAGCAGCAGCAGTTAAAATAATTAACTTGCCACTCTCTCTGCGAATAAATCGTGGAGGACGTTTGTAGTTTGTGAAGTTACATTCATATCTTTCCATTGGTGGGACAAGCGTGTATAACTGCATAAGTGAATGCATTTGATCAAGGTAGACATCATCGCTTGTTTCAAAACCATAGTCAAAATCAAATTCACTTGAATGAATATTGAGCTCAACTTCCAACATTTCATGAAGTTTTGTCTCTGTTTGAGCTTGTGTACCTATATACACATGTTCAAATTTATCAAGTTCAAAAGCTCTTTTTGCATACGTTAAGATATCATTGATATTTGCGATGAGTTCTTTATAGAGTCGAATCAAATACTCTTTGTACTCACTATCACTCTCTTTGAGGTTGACTTCTGTAAAGAAATCTATAAAATCATCATAGGTAATACGTTCACCGTAGAGTTCACAAAATCTTTCATGCATATCCATAAAAGAGTATTTAATAGATTTTGTATAGATAAACTCTTTGTTTCCATAAATAGTTAAAGAAGCATCATTCTCTTGAAAATAGATAAAACAGTGTACACCGCTACTGTCAATAATTTCTTTTGAATAGAGAGATTTAATCATAAGCGGTGCTGGAACTATGACATCTATATATTTTACTTTTTCAACAACTTTTTCGAAAGTTGTTGTTAAGTCGAGCGGATCAACAATAAAGATATGGAAATGTCTGTTATCCTCATCCAAGTTATTAAAAGTCTCGATATACTGAATTTGGTATTCAACTGCTTGGTCAAGCGCTAGTTCATCATATGCTTTATTGTTAATAGCATCAAAAAGATCTTCGTCTGGAATATTTTTACTAATTTCAATTTGAGCTGTAATGAACTCTTTTGTATTGAGGTATGAGATTACAAATTGATCTTTTGAAAATTCTGGAGTTTTTGACTCACTAATAAAACTAGATACACTATTAAAATAGGTATCTTTGTAGGGATTAACAGATAGTACACTTGAAAAAGAGTGTTGTGCTGACGTACTCATTAATTATAATCCTATTTAAATTTAACCATTAACATGGAACAAAATCCATCGTTATTGTAAAACTCTATCCTGTAGGTTGTATTGGTTCTATCCACAGCATATCTTGTTCCAAGATCTTTTCGAGAGATTAAAATACCACTCTCGTCTTTTCTGTTTTTAGAGTGATAACCAATAACGTTAACACGAAAATTTTTACCTTTAATAATCTTAAAATCGTCACTTATATGAAATTCTGAAGCTTTTGGCAAAGAAATTAACTTTCCATCAGCTTCAATTTTATATAATTTTGGACAACTATTTGACATTTTAAAGTATTGTGGCTTCAGCGTAGTA
>Ga0256829_1002629_pt1 | contig 13184 bp, 9 predicted proteins | sample 131447metaG_FD_185979 | JGI IMG/M metagenome (GOLD analysis project Ga0256829, IMG submission 185979) | Hydrothermal vent microbial communities from Lau Basin, Pacific Ocean - 131-447 | ecosystem: Environmental > Aquatic > Marine > Hydrothermal vents | place: Pacific Ocean: Lau Basin | collected...
CGTTCCCGTTTTCTTCAACTGTTGGCTTGTCGGTGTCAAGGATTCCCATAACTTTCTCATTCCTTCTTTTACATTTCTAATGTCATCAATCGTGCCGCTGAGCTCAAACCTGTACAAGCATGGTACTTTGCACTTTTTTGAGATCACAGTGCCGGCATAGGCAAACATCTCACCAAAATTACGATTACCAGAGGCAATCACACCAATCATGTGCTTTCTGTTTTGGGGGCTGTTTAAAAAGCGTATAACTTGTTTCGGAACGGCCTTCGATCCGTCGTCATCCGCATAAGTCGGGCATATTAGGACATATGGTTCATCCACAGCTTTCATAGCCTCTTTCATTGACATCGGAATTCTTCTTGCCCGAATCCCCAGCGCAGTAACGAATCGGTGCGTGTTGCCCGAGGGGCTGGAGTAATAAACAAGAAGAGGTTCCGCTGTCATTGTGTTTCACTCCTAGGCGGCACTAACAAGTACACCGATTTTGTCCGGGCGAAAGCCTGACCAATGATCATCGCCGGCAACAACAACAGGCGCCTGCATATAACCCAACCCTTGAACAAGGTCTCTGGCTGCATCATCTTCGGTAAGATCAACATACTCATAAGGAATTCCCTTACGATCCAGCTCACGTGTTGTCGCAGTACATTGTACACAAGATGGTTTGCTATAAACGGTAATCATTCTCACACTTTCCTTTAATAGTTAGTTATAGGCGCCCTACATAAATGCAGGCCGTAAAATACTGCTCCGCAGTGGATAAAACTGCGGATAAGTTTGTAGTAATGTCCTGGAAAACTCCCTGGGTTCAAGAAGTCATCAGATACAAGATATAGTACACTCACGGCATTTGATGTCAATATATAGTTCCATTAGAATCTTTTTTATTTTAGAAAAAATGACATTCGAAACACTTTGTATCGCGCAAAATTTTAAGGCCAGAGCGTGGTACCGAGGAGGCAAAAAAATAAACGCGCGTGTGGGAAAAAACAGCATCACATAAAAATACTATATAATACGACCTCTAAATCTTGATATTACGATCTATATATAGTGGTCACAGACACCACATGACCCTAAACTTAGAGTCCCTCACCAATTTGCAGTTTCCATAGGTCGGCATAAACACCACCCTTAATAAGAAGATCATCATGTCCGCCCTCTTCTACGACCTTCCCCTGCTTCATGACATAGATACAATCTGCATGACGCACGGTAGACAATCTATGTGCAATTATAATTGTTGTCCTGTTTTGCGCAATTGTAAGCAATGACTTTTGTATGGCGCGCTCTGTTTCGTTATCAACTGCTGACGTTGCTTCATCCAGAACCAAGATGGGTGGATCACGAAGAATAGCACGCGCAAAAGCAATACGCTGCCTCTGCCCGCCAGACAGGCGATGCCCCCTTTCCCCTACGATTGTTTCATAGCCGGCATCTAAGGATTCAATAAAGCTATGAGCCTCCGCCTTACGGCATGCCTCTTTTATTTCATCAAACGACGCATCGGGGCGACCATACGCCACATTTTCCGCGATTGTCCCATGAAATAAGAAGACATCTTGTGACACGAACCCGATAGATCGACGCAAAGAGGACACATCCAGAGATGAGAGCGCGCCCCCCTCCATTTCTATTTCCCCCGATGTGGGCTCATAAAATCTCATCAACAGCTTCATTAAAGTACTTTTACCCGAGCCACTTTCCCCAACCAAGCCAACTGTCTTACCTGCAGGGATATCAATATTAATGTCGTTAAGGGCCAAATGATCACCATACTTAAAAGTAAGGTGTTTAAATGACAGGGCTCCTGACACATCACTCATCTTTATTTTGTTATGGCCACTGCGAATACGGATCGGAATTTGCAATAAATCAAGCACACGCCTCGACGACGCCATCGAACGCTGATACAGCACTGTTAGTTCGGCCAAGTCACGCAATGGCCACAGCAACCGTTGCGTTAAAAACACCAGCACACTAAAAACCCCGACCTCCATCGTACCATCCAGAGTTTGCAAACCGCCAAGAACAAGCGTAAACAAAAATCCCGCCAAAACAGCAACACGAATAACAGGCGTAACCAAGGAACTTAAAACAATCGCCCTTTCATTTGCCGCGCGGTACGATTCGCTATCTTCTTCAATTTTTGACTTTTCAATATCCTCATTAGAAAAACTTTTAATCGTAATGATACTTGAAAGGTTGTTGGATAAACGCGCGCCTAATAAACCGGCCTCCTCCCGCACAGCGATAAATTTATCCGCCAAACGGCGTTGAAAGGCGAATGTCCCGAAAAAGATAATGGGAATCGGCATAACAGCCACCATGGCAATCATGGGATCAACCCAAAAGAAAATTGCCCCGATTACAACCGTAGAAACCGTAATTTGTATAATTTGACTAACACCGTCTTCTAAAAACCGCTCAATCTGATTTACATCATCATTTAAAATAGACAGCAATGTGCCCGTGCGCTTATCCTCCAATGTCGCCAGATCCAGACGCTGCACATGATCATAGGTTTCAACACGCAGCTTATGCTGTACAATTTGCGCCAAGTTGCGCCATTTAATTGAATATAGATACTGCGTAACAGATTCCAAAACCCAGATAATTAAGGTCAGTACAGCCAGAACAGCTAATTGCTCTTTCGGTGCAGTAAATCCAAAATCACCCAGAAGTGAGCTTTCCCTGCGAACCACAGTATCAACCGCAACACCAATCAAAATCTCGGGCGCAATATCCATTAATTTGCGCAACGTAGAATAAAGCGCGCCAAGTAAGTAATCTCTGCGGTATGGCCGCATATAAGACAATAATCGCAAAAACGGTGATTTAGCCGAAGACTCCGCACTCATTTGTGTTTCCCCTACATACTTTACTTGATGAATTTGACAGAGTGTACAGCGGCAGCATTACAAGTCAACGTCAGCGATTAATAAGAATCCATGGCTATCATGCACTTACGATCCTGCCCCTCCGATAATATGGTTTTTACTCGAATTCAGATCGAAGCCGTGCTAAATTGGACAAAAGTGCTGCTTAAAAGCTAGAATATAGTGACTGCTAATTCGTTAGCATAACACTCAACACAAAGAGGGCAACGTTGTGGGTGACAACATTCATTTAAGGAACATTCATAATAATGAAGAGATGATCATTGAAATTGATCCCTCTCAACCAAGCGGTTATGCGGCAAAACTCTTTAAGCCGCCGGAATCAACCGCAGAAGGTACTCCATTTCAGGATTTGGGTGATCAGTTTGATGAATTCACCCGCGACTGGCGCAGGGATGAACCCGTGCCGGAAACCCACACACACGGTAATAATACATACGATCTGGATTACGATAATGATGGTGACGGCGATATGGATACACGGTTAATTGATAACCTGTTTACCATCAAAGATGTCGTCAATGCAGAGCTCGCCTCACAAGACAGATCCCTTATTGATCGATTTGATTTAATTTCGGGCTATCGTCATCCTGATACCGCCGCCCTGTTAAACAGTACGGTCAGCATATCCCAACATAACCTTGGTAAAGCCCTTGATATCAGGCCTATTGATACCGACGGCAATATGATCCCCACGCGCGAAGTAACACAGGCCATATGGCAAGATGTCCCCGGGATTAGAGGGTTAGGCAATTACGATGTTGACCTCAACACGCATGTTGACACACGCCCACTCGCCGCCGGACGTGACCGCCCTGCATTTTGGGATGATGATGCGAACGGAAAAATTAATGCCGGCTCGGCCGATTGGTATCCATCAGGAGATCCCGCACCACGTTCGCCCGGCGGATAATCACCCGTTATCGGTTTCTTTTTTATGCGTTAACCATATCGCGGCTATAAAAAGCCCTTTAGAGCGCGGCAGAATCAGAAATACACACATAAGCGCGACCGCAATCAGCGTCACTGTTTCAACCGATTCAGGCAAAACATCATTACTGATAAAATAAATTAAAAGCGGTGCCAGCAAATGTCCGCATACAAATATCGTTAGCCAAGGCGGGCCATCATCGGCATGAATATATGATAAATCTTCATGGCAAACAGAGCACATTTCATTCTGTTTTATGTATGATTTAAAAAGTTTTCCCTGACCGCAATTAGGGCATTTACCGATCACACCACGCAACAAAGCACGCTTTCCCGTAACCACCATAGACCTCATATGTGTTAGATAATTTATAACGCATATATATACCCTTAGCATCGTAAAAAACAGGTTCGTCTTCATTCTACCATTGCTTGAGAGCTTAGTAAGACACTAACTCACTAAAATAATTGACTGCTATTGCAACTTAATTTGCAATAATTTTTGACGTTTGATGTAATATTCTTTAAAATTGGCAATAACTATAAATAAGAAAAAAACAGGCATGGGTTGAGATGGTTGTATCCACTAAAAATAACGGAGATTTGAGCATGCGGTTCACTCGTCAGGCTGAGGAGGCAAATCCCGCGGCAGAAGTCATCGTTGCCGACTTTACGCCTAAAGATAAAGAAGCAATTGTGAACTGGCTCAATAAAACACTAGAGATCGATCAATTCTCGGACTCCGATCATCCACTAAAAGGCGTTATTGAAGTATCCACCGCCTTGGTTGATGTGGACGACGTACACGCCGCAATTGAAAAATTCAGCGGTGAAGAAACAAACATGACATTCACACCCAAAGAATTCATCGCCCTAACCGAAGTTGCCGATATGTGGAAGGGCCACGGTAATTTATTTGCACTGGATGATCAGGTTCGTGCAAAAAAAGATCTATATGATGAAAGATGGCCGGAATTAAGAGATTATCTTCTGTCTGACACATATAAAACTGAAATGCAGGATTTTGAAGATGTTGTCGACATGTTTAAAGAAGCACATAAAACTGTGTATCCGGAGAACAGAACTGTTATCGACGACGTAGATTTTGGCGCTAACCATAATGATGGAGCCGTAAGTTAAAGGCAAATATCGGGGGAATAAATGCCACTAACTATAGATGAAATGATTGACTACATTACGCGGGGCCATGCTTGGGACAAGCATGCACTTGGTAATGACCCCAATGGCGGTATTATGACCGGCCATAACGCCTTCAGAGATCAGATCGGCGGCGCAGCAGGAAAAGATTTACACATTGATAAGCCCGAAGATCTGGCAGATTTTATGCGCAGAATGGTTGATGATCCTGATACAAAAGGGTTGGTCGCCAAGAACGGTAAAATTGAAATGTATAACAGCCGCACCAATGTCTACATGCGGTTTGACCCAAAATCTCAGGATATGGGGACAGTGTTCAGATACCCTGAATCTGCTGAAAATTTCAAACATATTGGTAGAGAATTAGGCTCATCCGGTAATCTGGCAAGCCGTTTTGACAATGCGACCTCACCCGGCGCGGCCCGTAGCGCTTTGGAATCACTTGGCCGCAGAATGAACAGGCCACCGCTTAATCCCCCGAATACCAGAGTTAGCCCCGGTTATCAGGCAGAAATGCGCACCATGGATAACTTTAACACCATGCGTACGCCACTCGATAGAGGGCAAGGCTTTGTCGCAGAACTCGATGCACGGGGGCGCCCGTCCCATATGGTTTTTATGGATGATGCTGCAGGCACAGTAACAGAAATCAAGAATGGCGATGTGATCGTTCGTAATTTCGACAACCTGCCTGAAAGCATGCGTGCAGGCGCTGCGCAACAATTTTTTAATGCACAAAGAGACGCTGCAATCGCAGCTGACAAGGGATTTACCGAAGTTTCTGAAGGTGGGTTTGACGCACTGAAAAAAGCGTTCACAACACAAAACCCCGGCAAAGGCGTTCCCTTCTCCAGCACATCACGTGTTTTAGACAGCGTCGATAGCGTGCCATCAAACACAGCAGGAAAAACATTCACATCACAAAACGGCTTTTCCTCTGTCGACGATATGGTTCAGCAATTCGTCGGATTTAGCGATGATCAAATGCGCATGTATAATAATGTGACAAGCATGACAGATGACGAATTTGTCAGATTATCATCGACATTAGATCCGGATGATTTAGAAAACCTGAAAGCTTTACGCACAAGCGCAGAATACACATCCCTATCGCACGCAGAGGGGCTAACCGATGACGCGATTGAAGGGCTGGTCGATTTCAGCAAAACCATGGACAAAATAGATACCGCGTCCAAAACAAGATTATTATCATCGCTCGATAGCGTCGTGGATGCGGCCAAAACTGCAGACGCAGCGTCAGATCTGGCGCGAGGTGCTAAGGGGCTTTCCAGCCTTGTAGATATTGTGAGAGGTATCAAGATAGCAAAACCGACATTAAACGTCGGAAAGTCAGGCATTATCACAACAGTTGCATTTACCGCGGCATCCGTTGCAATGACGACAACAGCAAATGCCATGATGCGCAATATTGCCGATAAATTACACGAGCAAGACCCTGAAAACTTCACTGCTGAAATGCGTGATAAATATCAGGAGATGATGGATGATGTCGGAACCGTTCTTGAGGTTCAGGCAGCAGACCCCGGCCCATGGGCCATATTCACCATGGCGGGCGCAGAATCTTATGCATATGACCGCTTTAAAGAATACTCTGACGAGGTTGGTCTGTCTGATGAAATGCACCAATTATTAGCGCCAAGCATTGTTGCAGGCACCTCTCTTCGTGGAGAGATCGGGACTGATACCTACAAAATCATCCCGGATACTGTCACATCGTCAAATGACCCGCTCAGAGATCTGATCGAGGCCAGAAACGCTGTTGAGCAGGCAAAAGACGACTACAACCAAACATATAGTGACAACCAACCACCGCTGTGGCAAAGGGCGCTCTTGGATTCAGGCTCATCCAGTGCAAGCGGCGGCATGATGATGATGGAGCCACCTTCTGTAACAATAACAAAAGCAGCACCGGCCGTTCAAGAAGCACAAACGCAGGTTGATCAAGCGCAGCGCGCGTTTCAGGCCGAATTTGATAAGGTTCTGTCTGACCCTGTAAAAGCCCGCGCCCTGACGGAAGTCATGGATAAGGATGACCTCTTGGAAATTGTCGAGCGCACGGCTAAATTTAACAATGAAGATGCACACCCCATGATCAAGGCCTATGTGGAGGCGCAAGCTGCCGATGCGGCGTGGTATGACTTAAAGGGTGCTTGGGACAATTCAACAGCCCGAGATGAAACAGCACAAGCGTTATTGGATAACCCAGAAGTGATGCGCGACTATGTTTCCAACCTCTTCACACCTAAAACAACCGAAATAGCCCCTGCACCGCTTGAAATGCAAAACGGAACCGAGCAAGGCTACGTTCCTACGGGCGTGTCCCCTGAAAATGAACAGGATATCAATTTCACTCCCGCGGCCGGTTATTCCAGCTATGCAGAAGGCTTAGCCGATATTGAACATCCAGGGTTGATCATCGACACATCAGGCGTTAGTGACGCACAAGGTGCGGGCATTTATGACGGATTTACAACGGACGCAATCGATTTACCTGAAACAACATCCGAAGATTATTCTGACCTGTTCACACCACTACCAGATCACATAGATAGCGGCATTTATTACAATCTTACGGATCTTCCGCCACTCCAAATACCAGAGTATGAATTTGATACGCCGGCAGTATGTTTACCTGAAGATAGTGCAAACACTGACGCACCGAACTTAATTCAATCAGAACTCATCAACGACGGCCAAAGGTCTCATCAAACGACACTCATCTCCCCTTAATTCCTTTGTGCATCAAGATATGAAACATTAAGGGTCACCGCTTAAGAGCTTATAGGTAAAACCACCCGAAAGCAGGCACCACAGGCATTATCTTTGTTTTGCAAAAGGGTAACCGTACCGTCATGCGCATCTAGAATTGATGAAATAATACCCAAACCGATGCCTGTTCCCCCCTCTTGCCTGCGTGTCGTAAAAAAGGGGTTAAATATTTTCGATGCGTTTGCTTCCGAAATCCCCTGACCATTGTCCTTCAAGACCACATTCAGTGCGTCATCTTGAATATGTGCATCAACCTCTAACACTGTTGCATTATTCTGATAGGCATTATCACAAAAGTTAATCAATATGGTTTCAAGATTTTCTTCTGACATACATACGTTTGCCGTTTCGTTACAGAGCAGAACAACGTCAAAGCCTTCATGCCCTTGATATTTCCTGCGGATACCCTCAAACACCATTGCGGAATCACACACTTCATTTGAAACGATAATATTGTCAGCACGAGCAAGCTCCAACAGGCGCCGCACAAGCCTCTTAAGGCGATTACTATCACTGATGATGTTATTTAAAAACTTCCGCTTTTTCTCTTCTTCCATATCATTTAAGTGATCCAATAACAGCTCAGCAGAACCTTGGATTGCCGTTATCGGGGTCTTAAATTCATGAGAGACATGCATAGCAAAGTCACGTATGTACTCTGCGCGATTATTCAAAGAGAGAGCCATGCGCTCAAAACTATCAGATAAAAGGGCAATCTCTTCCACATCTGCCCCCGAAGATGACCGTAAAGCATCTTTATCGCCCTTGGAAAAACGCTCTGTACGCTCAATAAGGCGCTTAATCGGTCTTGAAATCATAAAGGAAGTAAAAAGCGCAATCAGCATTGTAATGCAGATTAATGCAAAGCCCACAAAGATGAACTTCCCCTTTTCCGCATACATGTGCTTTAAAATATTTTGAGGCGTTCTGGATAGGTATACGACACCCCATACATTACCCTCATGAAGGATAGGCATTGCGATAAAAACGCGTATACCGGTACCGCGACTGATAGAAGCCAGCGCCGGCGGCGGACTATCTGAAATACGTTCTCGAATAACACTCGAATAATATCCGGCCAAAGCCTGACGAACCTCAAACAGGTCTGAAAAATCAGTGCCCACCTCATTACGTCCGGAAACCACAACACCGTTGTAATCCAATATTTTAATCCCTGATAATGTTATTTTTTGCGCATCTAGAATTACAGGGGTTAACAGCTCACCAACCTCCCTCGAAAGGGATGACGCGATAATACCTTCCTTACCATCCCCTCTGGACGGCAAAATATCTGCTTTAGACAGGTCGAGTTTGGGAGGGATCGGGGTATAGTATGTATCAATAGACACCATGCTCTGCGCGTCTGCCGGAATACCATGAGGCTGTGAAGATGCCCCCTTCTCCAGGATTTGCGCTTTATACATCGCAGAAATAACCGCAGCCTGCGATATAAGTTCATTTTCTGTTTGTTGCACCAACGCATTTTCATAGACCCGAAAAAACATAATACCTGCAAGCGGAAGCAAAAAAACCATCAAGTTCACAATCAGCAAGATTGTGCGTAGTCGTATCCGTGCATTGGTTTTTCTTCTCATGGCGTTAATTTATACCCCACACCACGCAATGTCGTAATAAGGGCATCACAGCCTTTTTGGGCAAATTTATTGCGAATATTGCGAATGTGACTATCAACCGTTCTGTCACTGACATAAGTGCTGGCGCTATACGCCATACCCATAATTTGATCACGATCGAACACACGATCAGGATATTGCGCCATTCCGGAGATAATAGAAAATTCAGTTGCTGTCAGACTTACGATATTTCCGTCCCATGCGGCCTCATGCTTTGTTTTATTTATGGTTAACGCACCACAGATATGAATATTTGTGTCTTCCTGTTTTTGTATTGCGTATGTTCTTTTTAAAATCGCCCTTACCCGCGCCACCAATTCACGCGGACTGAAAGGCTTTGTCAGGTAATCATCGGCCCCTAATTCAAGCCCGATTATTTTATCTATTTCCTCATCCCGCGATGATAAAAAGAGAATTGGAATGTCGGAATTTTTTCTAAGAGCTTTGCATGCTTCCAGTCCGTCCATTTCCGGCATATTGATATCAAGCACAATCAAGTCATATTCACCGCCCTGCACCATACCTACAGCTTGATGGCCATCAGAGGCTTGCGCCGTATCCATATTCGCTTTTTCCAATGCAAAAACAACTACATCACGAATATTGGGATCATCATCAACAACAAGGATCTGTCTGGCCATCTATTTTCTTTCAAATTTAGTCGATTTAACGATATGCAAAAGCTCAGATTACGTCAAACCACTTTATCGGACTTTCTTTTCTTACGCCTCATGGCTGCTGCTGCAATACCGCCAAGTACGATTAACCCGCCCGTGCTGGCCGGCTCCGGCACTGAACCGCCTGAGAAACTCTGCCCATAAACCAAATTTGTCACTCCCTTTACCATAGGTAAAGGCACAGTGGCGCTTCTCGTTTTTTCCGTATCTTTGTTATACAGTTTTTCAGATACCGCGACGAAAGACGTCCACTGTGTCATAAGAGAGAATCCCAGCCCTAATTGAACAACTTTCTCTTTCAACTCATCATCTGTATCGGTCACATAACGTACGCTGTCGGGTGTATTTATATGACGCATTAAATCACTTACACGAGAACGCGCCCAAATGATTGGAATGGCCTTGCCATCATCCTGATTGTCATTTGCCGCAGGTAAAGTAACCTGAACAGGCAAAGACGCTTTACGCCCCTGCACTTTGCCATTCACGCGCACCAAGTGCGTTCCTGCGCCTTTAAAGCGCCCTTGTACACGAATTGTATTACCCGCAAACAAATCAGGAATAACATCCGGGGTAATATCAACCACATCCAAATCCCCCCAATCAATATCAATATCAGTTAACACCGGGGCATTAAGCTTCTTTGCTAATGAAATAGCGGCATCGTGGATATCTTCTGTCGGGTCGATAAAACGGCTGAAACCACGCCCGCGCCGTCCCATTTCCGCAAGCAGATAACGATTTACGGATGTTCCGACACCAAAGGCATATATTCGGGCATCTCCAATAACCCCAGCGATTTGTTTTAATACTGATGCTTCGTTTCCGATATACCCATCTGTAAGGAATACCACTATGCGTAGTTTATTATCCATTTCGGGCGCTGCAAAGGCCTGACTAATTGCAAGAGGAATATTTGTGCCTCCATTTGCGCTAAGGCTTTGTACATAACGCAACCCATCTTTTATATTTTCAGATGTAGCAGGAACCGGAACAGAGGCATATTCCGTGGCATTGTCACTAAAACGAATTATGCGAAAAGAATCCCCTTGTCGTAAATTTTCCAGCGCGTGGCGCATAAAAGTTTTACTGGCGTCTATTGGGCGACCATTCATAGAACCGGATGTATCCAGAACAAAAACCATCTCACGCGATGTAATATCTTTGTCATTTGGCAGTTCAGGCGGCTCAATCATCAGGCTGAAATACCCCTCACCATTCTCATTCGTAGCCAAAAATCCCGCTTTCGTGCTTTGCCCTGATAAGCTGTAGCGCAGAACAAAATCTGCATTATCTATGACACGATGTTTTTGGAGGGCAATCGTTTTGGTTTTATCATTACCCCTCACAGAGATATCATGTGTCTCACTGAAAACATCCTGTATGGCAATATCACTATCCATATCTACACGGATCGAAACACGCGCCGCATCGATAGTATCGGGAAGCGTTAACCCCGTTACATCGGGATAATCAACCTTTTCCTCAAGCTCCCACACACCAAAAGCAGAACGACTTGTACTTTCCACCTTACCGTAGGAAACACCGTCATCTATCAGATCAGGGCTTTCCCCTATCCCCAAGGGGTTATATCTAGGGCCAACAACCAACGGCACGACAAGCTCATAGGCATTATCAACTTTTGGAATGCTCTGCGTATATTCTAATGTAACGGTGATCGGCATGCTCGGCATTAAATTTGCGATTTTTTGTGTAAACATATTCGGCCTGTTCTGCGTTAAAAGGGACGCGGTCTTCCCCTCCACTTTGGCCGCTTCAAATGTTTTCTTGGCTTCCTCTTTGCGCTTAATCTTGGCCTTTATAATTTCATCCCCAACCTCCATGATCATAGAATGCACGGCGCTGTCCTTATTCATCGGAAATAAATAACGCGCATGCATCGCAGCATTCGTAGGGTTTTCAAAAATCTGGGTAACCTTCACGTTGGCCAGATCACCCTTTATATCAACATGAATGTCTGTTTTCAGTGCCGGAAAATGGATAATCTTTCCATCTAACTCGGCCTCAACCGTACCGCCGATATCATCGATAATTTCCGCATAGACAGGTTGCGCCCAGCCTATAATACAAAAACAAGTAACTAATATTTTATTGTATGATGTCATCATTTCTCTCCTATTGATGCAATTTTAAGGGACGGTTTTTCAATACTGATATCCAATGCAGCAACCACAGCGTGATCGAATATCAGGTTGTTTTTCTTCGGGCTGTTCCAAGGTGAAATGCGCTGAACCGCGGTCCATGACTGATCCGGATTTTGCATCCACCGCCAGACAGCTTCAGAAATATTTGTGGTAATGATGCTTTGATCCTCGGACATAAAACTCACAGCGATGCGATAACTGTTTCCGTCTCTATCCGTTGCTTTATATATTGCGCTTGGTATCGTCTTGTAATCCGGGCCTTGATATTCCACCTTCATCCCCAGACCGCGCAGACATTCATCAGGCGCATGCAAATGCCTTAGGGGGGCTGAGGTTCTTACAATCATTAAGCCATGATCATCATAGGATGCTTTTTCTGCCGATCCCCCATATTGCGTAAAATATACTTTCTCTGCCGTAGACAAAGAACGCGGAACGCCAATGACGCCATTTAGGCTATATGGCATATTTAGCGGGATATCTTGACGCGATACATCCATGGCTTTGCGCGGCAAATTGCAAATAACACAAGCCCCCAACACACATAACAATGCCAAAGCTAAAGATGCTTTTTTCTCTCGGGGTTTTGGTGAGCTCTCTAACCACCATCCATCCCGCTGAACACTTCTGGGCACCACCCATAATGCTTGATCCAACACATGATGCACGGGCTTATGCTTTTTAGAAAAACGACGCACCCAAAACAATATGGGCACAGCCCCCAAAGCCAAAGCAGACAGCCCTATCAGGTCATGAAAAGGTTGATCCATAACGTCAATACCTGCAACCGGGAAGCCGATGCCGATGGCCAGCACGCAAATACGAACTATGTTCATCATCAACGCAGATAAGAGCGTCACACCAAAACCAAGAGCGGCAATAACGCAATTAAAGCGCGAAACTGCGGCACAGCAACAATAGAAAAATAAT
>Ga0256829_1002630_pt1 | contig 13167 bp, 9 predicted proteins | sample 131447metaG_FD_185979 | JGI IMG/M metagenome (GOLD analysis project Ga0256829, IMG submission 185979) | Hydrothermal vent microbial communities from Lau Basin, Pacific Ocean - 131-447 | ecosystem: Environmental > Aquatic > Marine > Hydrothermal vents | place: Pacific Ocean: Lau Basin | collected...
TTCGGACACTTGTGATAAAATAACACCATAGAAAATATCTACTCTTAAACTGTCCGATCTCAAACGGCAGAGGTGTCCGGATGGAGCGTTATGGGCACTTACGCCGTTACGCTTATATTCATAATCATATTTTAAAGGTTCACCAGGTTTCATTGGAATTGGTATTTTAGTCTCTTCAATATGTTGCTTATTACTCTCATCCATACAGATAAGAATCTCATCTTGTGGGAGTTCTTTTGTTAAGTTGTTTGTGTTCATGCTAAATTCTCCTTTTATATTAAAATTGTAATTTTATCAAATTTAACATTTACACAAAATTTGGAGCGGTATCATCTAAAGTGACTTATTTCCGTTGAGTGATACATATAAAGCTTATCTTTCAAAATACTTGAAAAATAAACTCGTAAGTTTATTCTACGCCAACAGCTTTAAATACTGCATCGATAGGGTCTGAGTAAATAATCAGCTGAAATTTGCTCATAAGTTCTGCTGGAACTTTTGCCATTTGAGTCATATCTATAGCTGGGATTAGTATCTTTTTGGCACCACTGTCACTTGCAACCTGTAGAGCATCCGGGAGACTGTCAGTGCCTACTATCGTTCCTCCTATGCTCATACTTCCTAGCACCACCATTTGGGGCTGTATAGGTTTTTCAAGGATACCAGAGCATAGTGATATAAAAATAGCTAATTCTATATCTTTTGATTTGCTTATAGCACTAAGATCACTAGCTTTTAGATGATAGTCATAATTTTTATATTTAGCATTTAATGATACTCGATGAAGATTTGCCTGTATAAAAGAAGTGGCCTCTTTAATCTCCTCTTTGATAGCAGTGCCACTAAAACCTGTAGTCTCAAGTTTACCATGTCCAGCCATAACTTGCAAATCCAATCTGTATAAGCCTTTATGGCCATTGTCTGGATTGTATGTAACTGTATAAAGTGACCCATTTGGAAGTTCTCCATTTGGTATCAAAGCGTTGGTTCCACTCTCGGGAACACCAATTCTTATTTCACTATCATCTTCCATATCAATATATGAAAAATTCACATCATAAAACTCCATACCGCCAATCTTTTTTAATTGTTCCTTTATCCTTCTTCTGCCTACCAATGCATACTCCAAACATCTTCTAACATCTTCTTTATCAAAAATTTCATTAGGATGCATGAGCTTCAACAGACCGCTAACTGTTTTTTTGACAGCCTTACTGTCTCGTTGATTTAAATCTTTTCCAAGTTTAAAATATCTATCTATGGCATCTGAAAAGTTGTATTTTTGGAGTTCTCTCATCCACTCTGCCATAAAGTCGGTTATGAATCCATACTCATTGGTGAAAAATTCTGGACGCATTTTGGGTATCTCCCATCCAGGAATATAGTTGTGAAATCTATCAAAAAATGCAGTATCAATCATCTCTTTTGGAAAAGGAGATAGTAGGTGAGATGTTTTGACTATATTTTCTATGCTCCCATTTATATTTCCCACAAAAACAAAAGATGCCTTAGCCTGTTTTTGTTCTTTCCCCCGTGCGAAACTACCACTTTCCATGTAATCTTTCATGATTTGGATACCGTCTTTATCTTTAAATTTAATCCCAGCTACTTCATCAAATGCTACTATATCCCAATTTCCAACAAGTCCTATGGTTTTAGTGGCCATATTATAAAATAGATTTGCGACCGTTGTTTGTCCACCACTAATCAAGATAGAGTTTGGTGAAATCTCTTTGTAAACAAATGATTTACCCGTTCCCCTTGGACCTAGTTCACACATATTGTAGTTATTTTCTACAAAAGGAATCAACCTTGCTAGGAGATGCCATTTGGTTTTTGTGTCAAAGTTGGTTGGCTCCATACCTGTGCTTCTTATGATTAGATCCATCCACTCTTCATTTGTAAACTTAATTCTTTGTTCAATAAAATTTTCCATATCCATATTTGGCATTTGAATTGGCTTCAAGTCCTCGACATGAAAAGGGCTTGCCCCTCTTGCATTTTCATCATAATAATATTCAAGAGCAACAATTACCCAAATACCTCCTGCTAGAAGTTTTTGGTATTTTTTTATATATTCCTTGTCGATAACTATCCTTCTTATGCCAAGATTGCTAAATTCTGCTTCATAAGTATCATCATTCTCATTAAGTTTTACAGAGACTTTATCTATGACCTTGTATCTCCCTCTCTCTTTTATGCGAGATTTGATAATCTCCTTTTCATCAGGTCGAACATAGTTGATAGCCAATATACTCTTGACTTTTTTGACGCCTTCTTCTATCTGCTCTTCACTATCTGTAGCACAATACATCCCAAGCAGATACTCTAAAACATATATTGGAACATTTGCTCCCTCTTTGATAGACTTAGTGAGATCTTTTCTGACAACTTTTCCTAAAAATTCTTGATTTAATTTAATATTTAAATTTTGATCTTCCACTGCTACTTCCTTAATTTTTATTTTAGAAATCGTCATCGAAATCATTAAAAAATGATAACGATAACTTTACTTTCATCTCTTTATAGATTGGTGTTTCACTACTTCCATCGAGAACTTTTTTCATTACAAATTTGATATTTTGGTTATTGTACTCATTTATATTTTGCTTAAATGACAACCTAAACTTAGTTTCTCTATTTGTGCCATACTGCTCGGTTGAGTTAAAAGTATGTTTGATTTCGTCTGAGAGAACAACTCCATCAGCACTCTGAAATGATATTTTTAATGTAATTGGTTTGGTTTTTTCATCTACTATTTCGGACTGATATAGAGATATATTTACTGTGTTTGTAGATATATCTCTTATTGGTATTATATCTATATTTACCTCTTTGATCTCTTGTTTTCCTTTGCCTATATTGACTTCTATGAGAGGTATCACTAGCTCTTGTAAAGTTGCACCACCATGAACAAAACGGTTTCCGCCACCTTGTACTCTTATTTTATTGATGGACTTTGGTATGAGGTATTCATTGTTTCCACTGATGTTAAGATTAGAACTTTTATATTTGGACACACAAGTCGTTTCTTCCAAGTTTCGACCTATGACAAACCTTTTATTTATCTTTATAGCACCTTTGGTTTCAATTTTACAAAATTCACTATCTGCCGTTGCTTGATTGGTATATAAAAAACCATGATCACTTGTGATGAGTATATTGGAGCCATTGAAGTTAGAGATTTGTTTGACGATTTTGATGATACTTTGAAATGTGCTTTGCACTGCATCAAATGTTTTTATCTCATTTTTTTCTCCCATCTTATCTATCTCATCGTGGTAGATATAAACTACACTTGCATTTCTTACTAGATCTCTGCCTTCATCTCTTTTGTATTTCAAAAACTCTTCATAACCAATAGCAAAAGCATTTTCATCATAAGATTTAAGAATTTTATCTCTATTGATTATCCCGGAGGATGATTTGTCATCTGCAAACACAATGTCATTTTTATCTTTGATGGATAACTCTTCATGAGGAAGCAGTGAAGCCATGCCAAGCTGTGTATATGATGGCAAGGAGCTAAGCATACTGCTAGTAGTTGCAGAAAACCTATCTTTCTTTTTGTTCTGGGCTAATATCAACGAAGTTAACTCTACTCCACATTCATAACGCAAGGCATCAGAAATGATTACAAATACTTTTTTCTTTTTTTGCAAGTAAGGCTTAACTTTTGAGTCAAAAAACTTTTGTTGATGTGGTATCGATGTATTTGTTGTGTAAGTTTGGGCAAACTCTTGCCAATTATCATTTAACTCTCTTAGATAAGAGTTTAGGTAAACATCTTCTATCTTTTTGTTTAGAGATTTGAGTAGTTCAAGATGTTCAGCCTTGCTCGAATACACAGAGTAATCTCTATAATACATATCAGCTTTGTACCAATACTTTGAATACTCTTGCACTCCATCTTGGAAACTCTTCATCGTAAGTTTTGTCTCTTTCACAAAATCCAAGAGTAGTGATGCACTAAGCAGTGCTTTGTAGATATTTTTATAGTTCTCAAACCAAAATGTATGCTCTCTGATGTTTATAATTTTAGCCATTTCTATAGAATCGATACTAGCATGGTCTAGTTTAGAAAGCAAGTGAGATATGACTACTTGATCACACTTCTCATAAGTATCACAAGAGATCACTTTTGAGGTGTCTAAATACGAAATAATATTGCCAATATTGAGCTCACCACTTATCTCTTTTGAAATTCGCTCAAAACTATCCTTGTATCTGTTGCTATCCATCCAGCTTTTTACAAATAGCCTCGCATCAGAATTTAGTGAGCATTTACTCTTATCAAATGCATAGTAAAAATGATTTTGAAAGAGTTTATGTAGTAGCTCTTTAACACTATCTCCACCATAAGAGTATTTGTGCTTGATAGCTTTAAAAAACTCATCTGTAAGGCTATATTTGTTCAATGTTTCAAAGTGTTTGTTATTTTCAAATACTCTTAGCATAATACTATCTATATTATCGTCGCTACCTATACTTATAGCCATCATCTTGAGAGCAAGTGTATCATCGGTCTCTTTTTCACCGAGTAAGTTTTTTAGAGCTTCTAAACGAGTTTTAGAGTTAAAAAACTTTTCAAACTGTGTGATAAAATCTTTGAAACCAACATCAAGTCCAAGATTTTGCAAAATAAGACTTATTTTATCAGCAGAGAACATATAGTTGGCGATGTTTAAATCAAGTAGCCAATTATCTTCATCTTGTGGTGCTTTGATTGGAGAGTATATTAAAAACTTGTCATTTGGCTGAAGACTAAGTAATTGTCGTTTTATGCCAAATTCATTGTTATCTATTTCAAGTTTAGTTACATCATCTAAGTCTATCTCATTGAATTCATTTTTAAGAGCTTCATTGTCATCATACCAAAATACCAATCGCTCTTTTTGAAAGATTGTTTGTAATCTTTGCTGTATATCTATCATATTATACCTTTACTCGCATAGTCTTGTTAAGGATGTCTCCATAATCTTTATCGTCATTATAAATGTCTAAAAATATCTAAATTTAGACTTTAGACATTTGCCAAACTTTTCCTATATTTGTGATTTTACCAGCTTTTTTTAAAGCTTGAAGATTGTTTTTAATTTTATTTTTCTTTTGATTAATGTCTAAAATATCTGGTAATTTATCCAAAAGTATATTTTCAAAATCTATTCGTTTTGCTTTTTTAAACTTTTCAAGATATTCAAGGATCATTTTTTGTATAAAACTATCATAGAGTCCTCTGATTTTAATATATTCACTTTGTTGGTTGGTTGCTTTTGCAACATTTTCTGAAATAAAAAGATTTGGTTTTCTTCCCTCAATAAGTTTTTTAACTCTTAATTTTTTGATAATTTCTTCATTTATTGGTTGTTTCTTAGCTATTTTGTCGAGATGTATAAGGTCGATCAAGTCTATATCTGGATTTAAAGCTAAAAGTTTGGTATATCTTTCATCTATGATTTTACCGTGTATAGTAACTTGAACACGGTTTTGTTCTATAATATAGTCTGGCATAGGGAAAAGTCGCTGTTTTTGTATGCTAAACATTCGCTTTATTCCACTACCTATGGTATCTATCATATTTATCTCAACCATAGCCTTACACAAAAAGTCATTTCTATAGTTCTCAAGTGGTACATTTCGTTGTATTATCTCTTCAATTTCTCCAGCCAAAAAGCTACCCATATTTGATATAACTACTTTATCTGGAAACTCTACGGCATTTACTCTGCCTCTTAACTCATAATCTTGATGAGCTATAGCATTGTTAAGTGCTTCATAAAGCACCCAATTATCATATTTGTCTACCTCTTCAGGAAAAAGTTTATTTTCACTCATAAAACGATATTTGAAATTTCTAATTTTATCTAATACTCTTTTTGCGCTTAGCAAAAATGGCAATCCAAAATGCTCATAACTTTGTTCCATATTCTTATTATCTTTTAGTATCCATGTGATTTGAGGGTTTATATCGTTTAATAAATATGCTTTTTCATCACAACCCAATAATAACATGCAAGCGTTTGTGATTTTTCCATCTTTGAGTAGTTTAGCTTTTGCCAAAAATTGTTCATCGCTCCAACTATTAACTTCGTCTTTTAGTCTTGGATGTTTAGTTTTATACTCTTCTTTGGCTGTATTTATAGCCTCTTTTGAAAGATCCTCCATTGTAGCATTTTCACAATTTTTTACAGACCAATCGGTAATTATAGATAAACTTTCACTTAGAATAATTGCTTCTCTTTGTGATGTCAGTGGCATTATACTATCACCGCTTCTTTGCCAAGAGACTTTATGAGCATACACAGGTTTTCGTGGCTGATGCTTAGGTATATGTAAAATCCAAACTTTTTGACTTGTATCGCTTGTTACAAACTCTTCAACACTTAATCCCTCTACACTTAAATTTGTACAGTTTCCTACTATTCTCAAAGGTAAGTTTTCTGGTGCATAATCATATGTACCTTCTATACCAATTATCTCCAATAAGCCGTCTTTTACCCCTAAAATCAGCTCTCCCCCTTCCATATTTGATATAGCTGAAACATAAGAGATGATATCTTCGCCTTTTCTGCCAGATATAGCTTGCTTGAGACTTTTAAACTCTTTATGCTCACAAGAGGCATTTTCTTTTGGGTATTTTGTTCTTATGAATTTCTCCAGTTCATGCTTTGTCATATATTGCTCCTGTTTTGTTTCATATCAGTTATTAGTCCTAAACACTCTTTCTCTTTTTGAAAGATTGTTTGTAATCTTTGTTGTATATTAATCATCTATTCCCCCCTTTCCCAAAACAAAAGCCGTACTAAATATGCCAGAGTGTCTATTCTCTGTTTTTTATATATCATTATAACTGACCTTACGCACTATAATGAGCAAAGCTCGTTATAGTGGCAGAAACTCAAAGTCCCTACAACCCCCTAAAGCTACGAAAAGTAGGACTTTTCGAGAAAAAAGTGCGTAAGGTCAGATTATAAAACTACCACTACGCATCAATACAAAAATCCAAACAACCAAAGTGGAATCACATTGTCATACCCACTTTCAATATCATCTATCGCTAAGTAAGCATCATCAAGCCCTACTATCTGCTTGCCATCTTTGGACTTGCCACCTACTTCCAAAACAATCTTCTCATCTACCAAAAAATCACCCTGATGATGGTAATGCACCTGATGATTTGTCAAAAGTTGAGAGACCATAAAGCTCTCACGCACAGCCCCTACATCTGCCTTGGCACAAAGTACCGCAAAGAGGTTAGGGTTATTAAGGAGTACTTTATTTGGAGTCTGCAAAGTTTTATGCCCTTTACTACCCCTAACAATATTAAGAAGCGAACCTTTTTGCATGTAGTTTAGATATTTGGAGAGTGTACTCCATGAGACACCTGCGCTAGCAGATAGTTTAGATTTGTTTACCTCGTAAGGGGTAGTGCTACAAAGCATATAGAGTACCTTCTTAAGAGCATCTAACTTTTCATAGCTTATGTTGAAGATAGAAGCTAAGTCACTCTCTATCGTAGTATTCACCACCTCTAATAGTCTGTTGCTATAAGAGCCTATGCCCTCTTTAAAAAACGGATATGCTCCATACTCCAAGTAGTCAGCAAAATGTTCCAGTGGTTTTATTTTACTTAAAATATCCACCACAATATCTTCATGCGAAGTGATCACTTCTTCAAGTGTGTAGGCTCTAAAATGGGCGATATTTCTAAGTGACAAATACTCTCTAAATGAAAGTACTGGCATATCATATATCAATGCTCTCCTAGAGAGATCGCCTATCTCGTGTCTAATATTTATCGCAGAAGAACCAGAGAAAACCACCTGTAAATCTGTAAAGTCATAAATGGCTTTAATGTGTACCGAAAAATCTTTGACCTTATGTATCTCGTCAAGGATGAGAAGTTTCCCTCCATGTGTATAAAAATCATCGGCTATATCATATATGTTTGCATTGACAACAGAAGGATGATCGCAAGAGATGTAGAGTATCTGGGAAGATTTATGTTTGGAAGCTTTAGCATACTGGTGCATGAGCGTAGTCTTGCCTGAGCCTCTTCCTCCTACGATACCTATAATCTGGGCAGAGAAGTCTATCTTCTCATATAAAAAACGCTTAAATGATGAGGGTTTTGCACTTAAAAAGCGTTTAGAAAGTTTACTCAATATAAGTATCATCATCATCCTTTAAGTATGAAATTCATTTAATAGTTAAAATATTATAGTATAAAATGAATTTAATAGCAAATCGTTAAGTTTGGAAGATTATTTTTTATACTCTTTTGGTATGTTTTGCGTTATAGTTCCATCTGGTAGTTGAAAAAATAGTTGTTTATTTTTGCTGTAAACATTTGCTACACCTTTTTTCAAACTCTCTCTTTGAGCCTCTTTTACTGCTTTTTTACCAATTTTAATAATCATCATCTCTAAATTACTCATCTTCAATCCCCTCAAAAAATAGTTTTTTCAACTCCTCATCATAGAGTTCATTTTGATTTTCAACTAACTCAAAATTATCATCGCCATAGTCGGAACATTATGCCCACCTTTTAAAACTCTATTTCTTCCCTTGTTCCCAAGCTGGAGCTTGGGAACAAGGGAAGAAATACGAATACACTGCGTTCGTAATCTGTTTTAACTATCACTTACACAACCCCTTCATAGGATAAAGTATATCCTTAAACTTACAATAATTAACTTTAACCCCATCATCTAAATCTATCTCCGCCCCGTTTTGAGACCAGCTCATCATCTTATCTCTGTCAAAATCTATAATCTCTTTTAGTTTTGTATCTATATTTTTCATCTGCTTATCAGCTTCTTTTTTATCTCGCTCTGTTGCTGTGTCTGATGTAGTCGTAAGAGTTAGAGTTTCTTTGTGTGCTTCAAGTTTTGCTATGTATTCTGTTAAATAGCTGTTTCTTACTCTTGCAAAGGTATCTGCTTCATATCTGTGCATATAGATTAAACTCATAAAACCTTTTTTAGGAGATGCTACCATCCAATAGATTGGTCTTTTTTTGTATCTTTTTATATGGTCTTCATAAAAGCCTTTTACAAAATACTTTCTAAGTGTTGTTCCAAGTGAGCTTTCTATAAATCTTATATTCTCACTTAAATCTTCTTCGCCAAATGTAGCTTTAACAAACTGCGTCAGTCTTGAAGCTATATCATCTTTGAAGTAGTCATCTTCAAGCACTGGAATGACATTGTCATCATCTATCTCAAATGTTGTATCTGTTGGCACTTCTTGACCCATATTTGCAATCAGTAGTCCATCACTATCAAGTGAGTATCTACCAAACATAACACCAACACCATAAGAGATAAACTGTTTCATAATCTCATCTGCTTGAAATACTAATTCATTTTCAACTATTTTAGTTTCGTTTTTAAGTATCGTTATATCTTTTAGCTCTATATCTGGTGTAAGTTCATCTCTTAGTTCATATATATCTATGAACAGTCTGTTTAGTTCTTCTTCGTTTTGGTGTAGAGTGTTAAACCGCTCTTTCCAATAGTTACAATAACGATTATAGGCATTCTCTATCTTCCCATTCTCAATTTTCAATTCTCCATTATCCATTAACAAAGGCGAAGCCTTAAAGTCCCACGATGTTTCTCTACTATCCCACTCTTCTTTTGAGATGTCTATGTTTTGTTGGGTTAGGGTTTCTATACTAATGGGGAAATCTTCAACATTCAAAAGTGGAAAATTCTGAACTTGACCAACTTCAAACTTCATTGTTGGGCATAAAATATCAAATATTTTTTCACTAATTACTGACATTAAAAAAGGCATTAGTTTTAAAGCTTTATTGTATTTAAAAATAGTTGGTCCTACATCGTTCATCATAAAGCCATTTGGAACATACCTACAACAAAAACTACCACTACTAACAGCATTCCAACTAATCCCACTTAAAAAAGAATAATCTAAATTTTGAGGTCTTGACCTTAGTTTTCCTTTATTATCTTTAAAATTTCTAATTTCATAACCATCATTTTCCCAATTTATTATATATTCTAAATTACCAAACCACTTTCTATAGGTGCCTCCTTTGTTCAAGGGTGCCCATTTCTTATTCTTTTTTTGAAAATCAGAACGATTAAGTGCATTAAATGTTACATCATTGAAATTTACTTCATACCATACTTTTAAGAAATAATCATCATTGGAGGTAGTTAATCCTTTTCGCACATCAGCTGAATTTTCTAAAATATCTTTACTAAATAAAAACTTTTTAGTTCCACTACTAATCCAATAAGCAATAGGACTTCCTGGAATTTTAGAAAAATCTTCTTGTTTCGCTTCATATCTATTATCAGGATTAAAAAACTCTTGCTCTTTTTCATCACTACTTTTGTAGTCTGTTAGTCTTATGTATGTTGCCATTTAATTCTCCTTCATACTTTCTGAATATACTTTTAAAGATTTAATCAATGTCTCACATCCAGAATAGCATACAACATGTTCGTATGCCACATACTCCATATGTGCTTTCTCTCTGAAATATTTCAATAATTTTTCAATATCACTAACCATTGAATATAAACAATCAGAATTAATCAAAAGAAAACTCACACCTTTCTCTATTTTTTCTTGTTTATCTGAATGTGCCAATCGTTTGTTTCTAGTAGATTTTAATTTACAATCTGACAGTAATGTTCTTAAGTCAGAAAGACATTTTTTAAAATTATTTTTGTCTTTGTCATCTAAATAAATATTAAGTGATTCTAAGACCAAATTTTCATTATTTCCCATCTTTTCAGAATCTAACATTCTTGATAGTAAAAGTATCATTTCATTATTCATTGAATTTTGAATAACTTGAAAACATCCTCCGCAAAATGTATTCATAAGTTCAATATTGTCTTCATTTGAAAATAATTTCATATACTCTGAAACCAATCGTTTGAGATATAAATATTCTGTGTCAATTAACTGTATTGCTTTGTCTTTTGTCATAGATCTTTCCTTTTTTTAGCTATAAAAAATGTTTTTTACTTACTGTATTTTAGTTATATTCATTTCCTAACTTCATAATTTATAAATTGATATTTAGCTTCAAAAATGACCAAATTAACACCATTATCATTCTGACTACTATCATATAAAAATCCATCATATCCAAGGTGCCAGATAAATTCTGATAAAATTTGAGTTGAAACATATTCAAGTAATTGATCACTATCTTTGATAGGTTTTGAAATATCTTTCAAAAAATCTTTTATAAATTGTTGTTGGCAATACAATGAAATGTCTAAATCATCATTAAAAATATTTACTTTGTTTTTCATAGTTTGAAATCTGAAATCAATCAGTTTGAGTTCATCTGTAATAGTGAATTTTCCTATTGCTACTTTATTTTCTTTAATAGCTCTAATTTCTTTAATAGCTGTAATTTCATCAGTAGCAAAATATCCATAAGAGATACCAATAGGACTAAATCTATTATTTTGAGCACTCTGAATTGAAACCTTACCTAATTCACAAGATGGATTACTTTTTATAGTAATTTCTTTTTCCAAAGAGTTTATTTTTCTTGCTCTAAAAATTGTTAAATCTTCAGAATACTTGATTTTTTCCAAAGCTAGTTTAAATTTTTCTAAAAAATCAGTAACACTGAAATTATTGTGGTTAAAATACCTTGCTTTATGTTTAACATTTTCGCAAAAAGTTTGCCATTGACTTAAACCGAAACGCTCATCATCCCACCAACATTTTTCTTTCCAGACTAAGCTATAAATATCAGAAAAATAATCATCACCACCATCAGCAATATTTCTCCAATTTGTATTTTCAGATATGATTTGAGCTAATTTTTCATCTCCGAATAAATCAAAACATACTTCTTCAAGTGATTGTAATTGAGCGTAAAAATTTGGATCTTCTCCATCTTCACAAAAATTGTTTTCTGCATTCTGCATCATTCCTAAATCATTATCATGTTCATATAATTTAAAAATAATATTTTGCATTTTTTTAGCCAAAGTTCTTTTTGAAATAATATACATTTCGTCTACAGTTTCTTTGTTTGAAGTCCTACATTCCAGACATTGATATTGAGTTTTTGCTTTTTCTCCATTTTCTTCAATATATTTTTTCATCTCTTCATTTTCAAAACAATAATTGCAAATCACTTCAATCTCCCCATCATCTCAAAGCTCTCACTACCAATCTTAGAAAACCCAAACCACTTTTTACCCAAATCTTTTAAAGATGCTCCGATATGATAAACCTCTTTTTCATCTATGATTAAAAATCTATCGTGAGAAGCATTGAATTTTTTTATCTCTACATGTAGATATTGTTCATTATGTTTTTTTAGGTCAAGTTGTAACTGTTTGTTTATAGTCTTAGTATAAATAGTAGCTTTACATGTAGGGGCTCTTTTGCTTAGTAGCATCAACACTGTTTCATCTACAAAGTTATCTATAAGAACTATAGAACTCTTTGCACTTTTGATAATGTCGGCTACAAATACATAAGCATCAAAGGTCTGTCCATCGTAAAATATATCTTGTTTATACTCTAAAATATCATTTTTTACTTTTGATTTTATATCTTGCATCTCATATCTTAATAAAGATACCTCTTTTTCTAATGATACAAATCTTTCATTTGTAATTCTTTCACTATTTATTGCATAGCCATTTGAGATATAACTTTTTAAAACTTTTGTAGCCCATTGTCTAAAATTAACACCTCTTTGTGATTTGACTCTATAGCCAACAGATATAATCACATCAAGATTATAGTGTTCAACATTATAAATTTTTCCATCTTTTGCAGTTATCGCAAATTTTGCGACAACTGAATCTTTAAATAACTCTTTTTCTTTAAAAACATTGTTAATATGCTTACCGATAGTTTTTATATCTCTATCAAACAACTCTGATATTTGTTGCCTATTTAACCATACTGTCTCATCATCAACAGATACTTTTAATTCTATCTCACCATTATTGTAAACTATTGCTTGATTTTCTAGCATCTAATCAGCCTTTTCCAAAACAAAAGCAACACTCTGAACAACTTCGCCACCAATCTCTTCAAATGCTCTTGCACCTAAATGAACCATAGTGTCTATTCTCCCTCGTTCCCAAGCTCCAGTTGGGGAATGCATACCTATATCTATACTTATATCTAATTTTCTCATATTAA
>Ga0256829_1002631_pt1 | contig 13165 bp, 13 predicted proteins | sample 131447metaG_FD_185979 | JGI IMG/M metagenome (GOLD analysis project Ga0256829, IMG submission 185979) | Hydrothermal vent microbial communities from Lau Basin, Pacific Ocean - 131-447 | ecosystem: Environmental > Aquatic > Marine > Hydrothermal vents | place: Pacific Ocean: Lau Basin | collected...
TCTTTTGGCTGTGGTACGGCTATTGCGTCATCTGATGTTATGACAGAGCTTTGTATCGGTAAAACGGTTCAAGAAGCGGTAAAGATCACAAACATTGATGTTGAAAAAGCATTGCGTGACGATCCGGACACTCCTGCTGTTCCACCACAAAAGATGCACTGTTCTGTAATGGCGTATGATGTTATCAAAAAAGCGGCTTCACTCTACTTGGGTGTGGATGAAGAGAGCTTTGAAGATGAGATCATCGTGTGTGAATGTGCACGTGTTTCCCTTGGAACTATTCAGGAAGTCATTAAACTCAATGACCTTAAAACAGTAGAAGAGATTACAGACTACACAAAAGCGGGTGGTTTTTGTAAGTCTTGTATCAAACCGGGTGGTCATGAAGACAGAGAATACTATCTTGTTGACATCTTAGAGCAGACTCGTAAAGAGATGGATGAAGAGAAGATGAAAGCTGCAGCAGATGCACAAGCAGCGGGTGGTGGAAACTTCGAAGAGATGACACTTGTCCAGCAGATCAAAGCGGTTGACGCTATCATCGATGAGAATGTAAGACAGTTTTTAATTATGGATGGTGGTGATATGGAGATCATTGACATCAAGAAAAATGATGACTATATTGACATTTATATTCGCTACTTGGGTGCATGTAACGGTTGTGCTTCTTCTGCAACAGGAACACTCTATGCGATCGAGTCAACTCTCAAAGAGAAACTCTCTCCAAATATTCGCGTTTTACCTATCTAATTTCTTCTTGAGAAGCAGCGATTTCCAGCTTGACTGGAAATCGGCTTCTTGATACAATTGCTTTATGAATACTGAAGCACTTCTCTATGAAAAAATTACCGATGCGCTTGTCAAAGATGGCTATATTGTCATAGAAAATGCATTAGATCCTCAACTTTCCTTAGAGCTTTTAGAAAAAGCAAAACTCTCCAAAAATTATAAACAAGCAGGCATATCTGCAAGTGATACAAAACATATAGACAGCAGCAGACGACGCGATAAAATTCTTTGGCTTGATGAAGATGGGGGCTGCGTGAGCGCTTATCTAGATTTTGCAAATGGCTTGCGTGGGTATTTGAACCGCTCTTTGTATCTTGGTTTGAGTTACTATGAAGCACATTTTGCAGTCTATGAAGCGGGTGATTTTTATGAAAAACATCTCGATGCCTTTAAAAACTCGAAAAATCGGGTAGTTACGACGGTTTATTATCTCAATGATGCGTGGCGTGAAGCAGATGGTGGGGAGCTATGTATCTATGACAATGAGGGGAATTTTATCAAAAAAGTGTTGCCTCAAGCAAATACACTTGTCGTGTTTATGAGTGAGGAATTTCCCCATGAAGTGCTCCCTGCAAGAAAAGAGCGTTACTCCATAGCCGGATGGTACCGTGTAGATAAAAGATGAAAATTGTTGTATAATATTGTTATAGGATATGACAAATGAAACATGTGTATGTAGCAAGACAACCGGTTTTAGATAGAGAGTCGAACATATGTGCCTATGAGGTTCTCTATAGAGATTCACACCAGACAAATAAGATAGATAATGACAGATTTGCAAGTGCAGCAGTTGTTAGTAGCGTTTTGAACCAGTTTGGAACGAAAAGAATTTTAGGCGACAAAAGGGCTTTTGTTAAAATAGATGAGAAGTTTCTTTTAAACGATATTATCTTCTCTGTTCCAAAAGAGTTCTTCGTCTTTTCGATTTTTAGCAATGTAAAGATGAGTGAAAAAATCGTTGAGAGAATTGAGCAGTTACATAAAAAGGGATATATTCTCGGCATCGATAATATTCAATTGACCCAAGAGGTTTTAGAAGAACGCTATAGTACAGTTTTAAATTTTATCTCTTATTTTAAGCTGTTTATAGAGGAAAATGAAGAGCTACAAGAGTGCATAAAGCGCTTACATGCAAAAGACATTAAAGTCATTGGTGTGAAAATCGAAGATGAAGAGAGTTTTGAATATGCAAAGTATTTACAATGCGATGCTTTTGAAGGCTACTATTTTGCAAAACCCAAAATCATAGAGAATGCACAGTACAATCCGACACGTATGGCCGTACTACGCCTGTACAATATGTTGATGGAAGATAGAAACATCGATGAGGCAGCGGATGAGTTCGAGAAAAATCCTGAAATCACGGTACAGCTTCTACAGTTCATAAACTCGGCCGCCTTCTCTTTTAGAAAAAAGATCTCTTCCATTCATCATGTTATTGTGCTCATCGGTCGTATTCAGCTTGCAAAATGGTTGATGCTGATGATATATTCAAAATCGGTTTCCTCGAGTTTTGAGACCTCTCCATTGATGTTGATGGTAAAAAACAGAACGGAGTTGATGGAGAGAATCTTAAAAGAGATACGCCCTGATGCCCGCTCGAACATGCTTGGAGAGGCTTATATGGTCGGTGTGCTTTCTCTGATGGACACACTCTTTTCTATGCCATTGGAGGAGATCTTACAAAACATCAATGTCTCCGATGAGGTTAAAGATGCACTTTTGTATGATAAGGGACTTTTTGGTGAGATCTATAAAGTGGTGCGCAGTACGGAGCATATGGATATTAATACCATTGTTGATTTTGAGATGAAATACAGACTCGCACCCAATAAGATAAAAGATATTATTATGAGCTCTATTGAAGAGGTCGCAAAACTTGAAAACCCTAGCGAAAATGAAGCGTGATCTTCGTCCCTTTGTTCTTCTTTGATACAATATCGATAGTATAGCCATACTCTTTGACAATACTATCAACGATGTTAAGCCCGACTCCAAAACCACCAGCGTAAGAGTTTGCGCGGACAAAACGCTCAAAAATCACTTCCAATTTCTCTTCGTCTATGCCGATACCTTCATCTTCGATGCTAAAACTTTTTGCAGTTGTTGTGATGGTTATTGTAGTGTTTGGTTTTGAGTATTTGATGGCATTGCTGAGCAGATTATTGATAAGCATCTTCGCTTTTGTCGGGGCTATTGTTATTGGACATCGCTCAAGGTTTGTTTTTACCTCTATCTTTTTCTTCTCAAGTAATTCATGGAAATATGCTAAGTCTTCTTTGATAACATCATCAAAATAGAGTTTTTGTGCTTCTTCGCTTTTGGTGTCAAAACTTAAAAAGCTCAGTGATGCATAGATATCGTAGAGTTGTTTGGTACTGATAGAGATGTTCTTGACGATCTTTTCATCATACTCTTTTTTGGATTTTATGCGGGATGTACTCATCATCAGTGCAGTGATAGGGGTATTGAGCTCATGAGTTGTATCTTTTACAAAGGTCTCTATCTCTTCCATCTTCTCTTTGATGGGTTTTAAGAAGATGTAGGAGAGAAAGATGGCGATGAGAATGATGAGTGTGCCGGTGATAATAACGGCATAAGCGATTTTGTTCTTTATCTTTTCGACATTTTTGACACACTCGTTACTCTGCACCACAACATACTGTACGTTGAGATGACCGGCAGTTCTTTGCGAAACGAGTGTGAAAACACCATCCTTCATGTAAAATTCTTTGTTAAAATCAACCTTCTGCACGCTCATTCCATAGAGCAGCTTGTGGTTTTTGTCATACAGAGCGACAGTGGCACGTTTGAATCGCTGTAGCTTGAAAGGGCGTTTTTCCATTTGTGAATGGATAACTTCAGCACTCACAATGTCGGCGATATGGTTCATCTTATAGAAGTTGGTATTCTTCTCCATTGCGACCTGAGAGGTATAGAACCAATATGCAGCAAGCGCTAAAAAAATGAAAGAGCTGACGAGATAGAGTGCTAAAAAGGAGTAGAAGGATTTTTTTGTCAGCTTATTCATAGAGATAGCCTTCGCCGCGGATGGTCTTTATCTTCTCTTTTCCAATGATCTCACGCAGGGTTCGAATGTGTGAACGCAGTGTCGCGTCACTTGGCATGGAGTCAAAATCCCAAATGTTTTGAATGAGCTCTTCGTTGGAGATGAGTCTGCTTTTGTTTTTAAGAAAATAAGAGAGCAGCAGGGCATCTTTTGCCCCAAGGGAGATAAGAGCGTTTTCGTTTTGGATCTCTTTTGTTTGGGGATTAAAGTAGATATTTTCATCAATACGTTCTTGCACGCTTGAGTCGATATGAAAAAGTCGTTTGGTACTCTCTATACGCACAGCGAGTTCTTCGAGCTCAAAGGGTTTTTTGATGTAGTCATGTGCTCCGGCATCGAAAGCTTTTTGCAGATGTTTGGTGTCTCTGTAAGCTGTAATGAAAATAGCAGGCGTATTGTCAGAAAAAGAGCGCAACTCTTCAAGAAGGTCAAGACCGTTTTGACCGGTAACATTGATGTCGAAGATAAAAAGATCGTAGGTGTTCTTTTCTAAAAGGGCATAGACCTCTTCAGAGTTAAAAGCGTAATCGACCTTATAGCTCTCACGCAGAAAATCAAGTAAAATATCGGATAAAACCGGATCGTCTTCCATTAGCAATATATTCATGGCACTCATTTTAGCATAATAATATATAATGTTAAAATGATTATAGAAATAGAAAATATAGAAGATGATTCGCTTAAAGTCTATCATGCACAGCGTGATAAGGGCATTTTAAACGATGGGAGTTTCATCGCTGATTCTCCAAAAGTAGTGAACCTCATCTTGCAAAAGACAGATATAGAAGTGCGAAGTATTTTAGCGACGCCACAGTATTATGCGGAGCATGAAGCACTGCTTGCCTCACGAGACATTCCCGTGATGTATGTTACAAGCAAAGAGGAGATGAGCAAGATCGTCGGACATAAGCTGCATCATAATTGCATGATGCATGCAAAGCGTCCAAAAGATGTAGCATTAGAGGAGATGGGTGATGAAATTCTACTTCTTGATAATATAACTTCAAGTGAGAATGTCGGAGCTATTGCGCGATCGATGGCGGCTCTTGGAGTGAATTCTCTGATGCAGGGGAAAACCTCACCGCACCCTTTTAACCGACGGGCACTGCGTGTCTCTATGGGCTATGCATCTATGTTGAAGATCCATGTCTATCAAGATATAAAAGCGAGCATCACTGCTTTAAAAGCTTTAGGCTACAGGGTCTATGCAGCGGAAGTGACTCCAGATGCAAAACCATTGGCTACGGTCAAGCCACAAGGAAAATGGGTGCTTATTATGGGACATGAAGGCTTTGGCATAGCCGAAGATGTTTTGGCACTGTGTGATGCAGTAGTGAGTATTGAGATGCAGGCAGAGGTAAAAAGTTTCAATGTTGCCATCGCTGCGTCAATAATGCTGTATAATTTTAAAAATAACAAATAGGTACTTTCATGAACTTTTCAAAACTCCCTCTCACGCAAGCGATGCTTACAAACTTAGATGCTTTAGGCTACAAACAGATGACAGCCATTCAAAACGCAGCACTCCCTGCAGTGCTAGAGGGCAAAGATGTCATGGCTGAGGCAAAAACAGGAAGTGGAAAGACGGCTGCTTTTGGCATTGGTGTGCTGCATAATCTCGATGTCAAAAAGTTTCGTGTGCAGGCACTTATTCTCTGCCCGACACGGGAGCTTGCCGATCAGGTGGCAAAAGAGCTGCGCCGTTTGGCACGATTTGCACATAACATTAAGATCTTGATGCTCACAGGCGGCGAGTCCTTTGGGAAGCAGCTCGGCTCGCTTTCCCATCAGGCGCACATCGTTGTCGGAACACCGGGACGGGTGCTTAAACACCTCAATAAAGAGAGTCTCGATCTGAGCAATCTCAACACTTTTGTGCTCGATGAAGCGGACAGAATGCTTGATATGGGATTTATAGAAGAGATAGAGTCCATTTTGGCTTTTGTTCCAAAAGAACGCCAAACACTGCTTTTTTCTGCGACCTATGATGAAGATGTGAAAAAAGTAGCCCATAAACTTCTGCGTGAGCCTGTTCTTGTAAAGACGACTGCAGAGGAAGTGCCTAACGAGATCGAGGAACTGTTCTATGCCAGCAGCGATAAACTCGATACACTGGTAAAAATACTTGCACAGAAAGAGCCGAAGAATGTCATCATCTTTACAAATACAAAAATCGAAGCAAAAGAATTGGCTGAGAAATTGATAGAAAAAAAGATAGATGCTTTGGCAATTCACGGGGATTTGGAACAGTATGAGAGAAACGATGTGCTTGTACAGTTTGCAAACGGCTCAACCCCAATTCTCGTTGCTACAGATGTCGCAGCACGCGGGCTGGACATCAAAGAACTTGCAATGGTTGTCAATTATGATCTGCCGCATACTGAGGAGACTTATACACACCGCATCGGACGAACAGGGCGTGCAGGAGCGAAAGGCATCGCTGTTACACTCTACACTGCCGATGAAATGGAAAAAATAGCACCTTACAAAGAGAGAGAAAAAGCTATTTTCGGTGATGCTGATGCCTTGCCAAACAGTAAAGGTTTTGAGATGAAACCGGAGTTTGTCACGCTTGTTATCGAAGGCGGTAAGAAAGATAAATTGCGTGCAGGAGACATTCTTGGTGCATTGACCGGTGAAGCAGGACTCCTTGGAAAAAGCATCGGCAAGATCGATATTTATGACAAACAAGCCTATGTCGCCATAGCACGGCAAGAGGCAGAGAAAGCCTATAAATACCTTAAAAACGGGAAGATAAAAAACAAAAAATTTAGTATTTGGCAGCTTTAATTTGTGATAATTTAAGTTTTGTTGCTTCAAGGGAGTGCTATAATATTCTATAGTTACTAATAAGGATTATCCTTTGAAAATTCATAATCACATATTTCAAGATGAAAAAAGCCTACAGACATTCATCGCAGATGAGAAGATAGCAAAACAAAATAATATCTTTGTGCAAATTTTTAGCGGTATCATAGATGCTAAAAAGTTTGTCTCTGTTTCTCAACTCGTTAAAAAATATCTCCCTAAAGCACATATTATCGGAACAACCACAAATGGAGAGATTGTTAACGGAGAGATGCTTGAGCAGCAGATTGTTGTCTCTGTAAGTACTTTTGAAAGTACACAGGTTCGTAGTGCTTTTTATCCGATTGATGAGAGTTTTTCACTTGAGCGCATTCAAAAAGATCTTATTTGTGATGATACAAAGGCGCTCATTATCTTTAGTGACGGACTCAAGTCCAATGCTGAGAATCTTTTAAAAGAACTCTATGAACTCAAACCCGATATGATCATAGCCGGTGGCCGCGCAGGGGATAACCTTGCATTTAAGCAAACCTATGTTTTTAATGAAGAGCACAGTAGTGATAATGCTTGTGTCATAGCAACCTTGAGCGGAAATGAGTTGATCGTCAATAGTGACTATATGCTGAATTGGACACCGATCGGCAAAGATATGGTCATAACCAAGGTCAATGAAAATATCTTGTATGAACTTGATGGCATTCCTATTTTGGATATCTATAAGAAGTATCTTGGGGAAGATATTATGGAGAATCTCTCAAGAATCTGTATGGAGTTTCCTCTGATCGTAAAGAGAGATGGTGTTGTCGTGGCACGTGCTCCGCTTTTAAAAACAGAAGATGGTGGTTTGCTGTTCGCAGGAAATTTTGAGTTAGGAGATACTGTTCGCTTTAGTTTTGGGAATATTGAGGATATTATTTCTTACTCTTACGAGCATTTTCAAGAGTTTAAAGCGTTTCCTGCGGAAGCAGTCTATATTTACTCGTGTGCAGCGAGAAAAGAGCTTATTGGTGAGAAATTAGATGATGAGGTCTATATGCTTGAATCTATCGCTCCGACAGCCGGATTTTTTACTTATGGAGAATATTTTCATGCAGGTAATATTATAGAACTTCTGAATGTAACAACCACTTTTATAACACTTTCAGAAAAGGCAAAAGTACAAGAGAAAAGTTTAAAACCACATCCGGAACATCATTATGACAGAATGCGACGTGCTTTAACACACTTAATAAAAGTAACAAATCAAGAGCTTGAACATGTCTCAATACATGATAGTTTGACGCGTTTGTATAACAGAACAGAGTATGTCAATACAATAGAGCGTAAAATAAAGAGTGCCGAGCGATACAAAGAGCACTTTGGCCTGATTCTTGTTGACATTGATTTTTTTAAACTCATCAATGATGAATATGGCCATAATGTTGGTGATATTATTCTCAAAAAGTTTGCACAAGTTCTCAAGAGTGATATACGTGATGATGATTTTATTGCGCGGTGGGGTGGAGAAGAGTTCATCATCATTGCCAATTATGCAAAAGAAAAAGAGCTTGAAACTTTAGCGAAAAAACTCAAAAAGAAAATACTAGAGACAGATTTTTCTCCTGTTTTACGACTCACAGCTTCCTTTGGATTGACCACGTATAAAGAGGGAGATACAAGTGATACACTCTTTAAAAGAGTAGATAACGCACTCTATAAAGCAAAACAGAATGGAAGAAACCGCTACGAAATCAGTTAAACTTTTTATGCTTTTTGTGCTATAATTTTTATATATGCGTTAAGGAGGATGATATGCAAGTAGCAGAGTATACATTCCAGTCGCCGTATCCAAGTCCTGTACAAGTAGGGCGATTGGACCCTAATTCCGTAAAAGATAATAAGAGTGCAAATTCAAATCAGTCCAATCCGGCTGCTGTGACAAATGAGACAGAGCAAAAGGCAAAAAGTCTGGAATCTTCTTTAAAACAGGAAGTGAAGCCGACTGTGAGTAATAATAAACTGGATATTTATGCTTAGTGAATCAAGCGTGAGGTTTCATTAAGCATCCATTCCCATTCACCATACCCACTCTCCGCATTTAAGTGCCCACCGTTTTTTATCACTTTCATCTCTACATTGAGATCTTTTTGTAAATTTGCTGCTTCCTCTTGTGTCATGTAAGGGTCATTCGTTGAGGTGATAAGCATTGCATGTTTTGCATAGAGGCTAAGAGGCACATGCACTGGAAAGAATTCATGTAACTCTTCAATAGTACACTCATTACTTGGCGGTGCGACCAAGTAGAGGTGCTCGATGGGTGTCATAAATTCTCTGTTGCAAAGATGAAACCAGAGGGTATTTGCCAAAGAGTGACAGATGATGATGTCGGGTTTGAAATCTTCAAGCGCAGCAGTGAGCTCACGCAACCATACATCAAGCTTTGGGCTGTCAAAATCAGAAAATTTTAAAAAGTTTACACAGCCATAATCTTTCGCAAGCTCGCCTGCAAGCCAGCTCTGCCAATGTGGGTAGTCACTTCCACCCCAACCATGCAGCAGTAAAACCTTCTTTGCCATTGTTTACTCCACGAGTGCTTTGAAGTTTTTGAGTGTGTAGAGTTTGAGCTCTTCGCCTTTGAGTGATTTGAGCTCACTGGAGAAGCCTTTTTTTGCTACAAGCACAAAGATGTCTGCTTTTATATTTGCTTTATTACAAAGCTCTTGCAGTCTTGAGAGTTCGCTCTTTTTGACTTTTGCATTGGTGTATTTGCACAGACCGACAACTCTTTTTTTCGCTTTTGTCAGCCCGTAAATGTCAATCTCCAAACCATCATTTGTCCAATACTCAGACATCTCCATAATGGAGTCTTCTTTGAAGGTCTCACGCAGCAGCTCTTGTGAGAGCTCTTTAAAGGTCAGGTTCGTAAATTCATTTGCATGGCGCTCCCAGCGCTCTTTCACTTCTGTATAGTCTCCGTCACGAATACCTTTAAAAATAGGAGAGACAAAAGCAAACCAAAAACGCAGAAAAGGTGTTGTGAAAAAGAGCTTGTCATCCGCTCCTTTGCAGCGTTTTTGTCGCAGCAGCCCTCTCTCACGCAGGGTCTCTACTGCTTTTTCTCCTACACTCTCTTCTACTTTTGCACGTTTATAGACCGCATGCAGTTTCCCATCGCTCAAGGCTACAGCACTGAGTATGGAGTGGTAGAGCGGCTGGCCGTCTGTGAGCTCTGTAATGTCATTTCTAATGTAAGCATAATCGTTTAAGATGAGCTTTTCTATGAGCTCATATGCCGGCTTGCTCGTGTCGATCTTGCCCCATGCAACTCCGCCAAAGATGGCAAATTTCTCTACGGCATCTTCGAAGTTCTTTGGTGTATGGTCTTTGTAGAAGTTTTTAAACTGTTCTTTGAGTGTCTCTTTTTTTGATAAAATGGGAAAGCCTTTAGTGTGTAAATTATCTTTTATCTAATTATACAATAATCCAATACACAAACACTACACACTATTTTTGTAGAATAACTTCAATGTAACTCGTGTCACATAAATATTTCTTATTTTATGCTACACTTGTTCAACTTAAATTCAAAGGATGAGAAAATGAAAAAGTTAAATATAGCAGCGATGCTTGTAGGTGCAGCACTCTTTACAGGTCTTGGAGCGACCTCTTTAAGCGCAGCAATGAAATGTGGAGCTGGTAAATGTGGTTCTTCTATGGAGAAACCTGCTAAGAAGTGTGGTGAAGGTAAATGTGGCGCAAAGAAAAAAGCGATGAAAAAAGGTAAATGCGGTGACGCAAAAAAAGCTGAAAAGAAAAAAGCTATGAAATGCGGCGTAGGCAAATGCGGAAGTAAATAAAAACTTCTTTTGTAAAGTAGAGGCTCTCTCTACTTTATTTGTATTTTCATTCTATCCTCAGCAAAAATAACTTTCCCTTTATAGTTTTTCTTTATCTCACGCAGTGTTTGTTTTTCATGCCCTATTGTTCTGTTCATTCTATGTGTAAGCAGGAGTTTTTTTACATGGGCTTTTTTGGCAACCGCTCCTATAATGGCAGGAGACATATGGAGCTGTGCTGCATAACCATTCGTTGATTGGGGAATGGCATGATGCGCTACAAACAGATCAGCATCTTTTGCCAGTTTTTCCAAGCGATGGTTTGCATTATTTGTATCGCCGCTGATAACAATACTCTTTTGCCCAATTATGATCTTCACTGCCAGAGCAGGAACAATGCCGTGATGCACCTCTACCATTTCAAGTGAAAAATCTCCATACTCTTTACGCATGCTTGTAGATACTGTGAGGGGAACAATAGTAAAAGAGTCGCTCTCTTGCGTGAGAACATCTTGCATATATCTGTAAGCCCCGTGTTCACCAAAAAGTATGTGTATAAATTCATTAATAGAAGGGAAATATGCATTACCCTGTGGCCCAATGATATCTAAACTCTGCTTGCGTGAGGAGAAATATCCTGCTTTTATAAAAGCAGGCAGATCTACACTGTGGTCGATATGCAGATGAGTGAGTACAACGGCTTCAAGATCTTCAAGTTTTGCATTACTTTGCTCAAACCGAAGCATAGAGCCACTCCCCATATCAACCATAAGCCGTGCTTTGTCCTCTATCCATAAAAGATATGAAGTACTTGCACGACCATCTATCTCTGGACCACCGGAGCCAAGCACTTCAAACTCTATTTTAGAGCCGAAGAGCAGAGTTGCAAAAAGAAGAAGAGAAATTATTTTCATACAAAATGCCTTTTTTAAGGGAGTATAACATAAAGCTCTTGAACACAAAAGCGGTTAGTACACACTTACTACACAGATAAAAGATAAACTTCTCTTATATAAATGAAGGAGTTTATTATGAGTATCAAAAGTATCTATTTGGAGTATTCCCGTTTAAGTGAGTATCTCAAATCACCAAGTTTGCTCTTTGCCCGTCTTGCTGTAGCGTATGGTTTTTATCAACCGGCTATGATGAAGTGGAGTGATATCAACTCGGTTGCAGAGTGGTTTGGTTCTATGGGTATTCCATTCCCTACGCTCAATGCCTATATGGCGGCAAGTACAGAGATAACAGGCGTTGTCCTTTTAACATTGGGCTTTTTAACACGCCTCATTTCCATTCCATTGATCGTCATAATGATTGTGGCCATTGTAACCGTACACCTTCCAAATGGTTTTGAAGCAGGGAACAACGGTTTTGAAATTCCACTCTACTATATGCTCTTTTTGATCATCTTCATCGCACACGGTGCTGGAAGATTTTCACTCGACAGACTTATCTTTGGTGATAAAAGTTAGGTAAAATGGAAGAGCTAATAGAGTTTACACATAAGATAGGGCATATCAATTTCCCTATCATGATGTTTTTAATGAAAGCATTCATCGTTCTTTTTGTCGTTGTCTCTCTTGTTGTCTTTATCTACGACAGGTACATTCAAAGAGAGAATCAGCTGCTTATAAACTACCCGCTCATCGGGCGTCTGCGCTACTTTTTCTATGCCTTGCGTGACCCTATGCGCCAGTATTTCGGCGATGAGAAATTCTATGAGTCTTTTGACAAGGTCAAGTGGGTCTATGACTCTGCGGAGCGTAAATCTGCGTATGCCTCATTTTCGCCTGGACAGCCGCAAAAAAGTGCACGATTAGCGATCAAAAATGCTAACTGTGTTTTAAATACCGAAGATGTAAGTGATGATTTCTCGGTCACTTTTGGTGAAAATTCTCCCAATCCTTTTACGACACATTCTGTTTTTGGAAGAAGTGCCATGAGCGACGGGGCAATTTCTCCAGAGGGAACACGCGCTTTTACAAAAGGTGCCTATTTGGGAAAATTCCCTATAAACACCGGAGAGGGCAGTTTGACTTCTAACTTCTTTTACACGCATAAATATACACGGGAGTGTAAGTTCTTCGAGACTTTCGAGGGAACTTTTTTCGCAAAAGGCATCTATAAGATCATCAAGTTCTTTTTAAACGGAGCCATAGCCCAAAAGGTTTACAAGCATATGGTGGTTTACTCCAAAGCACCGGACAGTTATCTTTTTAGCGAAGCGGAGATGGTCTTTTACAGAGTGAACTGGGATGCGGATATCTCGACCTTTCCCTCACAGGTTCCCGATGATATGCCTGATATTATTTTTCAAATGGGCAGCGGCCTCTATGGAGTGCGCGATGCTGAGGGTAATTTTTGTGAGACACGCTACCAAAAGACGATGCGCTTTTGTAAAATGACCGAGATAAAGATGGCACAAGGTGCTAAACAGACAGGCGGAAAACTCCTTGCTTCCAAAGTGAGTGAAGAGATAGCCTACTACCGCGGGGTAGAAGCTCATAAAAATCTCTTCAGCCCGAATCAATTCCCTTTTGCACATACATTAGAGGAGTTGTTTGATTTTATGGGCAGATTGAAAAAACTCTCGCAAAAGCCGGTAGGCGTGAAGATCGTCATCTCATCAGCTGAGGCCTTCGATGAGTATGCAAAGCTCATAAAAGAGCGTTTGGAGGCAGGG
>Ga0256829_1002632_pt1 | contig 13163 bp, 16 predicted proteins | sample 131447metaG_FD_185979 | JGI IMG/M metagenome (GOLD analysis project Ga0256829, IMG submission 185979) | Hydrothermal vent microbial communities from Lau Basin, Pacific Ocean - 131-447 | ecosystem: Environmental > Aquatic > Marine > Hydrothermal vents | place: Pacific Ocean: Lau Basin | collected...
CATTTAAAAGTGTAGAGCAAAAAGATCTTTTCTCACATCTCACAAAAGACAATGTCATCAATTACAGAAAAGAGCACTAATGGCATATGTGTATGTAGTAATAATCATAGTATTTCTAGTAGGAATCGTAGCTGTCGCTATGACGATGGATAAAGAAGACATGGAGTCATAATTACTTTTTAAGTAAAAACTTCACAATAAGTGCCTCATCTATCAAAAAACACAAAAATGTAAGATTTGTGAAATATATTTACCTAAAAAGGGCTATAATTTTTCAATTAATATCTTACCGAGGAAAATATGCAAAGGCACCTTACAGAACAAACTGCAATTTTTCTTAGTGTAGCAAAATGGATTTTTTTATCGAGCGTTGTTGGTATCATTATCGGTTTTGTGATCACTTTTTTCTTGAAAAGCATCCAGATAGCTGAAGATTATCAAGTAGATTTCTCTTCAGGTTATTTTCATTATTATTATCTTCTACCAATAGCTTTCGTTGTAAGTGTTTGGCTCATCAAAACCTTCGCTCCAACAGCTGAAGGTCATGGTACAGAAAAAGTGATAGAAGCTGTCCATAAAAAAGATGCAAAGATAGATGTAAAAGTAATTCCCATTAAACTTTTAGCAACTCTCATCACGATTTTTTCTGGTGGATCTGTTGGCAAAGAGGGTCCTGGAGCTCAGATTGGTGCGGGTACTGCATCTTCAATCGCTAGTTTATTGAAATTTTCAAAAGAAGATAGAACGAAGTTAGTCATTTGTGGGATTAGTGCTGGTTTTGCTTCTGTATTTGGAACCCCTATTGCTGGAGCAATATTTGGGGTGGAAGTTCTTATCATAGGCGTGATAATGTATGATGTACTTTTACCCTCCTTTATCGCTGGCTTTGCAGCTTTTACCACGACACAATTTTTAGGGATAGAGTACACATATTATGATGTGCGTTTTTACCAGCAAGTTGCACTTGACTTGCCTTTTATCGGCTATGTCATTTTAGCAGGTTTATTTTTTGGAATGGTTGCGGACATCCTTGTTACTTCTTTAAGTAAAACAGCAAAACTTATCAAAAAAATCAAATTAAATGCATATCAAAAAGCTTTTCTTGGTGGATCTTTGTTGGTCATATTGACACTTTTTTTTGGAGAAAGGTATTTGGGACTTGGGATGGGAACCATAAAAGAAGCTCTCAACCCAGTAGCATACTTTCCAGATGACTTGCCTTGGTACACATTTTTATTGAAAACTATCTTTACTTCGATAACTTTAGCCTCTGGGGGAAGTGGTGGTATCATCACTCCTGTTTTTTATGTTGGAGCGGTTAGTGGGAATCTTTTTGGACACTTTATAGGCAATGGAGAACATATTGCCATCTTTGCTGCACTAGGCTTTATCAGTGTCTTAGCAGGAGCAACCAATACTCCTATTGCATCTACTATCATGGCAGTTGAGCTCTTTGGTATAGAGATAGCACATTATGCAGCTCTGAGTGCAGTGATTAGTTTTCTTATCACGGGGCATAGAAGTGTATTCTCCTCCCAAAAACTAGGGATGAGCAAGTCAGATATACTTGATATTAAAAGGGGTGATGACATCCAAAGTACAAGTGTCCTCCTTGATGATAAAGAGATAAATAAAATCAAAGATATCAAAGAGAGATTGCGTGCAAAAAGAGAACGAATGCACTTTAAAAGACAACGCAAAGAGTAAAATCTAAATTAAAAGAGCAATGGAAGTTTTTCAAGACTAACTATTTAAGCAATTAAACCAAAATTTAAAGTTGTATCTCCTTATCAACCAGCGGGTGACCAACCAAAAGCTATAGAGGTTTTAACCAAAAGCATACTTGATGGCAATCGTTATCAGACACTTGAGGGTGTCACAGGAAGTGCTAAGACTCACACTATGGCAAGAATTATAGAAAATGTGAAGATGCCAACCATCATCATGACTCATAACAAAACTCTTGCAGCTCAACTGTACTCTGAGTTTAGAAGTTTCTTTCCTGAGGCTTACATCCCAAAAGAGTTAGTTGCATAGGCATAGTTGTAACTGTTTGTTACTAAGGTGTTTAGAGTGTTTTGGAAGATGCTGTTGAATATTTCGGCAGCTTATTAACAGCCAGTCCAAAACTTAAATGAATTATTTCAAAAACTTATTTGTATCTTTTTGCTATAATAATCATATAAAAATTTATTTATAAAAGGTAATGTCATGCGTACTATGAAACTACAAGTTAATGAATCTATATATTCACAAGTTTTATCTTTTATTAATCAATTTCAGACTAATGAACTTAGCTTAGTTGAAGATACTACGCAGGAAGATTATGTTGTATCATCTATTAAAGAAGTTCAAAGAAGAGTTTTTAAGGCAGAAGAAAATGCTAATTATGTTTCAGCTGATAAGTTCTTCTCCGATATGGATGAGAAAATAGAAGCTTTATAATTTGAAAGTTATAATCGAAATAGGCTTTTTTGAACCTCTACTCAAGATATTAACAACTATCGCAAAAGATAAAATATCAGCTTCTAAAAAGTTCAATAAAGATTTAAGAAAAAAAATAAATTTGCTTCTTGAATCTCCTTTTATGTGTAGACCATCAATTTATTTTGAAGATAAAAAATATAGAGACTTAATCTTTAAGGGCTATACAATTATTTACAAAGTTGAAGAAAATGAAATTAAAGTCCTTGATATTTTCAAATGGCAAGATAGATAATCATATAGAATAATTGTGATAAAAACCAGCCAGAAGCTTACATTCCAAAAGAGTTAGTTGCATAGGCATAGTTGTAACTGTTTGTTACTGAGGTGTTTATAGTGTTTTAGAATTTATTCTTGGATGCTTTCGGCAGCTTATTAACAGCCATCTTATAAATTAATCAAATAAATTTAAAGAACTTTTTTCTCCACTAATATGTTTATATCCCATCTGCCTATAACCTTTCATTCTCTTAGTAAAACTAGATTTAAGCATTCCAACATTTTCATCTACCAAATCGACACACATTCGCAAGTCACTTAGCTATAAATCAAGTCCCACTTTTTGAAATAAAAAAACTGATGAATCATTTAGATATTAACATGACTTTGCGATATATGAAGCTTAGTGAAGCGAATAAGGTTTCAGCAGTTGAGGGGATTTATTGAAAATAGGTTATAATTAGTACATTAAACATTAAGGCTAAAACATGACTTTACATTTAAATGCGTCTGAGAGTGTATCTCACAAAATACTATCTTTTTTAGATTCGTTAACTCGACAAGGTGAATCAGTTGAGATTATAGATGACTCACTTTACAGATATGAAAAATCTGGTATTTCTAAGGGATTAGACCAGATCAAGAATGGTGAGTATTCATTAGCAGAAGATTTACTAACAGAGTTAAATAAATAATCTATGCAAATAAAACTTTCTCATGATTCCAAAGAATTTATCTTTAAACTTAAAGAACATATCGCATTAGATAATCCAAATAGAGCTAGACAATATACTACCAAACTTCTATCACGAATAAAAGATATGCTCCAACATCCTTATATTGGTAAAGTAAATGCTACTTTTGATGATGAATCTATTCGAGAGATTATTTTAGATGGTATTAAAATTATTTATAAAATATATCCAAAGAGTGTTGGTGTTGTTATGATTTACAGATATATTGATATAGATGAGTCAAAGTTAGAAACAAACTAAACAACACTGTCTCGGCAGCATATAAACAGCCACATCTCGAATAAATAAGTAAAATCACATCTATTCACTCCATTAAGCTATAATTCCACCAATGAAAAAAGAAATAAATTTTGAAGTAGAATCAGATTTTGAACCAGCTGGTGATCAGCCTACTGCCATCAAAGAACTGAGTGAATCGATACTAAAAGGTAATCGTTACCAAACACTTGAAGGTGTGACAGGTAGCGGTAAAACATACACTATGGCGAGGGTTATAGAGAATGTGAAGATGCCAACCATCATCATGACTCATAACAAAACTCTTGCAGCTCAACTGTACTCTGAGTTTAGAAGTTTCTTTCCTAAGGCTCATGTTGAGTACTTTGTATCTTATTATGATTATTATCAGCCTGAGGCTTACATACCTCGTCAAGATTTGTTTATAGAAAAAGACAGTGCTATCAACGATGAACTAGAGAGAATGCGACTATCTTCTACCGCAAATCTTCTTTCCTATGACAATGTGATAGTTATCGCTTCGGTTTCAGCCAACTATGGTCTTGGTGACCCCGAAGAGTACTTAAATATGGTTCAAGTCTTAGAGGTTGGTGATGAGATAAACCAAAAGAAATTATTGCTTCGCCTAGTTGAGATGGGTTACTCACGAAATGATAGCTACTTTGACTCTGGGCATATCCGCGTTAATGGTGAGAGTCTTGATATCTATCCCCCCTACTTTGAACAAGAGGCTATCCGTATAGAATTTTTTGGAGATGAGATAGAGTCTATCTATACTTTTGAAGTGATTGATAACAAAAAACTTGAAGAGCACAAAAAATTCACCATCTATGCGACAAGTCAGTTTAGTGTGTCGCAAGATAAGATGAGCCGAGCCATTAAACGCATCGAAGAGGAACTAGATGAGAGACTAGCCTATTTCACCAAAGAGGGCAAACTCTTAGAGCATCAAAGACTCAAACAAAGGGTAGAATTTGACTTAGAGATGCTTCAAACTACTGGTATGTGTAAGGGTGTAGAAAACTACTCACGACTGCTCACAAACAAAAAACCAGGGGAAGCTCCTTTTACATTACTAGATTACTTTGCACAACGCAATCAAGACTACTTAATCATCGTAGATGAGTCCCATGTTTCTCTTCCTCAGTACCGTGGCATGTATGCAGGAGATAGGGCAAGAAAAGAGGTCTTAGTTGATTACGGGTTCAGACTCCCCTCTGCACTTGACAATCGCCCACTAAAAGCAGATGAATACATAAATAAAGCACAACATTACCTTTTTGTCTCAGCAACTCCAGCAGAGTATGAATTAGAGATGTCAAGTGTAAAAGCCCAGCAGATTATCCGTCCCACTGGCTTACTTGATCCGATCTTAGAGATAAAAACTTCAGACAATCAAGTAGAAGATATCCATGATGAGATCATAAAAACAGCTGCTAAGAATGAGCGTATCCTCATTACTGTTCTTACAAAAAAAATGGCTGAAGCACTGACAAAATACTTAGCAGACTTGGGTATCAAAGTACAATATATGCACTCAGATATTGACACTATAGAGAGGAACCAAATCATCCGTGCATTACGCCTTGGAGATTTTGATGTACTCATCGGTATAAACCTACTACGAGAGGGTCTTGACCTACCAGAAGTAAGTTTAGTCGCTATACTTGATGCAGATAAAGAGGGTTTTTTACGAAGTGAAACTGCACTCATCCAGACAATAGGTCGTGGTGCAAGAAATGAAAATGGTCGTGTAATACTCTATGCTAACAAGATCACAAAATCTATGCAAAAAGCTATAGACACAACAACGAGTAGAAGAAAGATTCAAGAGGCTCATAACAAAAAGCATGGTATCACTCCAACGACAACAATTCGCAAACTTGATACCAACCTCAAAGTAGAAGATTATGGAGGCATTTACCAAAAGCATAAAAAAATGGATAAAATGCCAGCAACAGAAAAAAAAGCTATCGTAAAAGAGTTGAGTTTAAAGATGAAAGCAGCAGCAAAAGAGTTAAACTTTGAAGAAGCGGCTCGTCTTCGTGATGAGATTATGAAAATTAAAAAATTATAAAAAAGGATGGCAGAGCAAATCTGATTTTTTTCCGGCTAAATTTTACTTTGTAAAATTTGCTCGTCAAAAAGATTTGCACTGTCAAAAAATCAGGGAGATTTTTTGGAAGATACATTTAGCAATCTAGCAACCTATGGATACATAGGCTTATTTTTATACTCACTCGGTGGTGGGTTTGTAGCACTTGTAGGTGCTGGTGTTCTCTCATACATGGGGAAAATGGACTTAGCAACATCTATGAGTGTTGCATTTGTAGCTAATGCTTTAGGTGATGTGATGCTCTTTTATATGGCACGATATCAAAAATCTATGATGATGGAGGGGATAAAAAAGCATAGAAGAAAGCTTGCACTATCTCATATCATGATGAAAAAATATGGTTCATGGATCATCCTCATCCAAAAATATGTATATGGTATCAAAACACTCATCCCTATAGCCATTGGACTTACAAAATATGATTTTAAAAAGTTTAGCATTTTAAATGTAGTTAGTTCTGCCATCTGGACACTGAGCGTTGGTTTTGGAAGCTACTATTCTGGAGCGCCACTTATAAAAATTGCTGAACTTATTGGCGAAAAACCTTGGATAGCACCTCTCGTACTTGTAGTATTTGGTGGAAGTTTATGGTTGTATTTGGAGAAAGCTACTAAAAAACGCTAAAGCGTACCTTTGGATTAAATATTCCATATATTCAAGCCAAAGGCAAAAATTTAAAGAGTGATGTAATTGCGAGGTGCATAATGAGGAAGTGTGCTAATACACATGACAAATGTAGCAACGCAGCAAGTGCATTGCTATTTGAATTTTAAGAGCCTACTATTGGTCCGTAGGGTGAAAAATCTTGATGATCCCCATCTTGATATCGCTTATAATTTTCTATAAACATATCGGCTAACTCATCACGAGTTCTATCAAACTCATCTTTATCTGTCCAAGCATTACGAGGATTTAAAATCTCAGGATTGATATTGCCTAAAGTTTTTGGTACATGAAGACGGAATGTTTTTGTTACATCAAATTCACTTTTACTAATACTTCCATCTAAAATAGCATTGATACATGCACGAGTATCTTTGATGCTCATTCTATGACCTACACCATATTTTCCACCTGTCCAACCGGTATTGACAAGATATACATTTACATTATGTTGGTCTATCTTTTCGCCAAGTAGCTTTGCATATACAGTTGGATGTAGTGTCATAAATGCTTCTCCAAAACAAGCAGAGAAAGTTGCAACAGGCTCTGTAATCCCACGCTCAGTACCAGCTACCTTTGCAGTATAACCACTTAAAAAGTAGTACATTGCTTGGTCACGCGTAAGCTTAGATACAGGAGGAAGAACTCCAAATGCATCAGCAGTTAAAAAGATGATGTTTTCAGGATGACCAGCACTGAGGCTAGGCTCATGATTTTCAATATGCTCTATCGGGTAAGATACACGAGTGTTTTCTGTTTTTGAACTATCTTCATAATCAACCTCACCCTCACCATACATCACCACATTTTCTAAAAGTGCATTTTTACGAATAGCACCATAGATCTCAGGTTCACTTTTACCATCAAGGTTGATCACTTTTGCATAGCACCCACCTTCAAAGTTGAAAACCCCATAGTTGTCCCAACCATGTTCATCATCACCTATTAAAGCACGATGAGGATCGGTTGAAAGAGTTGTTTTTCCTGTTCCACTCAGTCCAAAGAAAAGTGCTGTATCTCCACGCTCACCAACATTAGCAGAACAATGCATTGAAAGTTTGCCCTCAAGAGGAAGCCAATAATTCATCATTGAAAAAATTCCTTTTTTCAACTCACCACCATACCAAGTACCACCTATAATACACAGGTTTCTTTCTATGTCAAAAAGAACAAATACCTCAGAATTCATGCCGTGTTCTTTCCATTTATCATCAACAGCCTTACAAGCATTTAAAACGGTAAAATCTGGTTTAAATACTTCAAGTTCAGATGGAGTAGGACGAATAAACATGTTTTTTACAAAATGAGATTGCCATGCTATCTCTGTCACAAAACGGATAGACCTTTTTGAAGCAGCAGAAGCACCACTAAACACATCTGTGATGTATAGGTCTTTATTGGATAATTGTTCTTGTGCGACTATAAGTAATTCATCAAATATCTCAGCAGATATTTTTTGATTTACATTGCCCCAAGCAATATATTTGTTTGATGGGTCACGATCAACAAAATACTTGTCTTTTGGGCTTCTACCTGTAAAGATGCCGGTATCAACAGCTGTCGCACCCTTTTTTGTCACTGCACACTCATCGTTGTCCAACTCATGTTGAATCAACTCATCAAAACTTAGGTTATGAAAAACCGCACCAATATTTTTTAGACCAATATTTTCTAACTCTGAAACATTCATAATTTACCTTCACCCATATTTATTGCTCTATGGAGTGTTTATTAATATATTTGCAATTATACCCATATTGCACCTAAAATATATATAAAATTTAAGAGTAATTTGCTAAACTGTCATCTGTAATTTAAGTGCTCGCATAACTCAGTTGGTAGAGTATTACCTCGACAAGGTAAGAGTCACTGGTTCGAGTCCAGTTGTGAGCACCATCTTCAAAGTACTACACCACCGACATTTCAAGCTACATAGGCTTACAGAGAAACTCGCTTCACTTTGTCAAAGTCACCCAAAAAGTCACCCAAACCATCAAATATATCTATCTCTCTACTAAGTTTTAAGTGAGGTTTTCAAAGATATAATTTTTCCTTAATAGCAAAGTGATTCATTTTGTAATTTAGTCGAAGTTTTTCAAGCTTTATTAATCCACATACAGCTAGGTGGATATGATCTCTCTGTGAAGTTTCAACCTTTGTTGGAGAGGCACTTATTTAAGCTAACTATTGCTAAAATAATATAAATTTAGCTATTTTATATGAAAAGGTGCATTATGCAAGAATTATTGGATCAAATTCATCAAAAAAAAGAACAATTAGATAAATTAAGACCATTATCTGATGCACAAGTAAAAAATCTAAAAAATGTATATGATGTTCAACTTACCTATAATTCTAATGCTATTGAAGGTTCAACATTAACATACAGTGAAACTAAACTCATATTGAATGAAGGTATCACTATAGGTGCTAAGAGTATGAATGAACATTTAGAAGCTATTAATCATAAAGAAGCCATTAGTTTCATCGAAGAGATATCAACAGAGTAGTGATAATGATTATAAAGATTTTTATAGAGTGGTTTTACAAAGTATGAACGATAGTTTGGAACTTTATTCAAAAATTGTTACAGATGATATACAAGTAATTTAGGCTAAATCAATGATTACAAGCCTAATAAGTTTGTGGATTTTTTACTCAAAACTGGATGATTTCATGGAAAGTGTAGCATACTAATAAATCATCAAATATATCTATCTCTTTATTATTTAAGTTCTATTTGAAGTGATTTAAATGCTTTTTTTAGATCCTCTTTATTTGCTCTATGCGTGAGATCTCTATAATACGAAAAAATAGCTTTAGAACCATTTGATAAATTTAAGCGAATGTATCCTGATGGGAAATTTGCCAAGATTTTTTTATCTGTATTTTGGTTGGAGTTACAGACTATACCACTTTTTTGTGAGACACTAAGTTTGTACTTACAATGTTCATCGAAAGTATAAAGTTGATGCATTGTTTCACTCAAAAATTTATTTGGTGGAAAAACAACAAGCCTCATACATTGAACATTTTTTAATTCTGTTTTAGATTTTGAGATAATAGCATTATCACTGCAAGCAGTAAATAAAAAAATCATAATTATTATAAAAATAGTTTTCATCTAATTATCCAATAATTTTTAAGATTATCCAAAGCGTTCAAAGAATTATATTCTTTTTAACTTTTAAAAACCAAACAATCATCTTTTACTTAAAGATTCCAGTTCATTATTAAATTTTTCACTAAACTCCTCACTTTTTGCCTTTAAATCCTGCAAAAATTTTATACGCCGTTCTAAGAAATGAAAATATAACAATCCACTAATTGCAGCAGAATAAAGACACCACAATGATGTGAATCCATAAGGACGAAGTAAAAAAATGATAGTTAAACCAATAAGATTTAAGAGACCAAAAAGTGAAACAGCTATGGAACTACTAAGCATTAAAGCTCCACAAGTTGTAAGGATATAGATCGTAGCATCATAGATATTTTCTGTCCAAGGATTGGTATAACTGAGCGTATCATTTACTACAGTGACACTACTTGGAACAATCGCAAGACCATACATCGTATAGACTGCTAAACTTAAACCAAGCAAACTAAGTATGCCAAGAATTTTTTTTCTATAACCATCTTTTTCTATTAACCAAATAGCTAATGGTACTAAAAACGGCAATACACCTTGTGCATAGTAGATAAATATACCCGCTGCTAATTCTAAAGCTCGTTGTTCTATATGCCCACTGACACCAAGCCAGACAAAGCCTTCTGTAAACTGGTGAAGTGCGAACAATAGGGGGAGTGAAGCAAAGACAACTTCTCTTGGTGTACTAACTTTTGTAAATGTAAGTAAGCCTACAAGACCGATAGCTCCTGAGAGTGTAAAATTTAAAACTGCGAAGTAGATATCCATATGATTCCTTTACACAAACTTTTCATAACCTACACCAAGAGCCAAAGGATTCTTTTCTTACCTTTTTGTCTGAACTAAAATCTATAACTAGCTTCTTCTCCACCCTGCTCTATCTGAATTTTTGACTTTAAAATATAAAAATTATATCCTGTTCTTTTATCTACTATTTGGATATACATCTTCTTTGTATTTCTCGGATCATATCCAAGAACTTGAATCTCTGCATCTCGAGAAAGGATAGCACATTCATTAGCGATCGCGTACAGATTGAGTTTCATAGAGTCCTCTTCATTCACTGGTGCTTTTTCAAGTGCATCCATAGTTTTACAAGCCAGCGTTCTCACTAAAACTTTATCAGCATTTAAAAATGTAGTGAATAATAATGGGATTGAAAATAATCGAATCAATAGTCATCCATACTGTATTTAAATATGAAGCTCATATAGCCACTTGTTATATTACCTATATTGTATGTAATATTGTTTTGAATATAAGAAGGATTTAAAAGTTTTACACTTCTTACACCTAACTCCAGATCTATACTCTCTCCAAGATGAATATTAAACCCAACATCACCACCAAGATACGGACTCACCAACTCTCTTGAAGCCTGATTAGATTTAGCAATTAAATTCATATATCCACCACTTCCCCCTATAAACATATTCATAGAAGAGGAAAAGTTCAATAGGTATTGTGCTTCACCACCAAGACTATAGGCATAATCATATCCACTGACAAAATTATTTCTAGCACTAAGAAACACTCTATAATTATCTGTCTGTGCCCCAATTTTGAGCCCAACCCCTGCAAACTTTTTTGTTTCTCTTTTGCTTGCCGTTACATTTTCTAGATCAAAGCTATTGTAAGAGCCTTCTACTCCAATGAGCGAACGAGTATTGTAAGTGTATGATGATGCACTGAGTGCGACACTCGTACCAGCTAAAGCTAGCAGGACTACTGTTTTTAAAATTGTTTTTTTCATTTATATTCCTCTTTAAAATTCTGAACTGATTAAGATTTTATCTATCGAAACTACACCACTTACATTTACATCTTGATTTGTAACATTATACTCAACATAAGCTATACCACCATCACCTATACAATCATATATATCACTCATGTTAGTTGTTACACTGTTGACTACGATTTTATCTCCAAGTATCAATTCATACCCAAAATTGGAATTTTTAAGATAAAGACCAGTGTTATCTATCAATATTCCAATTTTACAAGTAGTCGTTACCCCTGCAGATATGGTACATGACTTATCAGCATGGAGTCCTCCTGAGCGAAGTGTGAGTTTCTTGAGCCCACCAAATTTTGATGTTATATTTCCATCAGCCGTATATCCAACTGTATCAACGCCTAGTGCAATATCTTTGCCAGTAAGATAATAATCATAATGGATATTTACCCCAACAGTACCATCATTTCCAAATCTATCATCCTCAACTATTACATAGGCAACTTTTGTATTTGTAGAGTATGTATCACAAAAGTCTTCCCTATAGTTATGCCCAATGACAAAACCGATACCACTCTGACTACCATTAGCATCTATCTTATCTACAAGGTTGAGAGTGTAGGGACCTGTGCCAGAGACTGTATCAAAATCCCATTTCCCCGCATAATCATATGTATATCCACTCCCATAAGTTAAAACAAAATCGTTATATCTATCTACATTACTTAAATTAGCTGTAGTTGTGAGTGTGTTTGCTGTTGGATCCATCGTAGCAGCTTTAGTAGATGTTTTTGGTATATACAACCTTGTAGCAGCACTTGTACTAGCATTGGTCTCATCCTCAGCTGCGTAACCTACAATAGCTGAAGCAGACAAAGAGGGGTGTGTGTTCACTCTATTTGAATATTTATCGGTAATAGTTACCACTATCCTGTCGATAAACTTTGCATTAACCTCATCATGCGATGTACCCTCATAAACAATACTCATCGCAGTTGGTGGTCCTGAGAGGATAACTATGCTAAATACATGTTGCAAAGTTTGAGTTGCACCATCAGCATCTAAAAAGGTAGCCTTGACCTCTATAGGAATGATCCCTGATACTGTGTTTGTGTCTAAACTTACTGAAGCATTATTTGTTGTAAAACTTAAACTATTTCCAGTATGATTATCTGCATCCCTTAAATTTCCCAAAGCAGGATTTTTCAAACTAATTACAATACTTGTTAGGTCAGAATCAGATATCTTTTCTCCACTGTTGTTTTGAACATAATAAGACATCGACTTTGTAGCATTTAAACCCATAGTTAAGGTGTTGTCTTCTGTACTTTGTTTTAGGTCATACGAGGTCAGAACTACTATCTTTGTACCATTTACATTTGTTGTTGTTGTAGTCGTTGTCACTACAGTATTTGGAACTGTTGTTACAGTTGTCGGTGTCGTCGTAGCAGTCGAGTCTTTGCTACTACTACCACAACCAGTAAGTAAAACCATACTAGTGAAAAAGAATGTAAACAAAAAGTTTCTTTGCATATTCATCGAAAGTCCTTAAGAGAAGTTATATAAAATTAGCTTATTATACATAACCCTATATGAATTATAAGTTAAACCTACATCGACATTTATAAATATTTATTTAAGTTAAGTGCTTCTCCATAAATAACCCCAACTTCAGCAATAAGTAAATAGCTCTAGTGCTAGGCAGATTTTTGAAGGACTAGCCATAGCTAATTCAATAAAATCTAACGACGCAATAGGGCTATTTACTTATTGCCCGAAGGGAGGTTTAAAAAGAGAGCT
>Ga0256829_1002633_pt1 | contig 13158 bp, 13 predicted proteins | sample 131447metaG_FD_185979 | JGI IMG/M metagenome (GOLD analysis project Ga0256829, IMG submission 185979) | Hydrothermal vent microbial communities from Lau Basin, Pacific Ocean - 131-447 | ecosystem: Environmental > Aquatic > Marine > Hydrothermal vents | place: Pacific Ocean: Lau Basin | collected...
GGGGTCGCCATCAGCATACGCAGGGTATTTTTGCGGGTGATCTGCCAAGAGGTTGTAAAGCTCAGGGATTTGCCGATCGTCAGTGATGAAAAGGCCATGCTTAACCTGAGGGCGATGACCAGCAGAAAAGTCAGGATGACAAGGATGGCAAAGATATAGAGCGCATATTCCGCCTGCCCCATTTCCGTAATGGTGCCGGTCATTTCCCTTGACCCGCTCAGCACCCGAAGATAGAGGACTCCGCCGGTGATCACCACCGCCGCGACAAGGCCGATACCAAAGAAAATCATTGAATGATGAATAACCTTGAGGGTGCGGGTGATCAGCGGCCAGGCTTTTTTCCGGATAAGATGTTCAGGTCCGAGCAGATAAAGCCGGTGCCACAGAATGATCACCGGAACCGCCCAGATAAATGTGGTCAGGACCAGTATTGTAAAGGACAGATTAAATCCTTCGGGCATGGTTTCCGTGGTTGAGGTGACGGAAAATACCGGGTCCAGCCAGCCAAACAACCCGGCCAGACAAAAGGGCAGGGCGGCGGTAATCGAAATCATGATATGCTGCAACCTGTAATACCATAAACAGCCATAGGCCTGCCGGATGGACGGGAGAATTTTCAGCTTGCCACAATCAAAGCTCATAAAATGCCGCTCTCCCGTATTTTTTCGACAGCCGGGCCGAAATATCGTACCAGTTCGGCATATAGCGGGCGCTTGAAGTCAACGATGGTGCGCGTCAGATCGCTGATATCCAGCCATTTCCATTCGCAAAATTCCGGATGGGGCGTGTTCAGGTTAATATCACTGTCTTTACCGAGATAGCGCATGAGAAACCATTTCATGCGCTGGCCACGGTATTTGCCCTTCCACACCCTGCCAATCAGATGGTCCGGCAGGTCATAGCTGAGCCAGCCATCATATTCCTGTAGAATTTCGGCATTCCGGGTGCCGATCTCTTCCTCCATTTCGCGAAAGGCGGTGGTCCGGGGACTCTCCCCCTCATCAATCCCGCCCTGGGGCATCTGCCATGCCTCGACCAGGGTGTCAATGCGTTTGGCAACAAGCAGCTTGCCCATATCATTTAACAGCATAAGACCGACACAGGGGCGGTAGGGCAGAGAGTCATTGTCATTTTGCATAGTTATCTATTCCGGATATTTCCTGATAATCTACTATAAACCTGTTTGTTGCGGGGATCAAAAAAACTTTACTTGACACAGGAACAAATCAAGAACATTATCTCTTGCCGGGATTTAACTGACCGAAGGTAAAACAGGAAACAAAATAATGATAGACTTATATAAATTCGGGACGATAGGACCTGTAAGTGATCCAAGCCCCTTTTGCGTCAAGCTGGAGGCCTATCTGAAATTGGCGCAGATACCCTATGAGACCCGCAGCGGCATGAAATATTTGCGGGCCTCGCCAAAGGGCAAGCTGCCCTATATCAGTGACGAGGGTAAAATAGTCGCTGATTCCTCTTTTATTATCAGTTATCTGAAAGAAAAATACCCGGTCATTCCCGGCGACGATCTGGATAATCAACAGCGGGCCACGGCCCATGCCTTTATCAAGATGATAGATGAAAATCTCTATTGGACCCTGGTTCATGCCCGTTGGGGTCAGGAGGATAACTGGTTGATCTTAAAAGATATATTCTTCGGCTCTTTGCCGTTTCCGCTGAAATTATTCATTCCGGACATGGTGCGGAAAAATGTTCTGAAGGGCCTGAAGAGTCATGGTATCGGGCGTCATTCCGATGCGGAGATTGTCGAGATTGCCTGCCGTGATTTGCAGGCCCTGTCAGATTACCTCGGGGACAAGCCCTGGTTCTTCGGTGACAGGCCCGGCACGCTTGATGCCACGGCATATGGTATATTGTCTGAAATGATTCTGCTGAAAACTTTCACGGCGCCTGTTTTTGACAAGGCGCGGCTTTATGAAAATCTGGTGGATTTCACCAACCGTTTTCACGCCGAATATTTTGCCGACAGTTAACGGACCGGCTGACGGTTGGCAATGGCAGTGACGGGGACAAGGCGAAAACCGCGGGCGTCGAGCTGTTCGGACCATTTCCGGATTTCCGTTATGGTCAGCGGGAAGGCGCGGGCCACGCCGACAGCCGCGCCGTAGGTATGGGCGGTATTTTCAAGCCGGGTTAAATTCCGGCGAATTTCGGCCCGGCTGATGATATTATCCAGATAGAGATTATTGACAGCGCGCGGCATAGAAATGCGCCGGGCCAGTTTGGCCGCAAGACTGAAACGGGTAGAGCGCGAATCGAGCATCATCAGGCCGCGGGCCTTCAGGTCTTTGAGGATTGGCAGCAGGTCTTCTTCGGATGTGGTGAATTTTGAGCCCATTTCGTTGATAACCCCGACATAGCCGGTAACCTGTGACAGCAGCCAGTCAAGCTTTTTCATATTATCCCGTAATGGCGCACCGGCCAGCAGCGTATGCGGCCCCGGATCATTTTCCGGATATTTCAGCGGTTCTGTCGGAATCATCAGAAATCCTTCATGACCATATTGCCGTGACCGGTCCATCCACTGCTGCAACTTTCGCCCATAGGGTGAAAAGGCAAGATCTATCTCGCCCGGCAATTCTTTTATGGCGAGATCCGTTGCCTTGCTGTTCAGCCCTATTTCGGTGATGACAATGGCAATTTCCGGCTTGTCATGAAGGCGGCCAGTGGCCACGGGCCGGGCATAGGCTTTCCATGAAACCAGCGAATCGGGTCCAAGAACCGGCAGGGGACCGTTGGCCCCCATCATAACCAGCCCCTCAATAGGCGCCTTGGCCAGAGTTACCCTCCCCGTCGGGACATGGCTGGATGTCGGGGCGGGGCTGGATGTCGGGGCGGGGCTTTCTTTTTGTGCGTCCTGTTCAGGGGCGGGGATAATCCGGCTGGCTGTTTTCGGATGGTCTGTTTTTTGGGGGGCCGGTGCGGGGACATCTGAAGAAAGAGTGAGCCAGATAAAAACCGCCGCCAGGGCAACAATGACGAATATCCATGCGGCCACCAGAGGCTGAACGGTTCTGTGGCGCGTCATGCTTGTCAGTTCCGGCGTGTCAGCCATGTCTTGCCTTTTCCAAACTGCTCATTCTGCCCCCCGCAGTTTCTTTTTACCGTTAATCCATATTTCTTGCAATGGCCATACCATGTAAAAGATTAATGGCATAGTTCAGCTGATAATCCTGCTGTGCAGTGGTCAGGGCGGGTTTTTCAGGCTGTTTTATGTCATCCGTTTTGGTCTCAGCCTTGTCATCTTTCTTGCTGTCTTTCTTGCTGTCTTTCGGGCTTGATTTTGTCTTGTCCGCCTTGTTTTTGGCCTTGTCATCATTTTTCCTGATTGGATTGGCCAGACTGCCTCGCAGATCCCTTTCGGAACGAAGGCGGCTGTTGATTTTCTCGGATTTATCAAAGCGGATCTGTTCGACAACCACGTCCGGGGTGATGCCTTCGCCCTGTATCGAATTGCCGGACGGGGTGAAATAATAGGCGGTGGTCAGGCGCATGGCTCCGTTGGGGCCAAGCGGTATCACGGTCTGGACCGAGCCTTTGCCAAAAGACTGGGTGCCGACCACAACAGCCCGGCGATGGTCTTGCAGCGCGCCGGCGACAATTTCAGAAGCCGAAGCCGAACCGCCATTAATCAGTACGATCAGGGGCTTTCCGCCAATCAGGTCGCCTTTACGGGCCGGAAAACGCTGAATATGCTCATCATTTCTGGTGCGGGTCGAGACCACCTCCCCGCGCTCAAGGAAGTTACCGGCAACGGCAATCGACTGGGTAAGCAGACCGCCGGGATTATTACGCAGATCAAGGATAACCCCCTGAAGATCGTTACCAAGTTCCTTTTTGATATTGGTCAGAGCATCCAGAAGGCCACTTTCGGTTTTTTCAGTGAAAGAGGAAATACGGATATATCCGACCTCGCCCTCAAGGCGGTAGCGTACAGATTTCAGGGTAATGGTCGCACGGGTCAGGGTCAGTTCCAGCGGCGCCTTCTCCCCCTTGCGAATGATGGTCAGGACGATATCTGTGCCGATTTTCCCCTTCATTTTGGCGACTGCCTCTGTCAGGGTAAGGCCCATAACCCTTTCCCCGTCGAGTTTGGTAATATAATCACCGGCGCGGACTCCGGCGCGGGACGCAGGCGTGTCATCAATCGGGGAAACCACCCGCACAACACCCTTGTCGAGGGTAACTTCCATACCCAACCCGCCATATTCACCCTTGGTCTGGACCTTCATATCGTCAAAACTTTTTGGATTCATATAGCTGGAATGGGGGTCGAGTGAGCTTAACATGCCATTGATCGCCGCCTCGATCAGTTCCTGATCAGTGACTTCCCGGACATATTGGGAGCGGATTTTTTCAAAAACATCACCAAACAGATTAAGCTGCTTGTAGGTGTCGGCATCCTTCGTCTGCGCGGCAGTTGCGCCAGTTGGGGCAATGCCGGTAATGATGGCAAAGGAAATGATCAGGGTTGCAATATATTTTTTCATCTGTCTTAAAGTACCTTTCTGTCTCGTGCCACGATCCATGGCAACGGGTTGATGGGTCGTCCCATCCTTCTTAATTCCACATAGAGATTTTGTCCCGAATCCCCCCCGGCGGATGTCTGTCCTTTTGAGCTTGCGGCCATTTGTCCGACAGGTTCGCCCTTGAGTACCCATTGGCCGACTTCCGCGTCAAGGCGGGTCATCCCGGCCAGAAGTGTATGATACTCCGGTCCGTGGGAAATAATCAATAACAGACCATAGGAACGGAATTTTCCGGCGAACACGATACGGCCTTCATGGGGGGAAACCACGGTTGCCCGGGGCAGGGTATGTATGGTAATGCCTTCAGATATCCGGCCTTCCGGAGTTCTGGTGCCGAATGCGCGGCGGATGGCCCCACGGACCGGCAGGGGCATGGTTCCCTTGGCTTTGCTGAAGGAGCTGCCTCTTGTCCGTAGCGAATCAAGCCGCTGGCGGTCAGAATTGCGCTGTTTCAGCGCCTCCTGAACATGGCCGGGCTTGTCTGTCAGTCTTCGGGCGGCGGCCCGGGCGGCGGCCTCGCGTTCTTTGACTCTTGCTTTGGCCCGGGCTTTGTTTTCCCGGTCAATTCTGGCAATCAGATCCTGAAGATTTTTGGCTTTGGCGGCAAATTGCTTTAATTTTTGACGTTCCCGGCGCGTCGCCTTGCGAAGTTCAGCCTTTTTCTGCTGCCGGGCCGCGAGCAGCTTGTTCATGTCAATCTGTTCAGATGTCAGGCTGGCGAGAAGAGTCTTCAACTGCTCCCTCTCCAGGGTGATTTTTTCCCGGACAATCGTCAGGTCGGTCATATTCTGCTGAATGGTTTCGGCCCGTTTTTTCAATTCGGGCTGCAATATTTTCAACAGGCTCGCACTTCGCAGACTGTTGATTGTCGTGTCGGGGCGAAAGGTGACAAGTTCTGCCGGTTGCCGGCTTAACCGTTCCATGGCGGCAAGGGTTTTTGCCATCTGTCCGTAGCGTGAGGCCAGCTTGTTCTTCAGGGTCTTTTCCTGACGGTTCAACATATCAAGCCGGTCTTCCTTTGAATAGACATCCTGTTCGGCAAGTTGAATATTGCGCGCGGCAGTCACCAGATTCTGCTGCAGGCCGGTAATTTCCCGGTCAACCGTCCGGGTCTGCTGTTCATATTTCCGGGCGCGTTCGCTGCTGGTGGTTATCTTGTTCTGAATATCTTTCAGGCTCTTGTGATCCGGCGCGGGAGAGGCCAACAGGCTCTGCGGCAGCAGGCAAAGCAAAAGCACCGGCATCAGCAGGTTTTTCATACCATTGGGAAGATACGGATGATGGTGCAGATAGTCAGGCAGGGGCAAGGTCTCCCGTTTTTGTCATATTTTGATCGGAAGAGGTGATTTTGAGCAGTGAATGCCCGGTCATGGCGGATGGCTGTTCCAGCCCCATCAGGCCGAGGAGGGTTGGCGCAACATCGGCGAGACAGCCATTTTCAAGGACGATTTTATCCCCGTCATCCAGCAATTCTGCCGCCGCAGCGCCATTGACCAGAATAAACGGCACAAGATTGGTGGTATGGGCTGTGTAAGGCTCGCCGGTCTGCTGGTCCTTCATCAATTCAATATTGCCGTGGTCGGCGGTGACCAGCATGGTGCCACCGACCTGTTCGAGGGCAGCGCGCAGGCGGCCCAGACTATGGTCAATGGTCTCAACCGCGATTTCCGCCGCCGACAGAATGCCGGTATGGCCAACCATGTCGGGATTGGCAAAATTGACGACGATCAGATCATATTTGTCTGATGTAATGGCCCGGACCAGATTGTCGGTGACCTCGGGCGCCGACATTTCCGGTTTCAGGTCATAGGTCGCGACATCCGGCGACGGGATCAGGATACGGTCCTCACCGTCATAAACTTCTTCACTGCCGCCGTTAAAGAAAAAGGTGACATGGGCATATTTCTCGGTCTCGGCAATACGCAGCTGGGTCAGGCCATTATGGGCAACCACTTCCCCGAGCGTGTCAACAAGCCCTTCAGACGGGAACAGGATGTCGATATATTTATTGAGCGCGACAGAATATTCGCTCATGCCGAGCCTGCTGCAAAAATCAACCTTGCGGTGGCGTGCGAAACCGTCAAACAGCGGATCAACCAGCGCGGTCAGAATCTCCCGCGCCCGGTCCGCGCGGAAATTGGCCATCAGGACAGCATCACCATCCTTCATCCCCTTGTAAGAGCCGATAATTGCCGGCAGCATAAATTCATCGGTCAGGTCGTCAGCATAACTTGCCTCAATCGCCCCAAGCGCCGTATCGGCAGGTTTGCCCACCGCATCAACCATGGCATTATAGGCTTTTTCCACCCGGTTCCAGCGTTTGTCCCGGTCCATGGCGTAATAGCGCCCGGTGACGGTGGCAATTTTCACCCCGGCGAATTTCCCGCTATCATGTTCGAATTTCCGGACAAAATCCCGGGCGCTGCTTGGCGGCACGTCGCGCCCGTCAAGAAAGGCATGGACGGCAACCGGGATTCCGGCTTTTGCGAATATTTCGGCAAGAGCAACCATATGGTCCTGATGGCTGTGAACCCCGCCCGGGGACATAAGCCCCATCAGGTGACAGGTGCCACCGGTTGATTTCAGGCGGGCAATGGCGGATTTCAACGCCACTATTTCGGTAAAATCACCATTGGCAATGGATTTATCGATACGCGGCAAATCCTGTAATACCACCCGGCCCGCGCCAAGATTGGTGTGGCCGACCTCTGAATTGCCCATCTGACCTTCCGGCAGGCCGACCGCAAGGCCGGATGTTTTAAGGCGGGCCATCGGGCAGCTGCGCCTCATAAGGTCATAATTCGGCGTCTGACCGAGGATAATGGCGTTGTCCCTCTCATCACTGCGGCAGCCCCATCCGTCAAGAATACACAGGACCACAGGTCTGGTGGGGTTTATCGGTAAAATGCTCATGGGTGTTTGTAATAATCCGTTTCTGCTGTCGTGTCAGTTATATAATATAACAGGTAAGTTAATCAGCTGTAAAATCAATCTTTATGATAGGGGTGACCTGATAATATACAGGATGCCCGGTAAATCTGTTCGCTCAGCATGGTCCGGACCAGCATATGGGGCCAGGTCATATCGCCTAGGGACAGCAGAAAATCTGCCCGGTCCCGGATCGCCGGGTCGTGGCCCTCCGCCCCGCCAATGATAAAAACCAGATTGGCGGTTCCCTGATCCCGGTGGCCGCCGATCATATGGGCAAAGCGGATACTGTCGATGGATTTCCCCCTTTCATCAAGGGCAATGACATAAGCCGTGCCGGGGCCGATACCGGATAATGCCTTTTGGATCAGGGTGGCTTCGCGCATTTTACGTTCGGCCCCCGTGACCCGTCGTTTTTCCTCAACCTCGGTTATGGTAACCGGCCAGGGACAGCGTTTGAGGTAATCCTCCATCTGCTGCCTTTCCAGTCCTTTTTTCATCCGGCCCACGGCAATGATGCTGATTTTCATCTGTCAGCTGCGTAAAATCTTGTCCGGGGTGAAGTCATCAGGGGGGATTTCCATGGTCCACATTTTTTCCAGATTATAGAAGCTGCGGACCTCGGGCCGGAAAATATGAACGATCGCATCCCCGGCATCAATCAGCACCCAGTCGGCCTTCTCCATGCCCTCGACCTTGCAGGGGCCGTGTCCGGCATGCTTCAGCCGGGTGACCAGATGATCGGCAATCGCCGCGACCTGCCGGGTGGAATTACCCGAGGCGATAAACATCGAATCGGCGATGCTTGATTTTCCTTTAAGGTCTATGGAAATGATTTCTTCCGCTTTGTCGTCTTCAAGAGAATTAAGAATAACGTCCTGAAGCGTGTCCCTACTGGGCGGTTCCAGAGAAGATGACGGGTCATCTTCCGACATATGATTACTAGGCAATTTTGTTTGTAACCTCTTGGTTATTAAAGTTTTTTCCGTCTTATCGCGGTGGATGACAACGGGCTGTAGACATCCCGGATGATGGTCCATGCCGGGGCTGTCATTGAGCCAAGCGTCCGCGCCTCGCCTTCGGGGATTTGATGGCCCCGAAGATACTGCGCCGCTTCGCTCGTCTCAATGGCATCAGAATAGCCCGGACGATCAAAAATCGCAAATACTACTGTCCGGGTAATTTTTTTCCAGTCTTTCCATTTTGGCAACTGGGCCAGATTATCGGCCCCCATCAGCCAGATAAAGCGGGTATCGGGCAGCAGGGTAACCAGCTTTTCCAGAGTATCGGCGGTATAACGGGTGCCCAGACGGTTTTCCATATCGCTGGCACATATGCGCGGGTCGCGGGCAAGGTTTCGGGCGCTGGCGAGCCGTTCTTCAAAAGCCGCCATATCATCCGGGGATTTCAGGGGATTTTGCGGCGAGACCAGCCACCAGACCGCTGCCAGATCAAGCCGTTTCAGGGCGGCAAGGCTTATCTCCAGATGGGTATCATGGGCCGGATTGAAAGACCCGCCAAGCAGTCCGACCGTCTTGCCCGCCCAGTCGCCATCTGGAAAGATTTCAGGGTCGGGTCCGGCCATCACTTCTGACCTTGTATTTATAACTGGTGAGCTGTTCCACCCCGACCGGGCCACGGGCCTGTATCTTGCCGGTGGAGATGCCGATTTCCGCCCCCATGCCAAATTCCCCGCCGTCGGCAAACTGGGTCGAGCTGTTATGCATGACAATGGCGCTGTCAACGAGCGTGAGAAATTTCTCCGCCGTTGCCGAATTTTCGGTGATGATGCAGTCGGTATGATGGGAGCCATGGGCGGCGATATGATCCATTGCCTCATCGATACCACCCACAATTTTAATCGACAATATGGCTTCAAGATATTCCGTATCCCAGTCTTTCGCTTTGGCCAGGGCAACAGACGAGTCCAGCTTGCGGACCTCTTTATCACCACGGAGTTCGCACCCGGCCTCCTCAAGCGCCGACATGATGGCGGGCAGGTGGCTCTGCGCCACGGCCCGGTCAATCAGCAGGGTTTCCAGGGCGCCGCAGATGCCGGTCCGGCGCATTTTGGCATTGACCGTGATCGCCACCGCCTTGTCAAGGTCGGCCTCCCGGTCGATATAGATATGGCAGATGCCGTCAAGATGAGCCATCACCGGCAGCTTGCTGTCCTTCTGCACCCGTTCAATCAATGATCTGCCGCCGCGCGGGACGATGATATCGACATAGCCGACAAGTCGGAGCAGTTCGCCGACCGCCTCCCGGTCCTGTATCGGCACCAGTTGAATGGAGTCTGGACAAAGCCCCGCTTCCGCCAGTCCCTGCACCAGACATTTATGGATCGCCCGGCTTGACAGAGTACTTTCACTGCCGCCGCGCAGAATGACGGCATTGCCGGATTTCAGACATAATGCCCCGGCGTCGGCGGTGACATTGGGCCGCGATTCATAAATGATGCCGATCACGCCAAGCGGCACCCTGACTCGCGAAATGTTCAGGCCGTTGGGACGGTCCCATGAGGCCATGACATCACCGATGGGGTCGGGCAGGGCGGCAATATTTTCAAGTGAAGCGGCCATATCCTCAACCCGCTGATCATCCAGAACCAGACGGTCAAGCATGGCCCCGGTCAGGCCGCGCGCCCGGGCGGTACGCATATCCCCGGCATTGGCCGACAGGATTTGTGCCTTGTTGTCGCGCAGGATACGGGCTGCGGCGATCAGGGCCTTATTCTTCTGTTCCGTGGTCGCATTGGCAAGATTTCGGGCCGCGACCTGCGCCGCCTTGCCCATGTCGAGCATCATTTTTTTGAGTGTATCCATAGATTATTATACTTTCAGTTTATCACAAGATCATTGCGGTGGATGATTTCCTCACGGCCACTATAGCCGAGGATTTCTTCAATTTCATGGCTTCTGTGGCCGATCACCCGGCCCGTGTCTGTGGCGCCATAGGCACAAAGACCCTGGCCGATAACAGCTCCGTCCGGGCCAATGACATGGATGATGTCGCCGCGCTCAAAGCTGCCCTCAACCCCGGTGATGCCAGCGGGCAGCAGGCTTTTGCCCGATTTCAGAGCCGCTGCCGCGCCGCTGTCAACCAGCAGTTTTCCTGAAATATCCAGACTGGCCCCGATCCATTTCTTGCGGGCGGCGAGCGGATTGCCGGAGGCATGAAACCATGTGCCCTTTGCCCCGGTGAAATAGCGCTGAACCGGCTCCGGCCCGCTGCCGTTGGTGATGACCATATGGCAGCCACTGGCCACAGCGATTTTGGCGGCGGCGATCTTGGTAATCATGCCGCCCGAACCAAAACCGGTGGAAACCGGCTCCCCCGCCATGGCCTCTATCGCCGGGGTGATTTCCCGGACCTCGTCAATCAGCCGGGCGTCCGGGGCATGATTGGGGTCGGTGGTGTAAAATCCGTCAATATCCGACAGCAGGAACAGGCAGTCAGCACCGCACATGCTGGCGACCCTGGCGGCAAGCCGGTCATTATCGCCGTATCTCACCTCATCGGTGGCCACGCTGTCATTCTCGTTAATCACCGGCACGACATTCATTTTAAGCAGGCGGCTGATGGTATTGCGGGCATTGAGATAGCGCCGCCGCTGCTCGGTATCGCCGTAGGTCAGCAGGATTTGCGCCATGGGAATATCATGGCGACCCAGAATGGTGCGGTAGGCGCTGGCCAGCTCAATCTGGCCCACGGCGGCGGCGGCCTGATTTTCTTCCAGCCTGCGACACATGTCGAGGCCAAGAATTTTGCGGCCAAGTCCGATGGCGCCGGATGATACCAGAATAACCTGATAGCCCCGCTGTCTGAGAAAAGTGACGTCCCGGGCGATGCCCTCAAGCCAGTCAAGCCGCAGACTGCCACTGTCCCGGTCGATCAGCAGGGCGGAGCCGATTTTGATAATGATGCGTTTCCAACCGTCACTATGGCGGGTAATAAAGCGGTTGGGTTTTTGTGTTTTCGTCATTTTGTGGCTTTTAAAATTTTAGCGGTAATTTATAAGGGGGACCAGTCCTGCCTTTCTTCTTCATGGCTTCCCGGATCGGCAATATCCGGTCGCGGGGCAGCCCCGGCCTCCTGTTTTTTCGCCTGATCAATATTCTTCAGCAGGGCGCGCAGCATCGGGGTGATGCCGGCCCCGGTGGCGGCGGAAATCGGCAGGATCGGCGAATTCGTCACACCCTGCAGCTCCGTCATCAGCATGTCGGTTAGTTCCCCGTCGAGTGCATCGCATTTGTTAAGGCCGATAATCTCCGGTTTGTCCGACAGCCCGTCGCCGTAAGCCTCAAGCTCATGGCGAATGGTTTGATAGGCGGTGACCACATCATCACCGGTGGCATCGATCATATGCAATATCGTGGTGCAGCGTTCAATATGGCCCAGAAAACGGTCGCCGAGGCCGTGCCCCTCATGGGCGCCTTCGATCAGGCCGGGAATATCGGCCATGACAAATTCGCGCTGGTCAAGATTCACAACCCCGAGCTGAGGCTTCAGCGTTGTGAAAGGGTAATCGGCAATTTTCGGCTTTGCCCTGGACACCACAGACAGAAAGGTTGATTTTCCGGCATTGGGCAGCCCGACAAGCCCGGCATCCGCCATAAGTTTCAGCCTGAGCCAGATCCACATTTCCTCTGCCGGACCGCCGGGAGTTGTCCGTCGTGGCGCCTGATTGACTGACGACTTGAAGGCCGCATTTCCGGTGCCGGGATGGCCGCCTTCGAGCATCATCACCACCTGACCCTTTGCGGTCAGGTCGGCGAGCATGACGCCATATTCTTCATCAAAAATCTGGGTGCCGACCGGCACTTGAAGATAAATATCCCGGCCCTTGGCCCCGGTGCGGTTACGGCCCATGCCGTGCCCGCCGCGCCCGCCCTTGAAATGCTGGCGGTAGCGATAGTCGATCAGGGTGTTCAGGCCATCGACCGCCTCAACCAGGACATGGCCGCCACGTCCCCCGTTGCCGCCATCCGGCCCGCCATATTCAACGCATTTCTCACGGCGAAAGCTCAGGCAGCCGTCACCGCCGCCGCCTGATTTGATATAGATTTTGCATTGGTCAAGAAATTTCATGATCCCAGTCTATCTGCAAATATGCCAAAGGGGAATGAAAATCATTCCCCTTGCGGTTCCGGTATGGGCTTTGGTGACGGAAGGACGTCAGCTCTCAGGCGTCGTCAACGCAGACAAAGCTGCGTTTCTGCTTGCCCTTGTAAAAGCGGACTTTTCCTTCGGTCAGGGCAAAGAGGGTATGATCCTTGCCCATGCCGACATTGGTCGCCGGATAGAATTTGGTGCCGCGCTGGCGGACAATGATGTTGCCGGGAATGACCGCTTCACCGGCATATTTTTTTACGCCAAGACGGCGGCCTGCTGAATCGCGGCCATTGCTTGAACTACCACCTGCTTTTTTATGTGCCATGATATTTTCTCCTTAGGATTTCTTTGTCGCCGCTTTTTTGGCAGCGGGCTTTTTAGCAGCTGCCTTCTTCGGGGTCGCGGCTTTCTTCGGGGTGGCTTTCTTTGGGGCTGCAGCCTTTTTCGGAGCTTCAGCTTTTTTGGCCGGTGTTTTTTTCGCTGCAGTCTTTTTTGCGGCTGGTTTTTCTTCTGCCGGTTCTGCCTTTGCAGGCGCGGCTTTTTTGGCGGCAGCCTTTTTCGG
>Ga0256829_1002634_pt1 | contig 13158 bp, 12 predicted proteins | sample 131447metaG_FD_185979 | JGI IMG/M metagenome (GOLD analysis project Ga0256829, IMG submission 185979) | Hydrothermal vent microbial communities from Lau Basin, Pacific Ocean - 131-447 | ecosystem: Environmental > Aquatic > Marine > Hydrothermal vents | place: Pacific Ocean: Lau Basin | collected...
ATCAATTCTCTTAACTCATCTATTTCTTCAAGATTACCTTCATCAGAATTAATTGTTAACTGCTTACCTATTTTTTCATTTGCTTGCTGTAAAAGTTCCATTCTTTCTAAATCAGCTTCTGAAAGCTCAACTTTTTTCTTTATGTCTTTATCTTTTGCCATAATAATATATTATCTAATTTCTAATATCGATTTAATTCTCTCACTTGTTTCTTTAATACTTATATCATCCCATGAGATAGGACTTAATTTACTTAATGCTTCTTTATAATTTGGATAAAAATTTCTAAATGCTGCATGGTAATTTTTACCATAAAGTTTGTCTTGATACCAAGTATAAAATGAATAAATTATAGAAACATGAACTTCATTTTGATCAGCAAACTTTGACACCAAAAAAGGGTTGTTTATGTACTTTTTTATATAGTGAAATTTATCTTCTGTCATAAAAAAATCTCTAGCAAAGGAATCAGCTTTATCTTCAATTAAAAATAAATCATCTTCACCTGTTAAATGAAAACTATTAGTTTCAATCAAATCAAAATCAAATAAAACATGATGTAATTCATGTAAAAGCGTGAACCAGATAGTAGGATACTTTTTATTAAAATCAGTAAGAACTATACATGGTTTGCCGTCAACAATAAATGTTCCTCCTCTTACTTGTGTTGTTGACAGATAGTCTTGAAAAATAACAGTAACACCAATATTATAAAGTGCTTTACAAACAGTAAAAAGTCCTTCTTTAACATCTTGTGAATAAGGTTTAACTTTTACTATCAAGTCTTTTAATCTACCTCTGTTATATTCATTTGGATTATCAATAATTCTAAAAGTTTGGTAAGCTGACTTAATCCAAAAATCTTTCATTTTATCTGAAAAATTTCTTTTAGTCTTACTATACAAAGGTTCTATAAGTTCTTCTTCGTATTCTTGAATAGATGAATAACCGAAAAACGTAAGAACTTTTTCTACTAATTCATCCGTGTCGTAATCTTTATTGAAAAAGCCAAGTTTGGTTAAAGTTTTTACATCAAAATTCTTTAGTAAAAAAGTTGCTTTTCTTGCCTTATCTATTGAACCTATATTATTCTTACTTTGATTATTTAATACAATCTGAATAAACTTATCAATATTAATTTCTAAGAATTCAGCAATTTTAACTACATGAATTAAATTCGGTTGCTTAGCTGTTCCATTTATTATTTGCTCAAAAACATCTTTATCTATATTTAAAAGTTTTAAAGCTTTTGTCTTACTAACATTATAATCAATTAGTTTTTGTTCAAATTCATCTCTAATATCAAAATTTACATCATCTGAAAAGATTGACTTTAGCAAATCATCAATGTTTGATCCTTTCATTTAAAGAGTATTTACCCTGCAAATATAATCTTTTTTTTGATATATTTTAATTTTTAAGGGAAATTACCCTTAAAAAATATCTTACTCAATAATAAAAGTTTAATAAATTTTGACTTATCTACTTCAAACTTCTTCATATTCAATTATAATTTATATATAAACACAAATACCAAAAGTAAAAATCAATTGTGCTATATTATTTTCATAAGTAGTAAGTTTAATAATTAATTCACCTAACAAATATCATAAATCGCATGCATAAGTTTTAATATTTTTATAGTGTTAAAACAAAGACTTATGACCGATTTACAAATAACAAAAACCGTAACCTTAAAACATATTTCGGACGTTTCAAAATCCTTTGGTATAGATCCAAACGAGATAGAAATGTATGGTAAATACAAAGCCAAATTGCCTTTAAAATTTATAGATAAAGACAAAGCCCAAAAAAGCAATCTTATTTTGGTGTCAGCCATATCGCCAACACCAGCTGGTGAAGGTAAAACAACCGTTTCTATTGGTTTATCAGAAGGCTTAAACCAGCTTAACAAAAAAACAACCGTTGTACTTAGAGAACCATCTTTAGGTCCTGTTTTTGGTATAAAAGGTGGCGCAACTGGTGGCGGATACTCGCAAGTATTGCCAATGGAAGATATTAATTTACACTTTACTGGCGATTTTTCTGCAATTGAAAAAGCACACAATTTATTAGCTGCAATAATCGATAATAACATCCAAAGTAAAACCACATCGTTACACATAGACCCAAGAACCATTGGTTGGAAACGCGTTGTAGATCTTAACGATCGTGCATTAAGACGTGTTGTTATTGGTTTAGGTGGTACAACGTCTGGCGTACCAAGAGAAACTGGTTTTGATATTACTGCAGCTTCAGAGATTATGGCAATTTTATGTTTAGCAGAAAATCTAACCGATTTAAAAAACAGATTGGGTAATATTTTTGTAGGTTATACTTTTGACAAACAACCTATTTACGCTAAAGATTTAAAAGCCGAAGGCGCTATGGCGGCTTTACTAAAAGACGCTATAAAACCTAATTTAGTACAGACCTTAGAAGGTAATCCAGCCATTATCCACGGTGGACCATTTGCAAATATAGCACAAGGTACCAATAGCGTTATTGCTACGTTAATGGGTATGTCTCACTCAGAATATACAGTTACCGAAGCTGGATTTGGCTTTGATTTGGGTGCAGAAAAATTCTTTGACATCAAATGTCAAAGCGCCAATCTAAAACCAAAAGCAGTCGTATTAACCACAACCATTAGAGCGTTAAAATATCATGGTGGCGCCGATTTAAAAACACTAACAACTCCAGATGTAAACGCTTTAAAAAATGGTTTACCAAATTTAGAAAAGCACTTAGAAAACATTGATAAATTTAATGTACCAGCTATAATTGCGATTAATAAATTTACAAGTGATAGTGCTGAAGAAATAAAAGTTATTACCGAATTTGCTAAATCTAAAAACATCAAAGTAGCAGTTGCTGATGTTTGGGGACAAGGCGGAAAAGGTACTTTAGACTTAGCCCAAGCTGTTATAGATGAAGTTGAAAAAGGCTCTGCTAATTTTAAACCATTGTACAATTGGCAATCTAGCGTTAAAGAAAAAATTGAAACCATTGCAACCGAAATTTACGGTGCAGAACACGTAGATTACAGCTCTAAAGCCAAAGCTAATTTAAAAACCATAACTAATTTAGGACTTGAAAACTTGCCAATTTGTATTGCAAAAACTCAGAAATCTTTATCCGATAACCCAAAATTATTAGGACGACCAAAAGATTTTATTATCACTATAAGAGAAATTGAAATTGCTGCTGGCGCAGGATTTTTAATCCCTATAACGGGCGACATTATGCGTATGCCAGGATTACCTGCGCATCCAGCATCAGAAAATATTGATATTAATGATGATGGAGAGATTGTAGGATTGTTTTAATTTCCATTCCGCATTTGATATGGAATCTAAAACAGATTCAAAATAGATTCTGTGTCTTAACGAAGAATGACAAGTTTAACACTTAAGCTTTGTCATATCGACAGAGCGAAGTATGAGCGACGAGATATCACATAAATTTGAGATATCTCCTCGTACTTCATCCTAAAGAACATATGAATCTCTAAAACAGATTCTTCGCTTTTGCTCTCAATGACAGAATTACTATAAAACAGCTACGCGTTTTAAGTTCAAACTCTCCAAATTTTCTAAAGAAAATTCACCTCTCTTTATCTAAAGAGAGGAACTTATCAGAATAAAAAAAGCGTCTAACCAAAATTAGACGCTTTTGTATTTATTTAAATAAAGAGAAAATTAATTGCCTTCAAAACGTTCAATTTTTGCTCCAATAGCTTTCAAACGTTCTACAATTTTTTGATAACCTCTATCTATTTGTTCAATATTATGAATTGTACTTGTTCCTTTTGCAGAAAGTGCAGCAATTAACAAACTAATTCCAGCTCTAATATCTGGAGACACCATGGTTGTTGCTTTTAATTGTGATTTAAAATCATGACCAATAACTGTAGCACGATGCGGATCGCAAAGGATAATTTTTGCACCCATATCTATTAATTTATCTACGAAGAATAAACGACTTTCAAACATCTTTTGGTGTACTAGTACTTCTCCTCTAGCCTGTGTAGCTACAACCAAAACAATACTTAATAAATCTGGAGTAAAACCTGGCCAAGGGGCATCTGCTATAGTTAGAATAGAACCATCTATGTAGTTTTGTATTTCGTAACCATCTGTATGTGCAGGAATATGTATATCGTCTCCTTGTTTTTCAACAGTAATTCCTAGTTTTCTAAAGACGTTTGGTATTTGTCCTAAATCATCCCAACTTACATTTTTTATAGTAAGTTCAGACTTTGTCATTGCTGCCAAACCAATCCAGCTACCAATTTCGATCATATCTGGTAACATGGTATGCTCTGTCCCAACAAGACTATCTACACCTTCAATAGTTAATAAATTAGATCCAACTCCAGATATTTTTGCGCCCATTCTATTAAGCATTTTACATAATTGCTGTAAATAAGGCTCGCAAGCTGCGTTGTATATTGTTGTAGTACCTTGTGCCAATACTGCAGCCATCACAATGTTTGCTGTACCTGTTACCGATGCTTCGTCTAAAAGCATATCGGTTCCTACTAATTGATCTGCTTCTACGCCGTAAAAATAATCTTCACGGTTGTATCTAAATTTAGCGCCAAGATTTATAAATCCTTCAAAATGCGTATCTAAACGACGACGACCAATTTTATCGCCTCCTGGTTTTGGGATGTATCCTTTACCAAAACGTGCTAATAATGGTCCAACAATCATTATAGATCCACGTAAACCGCGTCCTTCTTCTTTAAAAGCTGCAGACTCTAAATATTTTAAATCTACTTGATCGGCTTGAAAACTGTAAGTACCTTCAGAAAGATGTTCTACTTTAACGCCTAAGTTTCCTAATAAAGTAATTAGTTTATTGACGTCAATAATATCTGGAATGTTATTTATGGTGACTTTTTCTGGAGTTAATAAGACAGCACATAAAATTTGTAATGCTTCGTTTTTTGCTCCTTGAGGTTGAATGCTTCCTTTTAGTTGGTGTCCACCTTCAATTTTAAATGTTCCCATAAATAAGTTTAATATCTTTTTCGGTTTCTGTTATTTTTTTTATGTCCTTTTTTGTTGTTGGAATATTTTTTTCCGCTAGAAGCTTTCATTAGACTACTAGAGTCTGTTAAATCTTCTTCTGAGTTTTTGATATTTAATTCACCATTAGATAATTCAAATAAATGATCATAAATTACATCGTCTTCAACCGTATCTTTATTCCAGTTTAAGAAACATTTTTTCATGTGGTTTGCAATAGTATACACTAATGCTTCTTTCATTTCGCCTTCTTCCCATGTTCTAGCAACGTCAATCATAGTTTTAATATTGTTTCCGTAAAAACGATATTTTGGGAAGTTTTGCGGATATTTTAATGGTACAGGACGTTCTGATAATTCTTCTTTAGAAGGTTTTTCAAATGGTGAATCTACATCCAACTCAAAATTAGACATAATAAATAGTTGATCCCAAAGTTTGTGCTGAAAATCTGGAACATCCCGTAAATGTGGTTGTAAATTACCCATTACAGCAATTATAGCTTTGGCTACTTTATTACGTTCTTCTTTAGTTTCTCTTGATTTTGCGTAACTAATCATTTTTTGAATATGTCTACCATACTCAGGAATAATCAAGTGTTCACGCTCTGTGTTATACTCTAAATTGTCTATCAAAATTAATTAAGTGTAGTATTTATATATTTTGCATTTTGAAGTTTCTAAATGCAGTTGCAAAATACAAAAAAAAATTAAAGGCTTATTACGCCTTCAATTTTTTCTCCGACCTCTTTATACTTTTCTATAACGTGGTCTGGATTTTTCATTTTTACGCTAACCGAAACGCTGGTATATTTACCATTGCTAGATTCTTTTGTATTAATTACTGCGCCCATATTATCAAAAATAACCTCTACGTGTTCTATTTTTGATTTTTCGGTTTGCACAATAAATTTATATAAATACTCTGTAGGCCACATTGCAGTATCCTGCAATTGGCTTTTTAACTTAGCGTAAAATTCGTCTTTATTTGGTATATTATCCATAGCGTTATTATAAGTCGCAAATATACCAATTTGTTTACATTTTTTTTTAAAGAATTTAATTCCGATTTTTACACTTTAATTTACAGACTTTGATTACAAAAAAAATAGTTATTACTGGCGGACCAGGAACAGGAAAATCTTCAATTATTAACGAGCTTACAAAACGTGGTTATACCTGCTACGAAGAAATCTCTAGACAAGTTATATTAAACGCAAGAAAAGATGGTATTGAACAGTTGTTTTTAACCAAACCTTTATTGTTTAGCGAGTTATTACTAAAAGGAAGAGAACAACAATATGTAGAAGCAGAAAATAGTGATAACGAGTTTGTATTCTTAGATCGAGGTATACCAGATGTTGTTGCATATATGGATTATGCTAACGAAAGTTATCCTGAAAACTTCATTACATCATGTCAAGAAAACACTTATGATTATGTCTTTATTTTAGCACCTTGGCAAGAAATTTTTAGAAGTGATAACGAACGTTATGAAAACTTTGAACAAGCAAAACAAATACACGAAAGCCTTTTAGAAACCTACAAAAAGTACGATTATCACTTACAAGATGTACCTTTTGGAAGTATAGAAGAAAGAGCCAACCATATTTTAAACGTTGTAAAAGCCTTGTAATGCAACATCCAATAAATATATTAGAACGTTATTGGAAATTTACGTCGTTTAGACCCTTACAAGAAGATATTATAAACGCTGTTTTAAATGGCGAAGACACTTTTGCGTTACTACCAACTGGTGGCGGAAAGAGTATTTGTTTTCAAGTCCCAGCTTTAGCTAAAGATGGTATTTGTATAGTTATTTCGCCTTTAGTGGCGTTAATGAAAGATCAAGTTAGAGCTTTACAAAATAAAGGTATCAAAGCAATTGCATTAACTAGCGGAATTAAACCTTCTGAAATTGATACCCTTTTAGACAATTGTATCTACGGAAATTACAAATTCTTATACCTATCGCCAGAGCGTTTACAACAAGAACTAGTACAAGATCGTATTAGACAAATGAATGTAAATTTAATTGCTGTAGACGAAGCACATTGTATAAGTCAATGGGGAAACGATTTTAGACCTGCCTATAAAAACATAACCTTATTAAGAGAATTACAACCAAGCGTTAATGTTATTGCGCTAACAGCTAGTGCAACACCTAATGTTATTGACGATATTGTAACCGAGCTTGATTTTTTAGATCCAAAAATCTTTAAGCAATCTTTTTACAGAAAAAATATCGCTTATATGGTTTTTGAAGAAGAAGATAAATTTTTTCGTTTAGAAGCTATCTTAAATAAAAATAAACAATCCTCAATTATTTACGTTAGAAACAGAAGACTGACCATTGAAATTTCTAACTTTTTAGAACAAAAAAACATCAGTAGTACTTTTTATCATGGCGGTTTAAATAATACAGAAAAAGACCAACATCTTAACCAATGGATAACTAATCAAAAACAAGTTATGGTGGCGACTAATGCATTTGGAATGGGCATAGACAAACCAGATGTAAAAACAGTTATACATTTAAACTTACCAGATAGTATAGAAAATTACTTTCAGGAAGCTGGTCGCGCAGGAAGAGATAATGCTAAAGCTTTTGCTGTGATTTTAAAAAATAAAAATGACGATGCACTTTTGCACAAACAATTTATAAGTGTTTTACCTACAGTAGATTTTGTTAAAACTGTATATAGAAAATTAAGTAACTATTTTCAAGTGTCTTATGGTGAAGGCGCTTACCAAACTTTTGAATTCAATTTTAATCAATTCTGTAAAACCTATAATTTCAATCCTGTAACAACTTATAACACACTACAAACATTAGACAGAACTAGTGTTATTGCATTAAGCAAACAGTTTAATAATCGTACCGAAGTACAGTTTATTATACCTAACAAAGCGCTGTTTTCTTATTTAGAAACCAATAAACAACTTGCTACCATCGTCAAAGCTATTTTAAGAACCTACGGTGGTATTTTTGAGCATCAAACCAAAATAAACAACAGTTTAGTCGCTAATAAAGCAAATGTTAGTGAAGAGCAGCTTTTTATGGCTTTAAAGCAATTAGAAAAAGATGAAGTTATTACGCTTAACATTCATAAAACAGATGCACAAATTACTTTTATCGAACCAAGAGAAGATGATAAAACCATTAATAGAATTGCAAAAATCATAGAGCAACAAAACGATTTAAAGAAAAAACAAGTCAAAGCCGTTTTAGATTACGTTAATAATAATGAGGTTTGTAAAAGCATTCAGCTACTATCCTACTTTGGAGAAAAAGAATTAGAGGAATGTGGAATTTGCTCTGTCTGTATTAAAAAGAAAAATGCTCCTGCTAAAACAACTTCAGCAGATGTCAATAAAGAAATCATAAAACAATTAGAATTTGGTCATTTAAGCTCTAAAGACTTATTTAAAGCTTTACCTTTTACTGAAGAACAAATAAACGACACATTAAAACAGATGTTAGAGCGTAACATAATAGAAGTTACTGCAACAAACACTTATAAATTAAAACATTTATAAAATGAAAGATTTACGAATAGTATTTATGGGGACGCCAGATTTTGCTGTGCAAACCTTAAAAACCATATTAGAGCATAATTATAATGTAGTTGGTGTTATTACAGCACCAGATAGACCAGCCGGTCGTGGAAGGAAATTAAACGAAAGCGCTGTAAAAACCTTTGCAAAAGAAAAAGGATTACACATTTTACAACCAACAAACCTTAAAAACGAAGATTTTTTAGACGAATTAAAAGCGCTAAACGCCAATCTACAAATTATAGTAGCATTTAGGATGTTACCAAAAGTAGTTTGGGATATGCCAAAACATGGTACATTTAATCTTCATGCTTCGTTATTACCAAACTATCGCGGTGCAGCACCAATAAATTGGGCAATAATAAATGGCGAAACTAAAACAGGCGTATCTACATTTTTTATAGATGAAAAAATTGATACAGGAGAAATGATCCTTCAAAAAGAAGTAGATATAGATCCAAAAGAAAACGCTGGTAGCTTACATGACAAACTAATGCACGTTGGTAGCAATCTAGTAATAGACACCATTAAACTAATCGAACAAGGAAACGTAAAAACAACACCTCAACCAGAAGACGCGATTAGCAAAACAGCATATAAGTTAAATAGAGATAATTGTAAAATTAATTGGCAAGCAGATTTAGACCATATATATAACCAAATTAGAGGCCTAAGTCCATATCCTGCTGCGTGGTGTATTTTAGAAAATAAAGACGAAGAATTAGACGTAAAAATCTATAAAGCCGAAAAAGAAACCGAAAATCATAATTTAGCAATAGGAACAGTAATTTTTGACAAATCCTCAATTAAAGTAGCTGCAAAAGGTGGATTTATATCAATCCTTGAAATTAAGCTTCCAGGTAAGAGAAATATGGACGTAAAATCACTTTTAAACGGATTTTCTTTAAGTGAAAATGCAAAAATGCTGTAAAGCCTTATTATTACTGATTTTATAAAAAAAGTAAAAAAAACAAGCTTCTTTATTAACAAAAGGCGCAACTTATTAACAAAACAGCCTATTTCCCTTACTATTACTTGCATAGTAGCATAATCCGTATAAATTTGTAGAAGGATTTAACAAAAAATATGTTTAATCAACTATTTATTAATAATTAAAATTAAAATTATGAACAAAACAGATTTAATCGACGCAATGGCGGAGCACGCAGGAATTACTAAAGCAGCAGCTAAAAAAGCTTTAGAGTGTGCATTAATCGAAATTGAAGGAGCTTTACAAAAAGGAAACAGAGTTTCTTTAGTAGGTTTTGGATCTTGGTCAGTTACTAGAAGAGCTGCAAGAGAAGGAAGAAACCCTCAAACTGGAAAAACTATCAAAATCAAAGCTAAAAACGTTGTTAAGTTTAAAGCTGGATCTGATTTAGCAAACGCTGTAAACTAGTATTTGCATAAAATAATTATTTAAAAGCCTTCTTTTTAGAAGGCTTTTTTTATGTTTATACTTCATTATAATTGGTATTTAAACAAAATAATATTACATTTAATAAAATAATCCTTTTAATTTATGACTACAACCAAACCAAAAAAGGGTGATTTATTAATTGCAGAACCTTCTATAATAGGTGATATTTCATTTAACAGATCTATAGTTTTACTCACAGATCATAATGAAGAAGGCTCTATTGGTTTTATACTAAACAAGCCCTTAAACTACACAATTAAAGATTTAATACCAGAACTTGATGTTTCTTTTAGAGTTTACAATGGTGGACCTGTAGAACAAGATAATCTTTACTTTATTCATAAAAGACCAGATTTAATACCTGATAGTATTGAAATATCTTTAGGTATTTTTTGGGGCGGAGATTTTAATGTGGTTGCAGAACTTATTGCTGAAAACAAAATTGATCAAAAAGACATAAAATTCTTTTTAGGATATTCTGGTTGGGATATTAATCAATTAGAAGACGAATTAAAATCTAACGCATGGGTTGTTACCAAAAACACTTATAAAAAAGATATTATTGAAAAAGACTACGAAACCTTTTGGAAAGAAAAAATGTTAGAGCTAGGTGGCGATTATTCTATTTGGTCTAATGCACCAGAAAACCCAAGCTACAACTAACTTAATCTTACCTTTACATTCAGCTTTTGCAGTAATGCTTTTGCTACATCTGTCTTAAATTGCTTTTTTCTATATTTTGATACTGGTTGAATACCTGTTATTACATTAGTAATAAACATTTCGTCTGCTTTTTGGATTTCAAAAGGAGAAATAGAAGCTTCTTCTAAAGTGTATTCATCCATTAGGTTAATAATTTCTATTAGTTGCTTTCTAATAATTCCTTTTAAACATCCATCTGATAATGGTGGCGTTTTTATTGTATTTCCTTTTACTAAAAACACATTTCCATTTAAAGCTTCAACTACACTTTTATTAGTATTAATTAGTAAACAATTGGCTAACTTATTTTCTTTAGCATAAATACTACCAACAACATTTAAAGCTTTGTTATTAGTTTTTAAAGTCGAAATTAAACTAGGCGACACATAAAAATCTTTAAATAAGTCTACTTCATAATCACCTTCATTTAATAAATAAAAATTTTGATCTAAAGCTTTTACTGAAACCATAAACTCAACATCATTACTTTCTGGTTGATACAAACCACCTTCTACTCTATGCACTTGCAGCTTTACCCTGCTAGTAGCTTTATCTAATTGATTAGCTTTTAAGGTTTTTAAAATTTCATCTTGAAGAAACTCTAAAGTAAAACTCATTGGTATTTCCATACGCATAATACGCATAGATGCCATTAATCTAAAGTAATGATCTTCAAAAAAAAGAAGTTTACCGTGTACCGCCTTTATAGTTTCAAAAAGCCCATCACCATAGGCGTATCCACGATTATTATTAGTGATTACTGTATTATTATCTTGAAGATTTCTGTTAAAATTAATCATAAAAAAAGTCCCAAATTTCTTTGGGACAAATATACTTTAATTGTTGCGATTTTTAAGCAGAACCTAAGACTTGTTTTAAGTCAGAGATTTGATTAGTCCATAACATTTTTGCTTCTTCTACTTCATCTTCTTCAGCAAAATCTGTTACCATTAAGGATACATCTTTGGTAATTTCGTCTACTTGAATTCTAATTTCAAAGTAATATGGCTCGTCTTCATCATCTAACCATCTAAATTTTACACGCTCTCCAGATTTTTTTGTAAGTAAATTTGCTTGTTCTTCTGCACCATCCCAAATAAACTTAAATAATTCTCCTCTTGAATTTACGTTATCTGCAAACCATTCTGATAATCCTGATGGTGTTGAAATATACTGATATATAAGCGACGGTGACGCATGGATAGGAAACTCTAACTCATACTTAATTTTTTCTTCCATTTATTTTTACTTGAAAATTATTACTGCCAATATATACATTAATTAACAAGTTTAGAAATCATTTTAAAAAATATTTAATTTTAAAAATAATGTTTGCTTGATTTAATAATGTTATTATATTTGCACCTCCAAAATATGGCGAGGTAGCTCAGTTGGTTAGAGCGTTGGATTCATAACCCAGAGGTCACGAGTTCAAATCTCGTCCTCGCTACAAGAAAAAAAGCTAAGATGTATGTCTTAGCTTTTTTTTATTTAGCAATAAAATTGTTTTTTCTTCTACTATTCCCGTACTTATTATTAATTAAGATTACTTTTTTATTAAGATTTAACCTATTAAAAAACAGATAATTAACATAAAAACGTGTATTTTTTCATAAAATGAATAGTCAATTTATAAAATAACAGATCTTTTAAGTGTACGTATTTTCGCTACTTCAGAAAGAAAAAGTGTATTTCATCGAAAAATTATGCGTTTTACAGATGGTTTAACTAAAGTCTATTACATTTGTAGGCGAATACTTATACCTTTTGTCGGATAAATTTGCGTTTAAAAGAAAACTGATGATTCTAATAATTGAAATAGTATTTACGGATTAGGATATTTTAATATTGCTTAACCCAAATTATTAATTAATTAAACCCTTATTTGAATTAAAAAATCATGAAAAAAACTAACCTACTAGTTACTCTTATTTTATTATTGCTATCACAATTAATTATAGCTCAGGATTCTCATAAAAGAATTAGTATAACTAACCCTTCTAAATCAACATTACTAAAAATTGCTAGTTCTGGCATAGATTTAAATTGCGGAGCTAGCCACTCTCATGATAATCTTGTTTTAGATTTATCAAAAGAAGAGGTTAATGCATTAGTTAATAAAAATGTTTCTTTTAATGTAATTATTGATGATTTAGAAGAATTTTACAGAAAAAGAGCAGTAAAAACTAAAGCTAAAGCAATAGCACAGTTAAATGCTGAAAAATCTTTATCAGCTACTAACACTAATACAACACAACGCGCATCTATTTCTAATACAGTACAAGACAATATTATACAATATATAAACTGTGATGAAATTAATTGGGTAACACCACAAAACTTTCATCTTGGTTCTATGGGTGGATGTTTAACTGTAGATGAAATGAAAACTGAACTAGACGAAATGAGAAACTTCTCTGTTACTAATGGTTTAGATATAGTTTCT
>Ga0256829_1002635_pt1 | contig 13154 bp, 8 predicted proteins | sample 131447metaG_FD_185979 | JGI IMG/M metagenome (GOLD analysis project Ga0256829, IMG submission 185979) | Hydrothermal vent microbial communities from Lau Basin, Pacific Ocean - 131-447 | ecosystem: Environmental > Aquatic > Marine > Hydrothermal vents | place: Pacific Ocean: Lau Basin | collected...
AAGCATGCCAGTGAGGCATAGCCAGTAACCCTGCTATGCCTACGACTTATAAAATATAGCGTGATAAATCTTCGCTTTCTGCGATTTCACCCAATTGTTGTTGCACATATTGCGCATCTACATTGATGGTTATGCCATCACAATCCGAGGCATTAAAGCTTATATCTTCGAGCACATGCTCAAGCAAGGTATGCAAGCGGCGCGCACCGATATTTTCTGTTTTTTCATTCACTTGCACAGCAATACGTGCGATTTCAGCAATGCCATCATCCGTGAAATTAAGTTTCACATCTTCTGTCGCCAGAAGTGAATCATATTGTTTGCTCAAAGCAGCTTCTGGTTCGACCAAAATACGGCGAAAATCATCTTCAGTCAGTGCTTTGAGGTTCACGCGAATGGGAAAGCGGCCTTGCAATTCAGGAATTAAATCTGATGGGCGTGACAAATGGAATGCGCCAGATGCAATAAACAAAATATGGTCAGTTTTGACTGAGCCATGTTTGGTATTCACGCTTGTGCCTTCCACCAAGGGCAGCAAATCACGCTGAACGCCCTCACGCGAGACATTGCCATCTTTACCTTCTCTGTGGGTGATTTTATCCATTTCATCCAAAAAGACGATGCCAGAGTTTTCAGTGCGTTCAATCGCCTCTTCCCTCACCTTATCCATATCCAGAAGTTCATCAGCTTGTTGTTGTTGCAGCACTTGGCGAGCATCACTGATACGCATACGTTTTTTCTTTTTCTGTCCACCGATTAAGCCGCTAAGCATATCTTGAATGCTGGCATCACTCTCATCATTGCCCTGTTGTGGAAATATTTGTAGCGCTGTCGCCTGAGGTGATTCATGAACCTCAATTTCAATTTGGCGGTTATCCAATTCACCCAAGCGAAGTTTATGTAGCATTTTTTCACGTGAGCTGCGTTGCGCAGATTGTTTTTCCGTATCCACAGGTGGAGATGGCTCCACAGAATGAGGGATTAAAATATCCAGCAAATGCTCTTCTGCTGCGAGTTCAGCTTTCTTTTCCACTCGAATCAAATGCTCTTCACGCACTATTTTAATGGCTGTATCCAGCAAGTCGCGGATAATCGATTCAACATCACGACCTACATACCCCACTTCTGTATATTTGGTGGCTTCTACTTTCACCAAAGGAGCATGTGCCAGCTTGGCTAGGCGGCGCGCAATTTCTGTTTTACCTACGCCAGTCGGGCCAATCATCAAAATATTTTTAGGCGTAATTTCTTCGCGCATGGGCGAATCAACTTGTTGCCTGCGCCAGCGGTTACGCAGTGCAATGGATACAGCGCGTTTGGCATCATCTTGACCAATAATATAACGGTCAAGCTCGCTTACAATTTGACGTGGGGTGAGTGTATCGCTCATGTGTTCTCCAAAGATTCAACGGTGAAGGATGTATTGGTGTAAATGCAGGTTTCAGCCGCAATGGTCATGGCATATTCAGCAATATCGCGAGCACTGTGTTGACTATGTCTTAGCAGGGCAGTGGCAGCAGCTTTGACATATGCTCCACCTGAACCAATGGCAGCCACACCTTCATCAGGCTCCAACACATCGCCATTGCCAGATATGATTAGTGTGCGTTCTTTATCAGCTACAATCATCATGGCTTCTAATTTTTTCAGGTATTTATCGGTTCGCCATTCTTTGGCAAGCCCGACAGCAGCGCGGGTGAGGTTGCCGCCATGCTCATCTAATTTGGCTTCAAACATTTCAAATAGGCTCATGGCATCGGCGGTTGAGCCTGCAAAACCAATGAGAATATTGCCATCGCGGATTTTTCGCACCTTTCTTGCGGTGTGTTTCATCACAGTGTCACCCAATGTAACCTGCCCATCGCCAGCCACGGTAACTTCATTTTCTTTGCGAACGCAGCAAATGGTTGTGCCACGCATATGGATAGAAGACATGAACTATACTCCTTAATTTGAGGGCGCATTATTATGAATAATCATAAAATATCAAAGTGTAGTCGTTGGATACAAAATAGATATTGACGAATAGACCTATGCTCTCTAAATTGCGCCGCCTTCCAGCTTTGGAAGGGATTGAATATGTCGGGGCGTAGCGCAGCCTGGTAGCGCATCTGGTTTGGGACCAGAGGGTCGGGTGTTCGAATCACCCCGCCCCGACCATTCACTCGAGTTTCGACCTGCTTAATACTATTGATCAGCGCCTGTAGCTCAGCTGGATAGAGCAACGGACTTCTAATCCGTAGGCCGCAGGTTCGACTCCTGCCAGGCGCGCCAGCAGGACTCGAAGTTAGTATGGTGGACGTAGCTCAATTGGTAGAGCCCCGGCTTGTGATGCCGGTGGTTGTGGGTTCGAGTCCCATCGTCCACCCCATTTTATAATTTATTTCCAATTGCATTGGGATGTTAGCTCAGTTGGTAGAGCAGCGGACTCTTAATCCGCGGGCCCGGGGTTCGGATCCCCGACATCCCACCATTCATCAAGGGCTTACACTTTTCGTTGTGAGTCCTTTTTTGTTTCACCTTGCACACTGAAAAAAAATACTGCGGTGCAAAGGCCTTCATGTTGAATGTTATACAGCTTTATTGCACATGTATTTTAGAGTGGGAGAACACCAACTTGACGTTTTCTTTGCTTTTAATCATCATGCTTGCATGGGGAGGGGAGAATGCAACAATCTATTCCCTTTTTTGGTTTTAACATGGAATATAGAGAAAAAACTCATCCACCTATAGGAGTTCATCATGTGTAATGCTGATTGCTCCTGTTCAAACAGTTAGGCTGGAATTCTCTATGCTTATATTTCAGCTTAATGGCTATGAGAAGCTTTAGGACACGATTAAGATGCGAATGAGGTTGGATTTTGTTATTTAATAGTTATGAGTTTATTTTCGTATTTTTACCTATTAGCTTTTTTATATATTTTTACCTAAACAAAAAAGATTTAACGGAAGTGGGCAAAGTATTTCTAGTTTGCAGCAGTTTATTTTTTTACAGTTGGTGGAATGTTGCATACTTACCTTTAATTCTATTCTCCATGATATTCAATTATTTTATGGGTAAGTCACTATCAAAAGGCGGCACTTTTCAAAAGTATATTTCCAAAAGAAACTTTTTGATATTTGGCATTTTATCAAACCTTGCATTGATTGGGTATTTTAAATATTCGGATTTCTTTATTGATAATATCAATTATGTATTGAACACTGATATTGATTTATTGAACCTAGCATTGCCTTTAGCCATATCATTTTTCACTTTCCAACAAATATCATATTTAGTGGATAGTTATAGGCATCAAACGCATGAATATAATTTTTTAAATTATGCATTATTCGTAACCTTTTTCCCTCAATTGATAGCAGGGCCGATTGTACATCATAAAGAAATGATGCCGCAGTTTGCACTGGTTGAGAATAAAATGATCAACTATAGAAATATATCCTTAGGTCTTTTTATATTCTCAATAGGTCTGTTTAAAAAAGTAGTCATTGCAGATACATTCGCAGTATGGGCATCAGCAGGATTTGATACGGCAACTACGTTAAATTTGATTGAAGCATGGGCAACATCACTTTCATATACGTTTCAACTGTATTTTGATTTTAGTGGATATACCGATATGGCAATTGGTGCAGCTCTTATCTTTAATATCAAGCTGCCCATCAATTTTAATAGCCCATATAAAGCAACCAATATTCAAGATTTCTGGCGTAGATGGCATATTACATTGAGTCGTTTTTTAAGGGAGTATGTTTATATTCCCTTGGGTGGAAATCGTAGAGGAGAATTTAGAACTTATAGCAATTTAATGGTCACATTTATTATTGGTGGTATTTGGCATGGTGCGGGATGGACATTTATTTTTTGGGGAATGCTACACGGCTTGGCATTGGCGATTCAGCGCTTGTGGAATAGCTTGGGATTTAGTTTGAAGCCATGGCTAGCGTGGTTGATTACATTTAATTTTGTCAATATAACATGGGTGTTTTTTCGAGCCAAAGAATGGAGTGATGCTACCAAGGTGTTGCGAAGTATGTTTAGTCTGGATAATGTGGTTTTACCCAGTGTTTTGCTTAATATACTTTCGTCCTTAGATAAGTATGGGGTCGAGTTTTCTCAAGAGTATGTACGTCATATTAATGGGGATAAATGGACTGGTATATGGATTATTGTTGCCATGATAGTGGTTGTCTTTGCCATGAATTCAAATCAATTGCTTGAACGATACAAAACATTGTACCAAGAGTTGTGGAGCTCGATATTGGTTGGTTTTCTGTTATTTTATTCAATAAAAGTTATGGCTGTCGTAACCGATAGTGAATTTTTATACTTTAATTTTTAGGATAGAATATGAAACCCGTCCGTAATATATTGATTTCGTTTTTTTGCTTTTGTGCATTTTGGGTAGGTTTGGTTTATTTCCAATTGGGGAATCCAACACAGGAATCCAAATGGGTTGAGGAAGTCTACTCATTCAAAGAAAAATATGCCTCACAAATCCATGAAAGAAAAATTGTTATGGTATCAGGTTCGAATTGTTTATTTGGCATTGATTCAGAGATGCTTGAGAAAGAATGGGGCATGCCTGTTGTGAATGATGCTGTTCATGCAGGGTTGCAAATGCCTTATATTTTATACAAAAGCAAAAAAGTTCTCAAACAAGGTGATATTGCGATTTTGCCCTTAGAATACTTTTTTTATATCAATGATTACAAGCCATCACAAACATATACTGATTTTGTTTTGGCAAGAGATGTTGAATATTTTTCAAACTTACCTATAAAAGAGAAATTTAAACTCGTGTTTGCAGTAAGTTTTGAAAGAATTATCACGGGCATTCGTTCACCTTTTCATAAGTTGAAGCCGACAGTTGGGTTTTATGGTGTGCAAAATCTCAATTCCCACGGTGATGAAATCGTACCATATGATAAAGAAGCATTTAGTAAGTTAGATACTGTGCGAGCGGATGTGATTCCATCCAATCAACTGAGTGATGAATTTAGATTTTATATGAATCAATATGTTGCGTGGGCTAAAAAAAATCATATTAAACTGATATTTATGCCTCCGAATCACATGTATTTTAAGGCGTATCATTTGCCTCATTATAAGGCTTTTCTTCAAAATATAAAAAAATATTATGATGAAAAACACCTTTTATACATAGGTGACCCGTATGATTATATGTATAAGAAAGAATATTATTTTAACACGACATATCATTTGAATGACCGTGGTGTTGCATTAAGAACAAAACAATTAATCCATGACTTAAAACCTGTGATGGCTACAATCATTAATTCTGGAGCTAAATCATGAATAAAATTTTACTATTACTTGTGCTGTTGAGTTTGAATGGGTGCCTTGTAGGCAGTGTTGTGGGTACAGCCGTTGATGTCACTACAGAGGTGGTGAAAGTGCCATTTAAAGTGGCTGGCGCTGTTGTAGATGGTGTGACTGGCAGCGATGAGGAAGATAAAGAAAAGTAAGTGTCCAAATCATCATTTCTCCGTGTTGATTGAAGCATATACTTTTAATATCTTTGGATAAGATGTGCAGCATATAGCGATGGTGGCGCGTTCATATTTGACCTTAAGCTTCAATCCATCACAATCCCCACAATGAAGATTGCTGTATTATTATTGGCAGCGGGAGGTAGACAATATCTGCGTTATACTACAGCAGCCATCAGTTTTTTGTGCATACTCGTTGCCGGTTGTGTGACATCCGCACCACCGCTGGGCGAACCATCGAGTGAAAGCATGCAGCTAAAAAACGGATATGCTGCAAGGCTGCTACGCCTTCAGGCTCAAGGGCGGATGCGCACCGATGATGGCGCGGATATTCCCGTCAGCATTGCCAAGCTGGCGGAAGATTTTGAACGCATTGTATTTTTTGATGAACATATCATGCGCAATGGTCGCCTTATTGCCAGCCGAACGGAGCAACCACTGCGACGTTGGCAAATGCCGATACGCTATCGGGTGATTCACGGCGCATTGTCGGATGCCAATACCATTGCCTATGATCGCGCTGCGGTCGGGCGGTTTGCCAGCAGGCTTGCCCGGCTGACAGGGCTTTCAATCGAGCCTGCTGGAAAACAAAAGGCGAATTTTCTGATTTTGTTTCTCAATATTGATGAACAACAGAGTATTGCACCCCGCCTGAGCAAGCTGATGCACAACGTTGATCAGGCTGCGCGAGACAGCGTTATCCAGAGCATTGCAAGCAGTAGCCGCAGCGCCTTTTGCGCTGGTTATACGCTATCAAGCAAGGCAATCCCCGATACCTATACATTTAGCGTGATTCATATCAGAAGCGAGCATCCTCCTCTCGGGCGGCTTTCCTGCATCCACGAGGAAATGGCGCAGGCTATGGGTCTTGCCAATGATAGCCCCACAGCAAGACCTTCTATTTTCAACGATGATCAGGAATTTGCATTGTTGACCCGCCACGACGAACAACTGCTCAGAATGCTCTACGATTCCCGCCTGAAACCGGGCATGCACGCAGACGAGGCGCATTCAATCCTCAAAACGATAGCGCGGGAATACTCGTCTATTTCATCATCTCCACAAAACTAAGGAAAGTCTGAAAAACTACGTCTGTGTAGTTTTTCAGTACACAAAGGCAAAAGCGCGGTTTTGCCTTTGTTTACAAAATCAGGCACTTACGCGCATGATTTTGGCAGGCCATCCATGGCCTGCACAGATGCTCTGACTTTTTCAGAGCATCCCTAATCAACCGCCATCGTGCTCGTGAACCATTGGACGGGATATCAGGCGCGTCATCACCAGGCGAAGCTGGGCTGGCTTGACCGGTTTGGCGAGCAGTATCAAGCCCGCCTCTTTGGTTTGCCGAAGGATGTCTGTGCCGGTATCCCCAGAGATTAGCAGAGCAGGAACCGCCCCGAGGTTATCGCGTAGGCTTTGAATCAGCTCGCAACCGTTTATGTCACCAGGCATGCGGTAATCGGACACGATAAAATCGGGTTGCAAGCCTTCTTCCACGAGTTGCAGCGCCTTGCGGGTCGATTCAGCGCCCGCAAATTGGCATTGCCAGCCTTCGAGCAGCGTGCGCATGGCATCGAGAATTTCGGTTTCATTATCCACAACCATCACCAGCAGATGTTTTAGCCTGTCCGTCGCAGGTTCTTCCACCACCATATCAGCCGTCACGCCAATGCGCTCGGCGATGGGCGCCCGTATCGCAAATTCACTCCCCTTGCCCAGCTCGGAATGCATCTCGACGGGATGATCGAGCAGGCGTGACAAACGCCGCACAATCGCCAGCCCAAGCCCCAGACCCTTGCCGCGATCTCGTTCTGGGTTATTCAACTGGAAAAACTCGGCGAACACATCCTCGCAGTGTTGTTCGGGTATGCCAGGTCCCGTGTCGGTGATGCGTATGCACAGGTGATCACCCGCCTCCTCCCAGCAACTCATATTAACCTCGCCCCGCTCCGTATAGCGGATGGCGTTGCCGAGCAGATTGCGAATCATGCGTTCCAGCAGAATCGGATCGCTATGGATGCTGTGTTCACAGGACTGAACGGTCAGCGTGAGTCCCTTGGCCTCCGCTTCTGGCGTGAACTGAACCGCCAGTTTTTGCAACAGCGAATCAATGCGGAAATCCGTCTGGTTGACGGTGATGGAGCCTGCATCCATGCGGGATATGTCCAGCAAGGCGTTGAAGAGTTCATCCAGTGAGTTCAGACCCAGCTGGATGTGTTCCAGATCATGAGCTTGCGCCTTGGTGGTCAGCTTCTTCTCCAGCCCCTCGGTGAACAGGTTGACTGCATGCAACGGTTGACGTAAATCGTGGCTAGCGGCGGCCAGGAAACGGCTTTTGTCGCGATTAGCCTGCTCAGCAGCTTCGGTTTGCTGCCGCAGGTTTTCCAGAAGCCCGCGATTTTCGTATTTCAGCCGCAGCGCCTGATCCAGCGACTGGTGCAGATTGAAGCTCAACATCACGATCAGCGAAAGATAGATTAACGCGCCCAGCCACATCCATGCGAAGAAAGCATCTTCCTGAAGAAACAGGTTGACCGTCATCGGCAGGATGGCAGGGATGGCAAAGGCTAGGTAGTTCAGCGGTCGGGCGGAGAGCGAGGTCATGCTGCCGCTGGTCATCGCAAACAGGGATAGAAAAAGAAAAATGAACTGTACCTTGGACTCGGAATCGAGGAACAGGATGCCGCTGCTGCCCCAGATACAGCCAGAGATGAAGGCCAATAGCACATAAGCTCTTTCTTGGGCAAGGATGCGCGCCGACGTCGCATCCTGTTCGTTTAGCCTGCGGTAATGCAGCCAGCGCACCAATGTCAGCAGGTAGAGGGCGGCGATCCAGCCGAGGGCGAGCTTGCCACGCGACCCGTCCCATAGAATGATGGCAAGCGGCAGGCTACCCAGCAGATTGCCGATCAGTATTAACGGCATGTTGCGATGAATTGTTAGGATTTTGTCGATGCGAATCTGCTGCTCGTCCGATTGCACCCCAGTGTGTTGCTCCGAATGACTCATGGATTCACGATAACGGGCGGGAAAAACATTTTACCGCAGATGACGCAAAGGACAAAGCACACCAATCATTCCAGACCGAGCCGCCGCGCTTTCTCGATAGCTTCGGTACGACTTCTCGCATCAAATCTCTCAAACAATGCCGCCACATGGCTTTTCACTGTGGCTAAACTAAGCGAGAGTTGATCTGCAATGTCTTGATTGGATATACCATAAGCCATCAAACGCAACACTTCCATCTGCCGAGGTGATACACGCTGCTTCCTACCCCAGTCGTTTTGGAAATTATCTATTTCGTTCACAATTTCACCACGCAAAACATCTCGCACAGCCTCGATGATTTGCCTGCAAGAAGCCGACTTCGGAACAAAGCCCATTGCTCCCTTATCCAGCGCACACCGTTGGTCACTGGGATCTTTCGATGCGGTAACAATAATCACTGGTGTCAAACAGCCTTTATTTGCTAACGCATCCAGTAAACTGAAACCATCCTGACTTGGCAGGCGCAAATCAATCAAAGCGATGTCAAAACTATTATCAATCAAGGTTGCCAGCGCAGCATCACCATCACGTACGCAGACCAACTCCACATCAACATCCATCTCGCGCAAAATGCCGCACAAACCGTCCAAAAAGAGTTGGTGATCATCCGCTAATAATATTCGCATGCCCGAAGTATATATGAACGCATAAATAGTTTACAGAAGTAGCATCTATCTCCTAACAGATAAAGATTCATACTTTTGGCTAATTACGCACACCTTTTGAAACTTCTACAATTCGCCTGTTGGTACGTGTTTTCTTGCAGGAGGGTGATATGAATTGGAATAGAAATTACAGCATTTTATGGAGCGAATCTCGCCGCACGTGGGTAGTGGCAGACGAACGATCACACGCACGTGGAAAAAGCAGTGGACGTGGCGTGTTATCTCGCATCATGCGCGGATTACGTGGTACTATACTGGCTCTATTTCTACCAACAGCAGTCGTAGCAGCACCACAGGGAGGCGCAGTCACTGCGGGTTCTGGTGCAATTTCCACTTCTGGCAACATCACTACCATTCAGCAGAAGAGCCAACACCTATCACTCTCATGGAAACATTTTAATGTTGCTCCATCCGAAACTGTGAATTTCAAACAGCCCAATACCTCGGCTATTGCAGTGAACCGCATTCAAGATGTTAATGGCAGCCGTATCATGGGGCATCTCAACGCCAATGGACAAGTCTATTTACTCAATCCAAATGGTATTCTCTTTGGCAAGAGCGCGCAGGTGAATGTAGGCGGGCTGGTCGCCTCCACATTAAATATATCCGATGCAGATATTGGCAAGGGTCTGCAAACCTTCGCGGGCAACGGCTCTGGCGCGATTGTCAATAACGGCGCAATCCATGCCGCCGATGGCGGCTATGTGGCTCTACTTGGCAACCATGTAAGCAACAACGGTATCATCACCGCCAAACTTGGCTCGGTGGCGATGGGCGGTGGCAATCAGGTAACGCTCACCTTTAATGGTAACAACCTCTTGAAGATTCAGGTGGATAAAAGCGTGTTGGATTCGCTGGTTGCTAACCACGGTCTGATTCAGGCTGACGGCGGGCTGGTAGCGATGAGCGCGGGCGCACGCGACGCGCTGCTTGCCAGCGTGGTCAACAATGATGGCGTGATTCAGGCGCAAACCGTGCAGCAGAAGAACGGCAAAATCGTGCTGCTGGGCGGCATGACAGCTGGAACCACGCAAGTGGCAGGTACGCTGGATGCCTCCGCCCCCGATGCGGGTGACGGCGGCTTTATCGAGACCAGCGCCGCGCATGTGAAGGTAGCCGATGGCGCGAAAATCACCACCAAGGCAACAAACGGCAACAGCGGCACATGGCTGATTGACCCGCAGGACTACACCATTGCCGCCAGCGGCGGCGACATCACGGGCGCTACCCTCGGCACCAATTTGGCGGCTGGCAATGTCACCATCCTTTCCAGCAGCGGCGCCACAGCGGGCAGCGGCAATATCAATGTGAATGATACCATCAACTGGAGCGCCAACACGTTGACCCTGAATGCGGGTAACGACATCAATTTCAATACCGTGGTGAATGCCACGGGAACGGCAGGATTGGCACTGGTCTATGCGCAAACCACAACCACAGGGGATTATTTTGTGCATGCGCCTGTCAATCTGGCTTCTACGGGTAGTTTTTCCACCCAAAAAGGCACAGCAGCTGCGAAAAATTACATTATCATCACCGCCTTGGGATCAGCAACTAGCATTGGGACCTTGCAGTCAATTCGGGGGGATCTCATCTTTGGTAAGCCGTATGTTTTAGGCGCAAATATTGATGCCACTGCAACACAGACCTGGAATGGCGGAGCGGGATTTACGCCTATTGGTGGTGAAGATCCCGCTGTTACTGCTCCATTTGTAGTAACCTTTGATGGCTTGGGGCATACCATTTCCAATCTTGTTATTCACAGAAATATCGCATCCGGTTTTAATGAAGGGTTATTCGGTTCTACAATCGGAGCTACCATCAAAAATATTGGCTTGCTTAATGTGGATATTCAAGGCCTGAATGATACGGGCGGTTTGGTAGCAAATCTTGACAACGGAACTGTCTCGAATGCTTATGTCACAGGAACAGTCAAAGGAAATCAGTTTGGCACAGGTGGTTTGGTAGGGCATATGACCAACTCAAGCAGCATATCCAACTCCTATTCTACAGCAACAGTTATAGCTATAGATGATGTAGGCGGTTTGGTAGGGATTGGTCAGGGTAGTACCATATCCAACTCTTATGCTACAGGACTAGTGACTACTCTTACTGGAATAGGTGGTGTTAATCGAGGAGGGTTGGCAGGGTCTTTTACTGGAACAATCACTAACTCTTATGCTACAGGAGCCGTTCTGGGGGGTGGATTAAATCATGGAGGTTTAGTGGGAAATGGCAATAATGCAACAACCATCACCAACAGCTTCTGGGACACCCAAACAACAGGCATGACAACAGGAGTAGGGGTATTTGGCAGCGGCGGCACAGGCTTGACAACCGCTCAAATGAAAAATACAAAAAACTTCTTTGATGCAGGTTGGGATTTTAATACAATTTGGGGAAGAGATACCAATAATGTCCAAAACAATGGATACATGGACTTAAGAGCATTAAATAGCTTTAGTTTCAATACCGTACTCTCGGCAACAGTCGCCAACCAAACCAAGGTTTATGATGGAACCGATGCGGTTAATGCAACATTCAGTAAAGCCAATATCGTCAATGCCGTAGCATTTACAGGGAATAAGAATGTTGGCAGCTATGCGTTTACGCCGACAGCAAGTGATTATGGCTTCACGTATGCCGCCGGTTTTAATGGTGGCAATACAGAAGTTGTCATGGAAAATTCGGGAAGCGCCACGATCACGCCAAAGGCGCTAACCCTCCCCAATATTACAACCAGTAACAAAGTCTATGATGCCACCACCAACGCCACTGTTTCGGGTACGAACACCCTAAGCGGTGTTATCGCGGGTGACACGGTAACCGTGAGTGGCACAGCCACTGGCACCTTTGTAGATAAGAACGTGGGCACAGGCAAGACGGTGAATATCGGCGGACTAACGCTGGGCGGCGCGGCGGCGGGCAACTATTCCATCGCCCCCACCACAGCGGACATCACCCCGGCCACTATCAGCGCAGTTACTGGCATCACGGCAGCGAACAAAGTCTATGATGCCACCGCCAATGCTATATTGAATACAGCAGGTGCAGGCTTTACAGGTATACTCGGATCGGACGTGCTGAATGTCGCTACCGCCACAGGCAGCTTTGCCGATAAAAATGTGGGCAACGCCAAACCCGTAACCATCAGTGGCATTTCGCTGGGCGGCACAGATGCGGGCAACTACACGCTGACGAGCAACACCGCTGCAACCACTGCCAATATCACGCCTGCCACCATCAGCGCCGTCACAGGCATTACCGCCAGCAGCAAGGTGTATGACGGCAACACGGACGCAACATTGCTTACCAATAGCGCAGGTTTCACCGGCCTGCTTGCAGGCGATGCCTTGAATGTGGCTACTGCCACAGGTTTGTTTGCAGATAAGAACGTAGCGCTTAACAAAACGGTGAATATCAGCGGATTGACGCTGGGCGGCGCGGACGCGGGTAACTATACGCTGGCATCCACCACGGCCACCACCACGGCCAATCTCGTCGCCAAAGCTTTGACGGTAGGCGGTATCAGTGTTGCCAACAAGGTGTATGACGCCACCACCAACGCCACCGTCTTGGGTGCAGTTACATTGGGCGGTGTCGTTACGAGTGATGTCGTAAGCGCAAATGGCTCTGCTACAGGCACGTTTTTGGACAAAAACGTAGGCACAGGAAAATCAGTGATTATGAATGGCAGCGGCATCACGCTGAGCGGCAGAGATGCTGGCAACTATAAATTGTCTTCTCTCAATTCGCTAACAGCAAACATCACACCAGCTTCTTTGACCGTAAGTGGATTAACTGCCAGCAATAAGGTTTATGATGCTACGGTCAACGCCACCTTGACGGGTACAGCAGCACTCTCTGGCGTGCTGGGCACGGACGTGGTCAACCTTGCCACACCGACGGGCGCATTCGCCGATAAAA
>Ga0256829_1002636_pt1 | contig 13153 bp, 12 predicted proteins | sample 131447metaG_FD_185979 | JGI IMG/M metagenome (GOLD analysis project Ga0256829, IMG submission 185979) | Hydrothermal vent microbial communities from Lau Basin, Pacific Ocean - 131-447 | ecosystem: Environmental > Aquatic > Marine > Hydrothermal vents | place: Pacific Ocean: Lau Basin | collected...
AAATCAACCACATTAATACCTAAACCTACAAGTGTATTCATCACTAAATTTTGAATCATGTCACCAGACAAACGCGCATCGCGACCAACTACAACTTTATAATCTGTTTTATCGCGTTGTTGCTTTAACCATGTACCGTAAGCGGATGCAAATTTTACTGCATCAATTGGTGTTAAGTTATCGCCAACGTTACCGCCAATGGTTCCTCTAATTCCTGATATAGATTTTATAAGTGTCATTATGTTCGTTATCTTTGTTTTGTTGATTTTAAAAGTGTAAAAATACATATATTTATTGAATGAACTACTTAGCGCATATCTACCTTTCTGGAAACAACAAAATGCTAACTATTGGTAACTTTATCGCCGATGGAATACGTGGAAAAAAGTATAAAACGTATCCGATAGAAGTTCAAAAAGGAATACTATTACACCGTCAAATCGATACCTTTACAGATGCGCATCCAACCGTTAGGCAAAGCACCAAAAGGCTTCATGAAAATTACGGACATTATTCTGGTATCATTGTAGATATTTTATATGATCATTTTTTAGCCAAAAACTGGTCAAAATATTCTGATGTGCCTTTAGAAGATTATGCCGAAAACTTTTATAAAATCTTAACCGATAATATTGAAATTTTGCCACAACGCATCCTAAAAATGATGCCACATTTAATTTCAGGAAATTGGTTATTAAGTTATGCGACAAAAGACGGGATAGCAAAAGTTTTAGACGGAATGAATAAGCGCACCAAAAACCGTTCACAAATGAATTTAGCCACAAAAGAACTTGATTTATTTTATGACGAATTTGAAACCGAATTCACCTCTTTTTTTGAGGAACTTATCGCATTTTCAGAAGAAAAACTAATCCAAATCAACCAAGAGTTATTATGAAATACAAGTTGTTTTTAATAATTGTTTTTCTTTCATTTTTCAATTGTAAAGAAGAACAAAAACCAACAAAAGAAGGTTTAATTGCAGATAAAGCCATGATAGTTTCAGCAAGAGCTGAAGCTTCAAAAATAGGAGTAGAGATTCTTAAAAAAGGCGGAAACGCTTTTGATGCTATGATTGCGACCGATCTAGCTTTGGCGGTTTGTTATCCGTATGCTGGAAATATTGGTGGTGGCGGATTTATGGTTTACCGACTTGAAAACGGAACTATTGGTGCATTAGATTATCGCGAAAAAGCGCCACTTGCAGCTACAAAACAAATGTATTTGGATAGTTTGGGAAATGTCATCCCTAATTTAAGTACAAAAGGCGGATTGGCTGTTGGCGTGCCAGGTACTATTGCTGGTTTATTTGAAGTACACGACAAGTTTGGAAGTTTGCCTATTCAAACCATTATGCAACCTGTGATAGATTTGGCTAATCGTGGTTTTGTGGTCACTAAAAAGCAACAAGCTGTTTTAGACGAAAAGCGTAAAGATTTTCTTGAGGTTAACAAAGATACCATTCTGTTTGCTAAACAATGGAAAGCTGGAGATACGATTAAAAACAAACAAATGGCAAGAACATTAGTTAAAATTATGATTGATGGTCGTGATGCCTTTTATAAAGGTGAAATTGCAGATTCTATAGCAAATTTCATCCAAAGGAATGGTGGAATAATCACCAAAGAAGATCTTGCAAAGTATGAAGCCAAATGGCGAGATCCAATAACCTTTACTTATGATGATTTAAAGATCATTTCTATGTCACCGCCATCAAGTGGTGGAATTTGTTTAGCTCAAATAATGAAACAAATTGAACCTTATGAATTAGATGAATTTGGACATAATTCACTTAAAGCCATTCAAGTAATTACAGAAGCCGAAAGACGTGCGTATGCAGATAGAAGTTTTTATTTAGGCGATCCTGATTTTGTAAACATACCGCAAGACCAATTAATTAGCGATAGTTACGCGTCTAATAGGATGAAAGATTTTAGTTTTGAGTCAGCAACGCCTTCATCTAAAATAAATCATGGTGATGTTCAGGTTATTGAAAGTGATGAAACAACACATTATTCTATTGTCGACCAATTCGGTAATGCAGTTGCGGTAACCACTACATTAAACTCTGGTTATGGTTCTAAATTATATTCAAAAAGCTTAGGTTTCTTTTTTAATAACGAAATGGATGATTTTTCAAGTAAACCAGGCGAACCAAATGTGTACGGATTAATTGGAGCAGAAGCAAACAGTATTTTACCAGAAAAACGTATGCTAAGTTCTATGACGCCAACTATTGTAGAAAGAGACGGAAAACTATATATGGTTGTTGGTACACCTGGCGGATCTACGATTATTACTTGCGTGATGCAAGCTATAATTAATGTGCATGAATTTGACATGAGTATGCAAGAAGCAGTAGAAGCGCCTAGATTTCATCATCAATGGTTGCCTGACGAAATTAGAGCAGAACCAAACGCTTTTAATGAAAAATTAACCAATAAATTACAAGAAAAAGGATATATTATAAATATAAATCGTACACCTGTAATTGGTAAAGTAGATGCTATTTTAGTAAAAGAAAACGGGCAATTAGAAGGTGGCGCAGATCCAAGAGGAGACGATACCGCAGTTGGATTTTAAATGAATAATTATGGCAATAAAAGCAAAGAAAATATTTAAAATAATTTTAGGAGTAATTATCTTTTTTACACTACCATCATTACTGTTTTTTGGATTTGTATACTTTAAATATGCAGAAGATTTACCTCAAATAAACCCAACAGAAAAAGCGGATATTTTAGCTAATAAAATGTTAGAAGCTTTAGATTACGAGGCTTATAAAAATACCGATTATATAGAGTTTACTTTTAAACAAAGACACAAATACCAATGGAACAAATTAGAAAATACTTGTAATGTATTTTGGAGTCATTTTAAAGTAGAACTAGATTTAAATGACAAAAGCAACTCCAAAGTATTTGTACAAGATCAAGCGTATAATGGCGTAGAAAAAGAGAAATACGTACAAAAAGCAATAGATTATTTTAATAATGATACGTTTTGGTTAGTAGCGCCATATAAAGTTTTTGATGCTGGAACAAAACGAAGTATTGCCAAAAACGAAGACGGAGAAGAAGGTTTGTTAGTTACTTACACAAAAGGCGGAAGTACACCAGGTGATTCTTATTTATGGCATTTAGACGAGAATTATAAACCTAAAAGCTTTCAAATGTGGGTAGATATTTTGCCAATTGGCGGTTTAGAAGCAACGTGGAGCGATTGGAAAACTACCGAAACAGATGCAAAATTACCAACCTTTCATAAATTTATGTTTTTAGGTTTAGAGTTGGATGATATTAAAACTTCGAGGTCAGAATAAAAACACGAATTATCACTAATATGTTTGGCAAATAATTAATAAGAAAACAAAGTTTAACTACATAATTTTAGTTTTGCTAACTGCTAACTGCTAACTGCTAACTGCTAACTATTTCTTTTTCTGCCCAACAAACTGTTGTTCTTTCAGTTTAAATAAGACGTTAAACGTCGTCAAACTACCATAAATACGTGTAATATATTGCTGTAAATCTATTTTTTCTTGTTCTTCAAGATTGCTAGAGTTTATTTTTTGTTCCATCACACGCAAACGATCACGAACCATCGTTATTTTATGAAAAAAGTCTTCAATTTTTATTTCTTTACTTTTTAGGTTTTGGTCTGCTGGTTTTAGTTCCATAATGCCGCCTTTCCATTTGTCGCCAATATGCACAACTTCAGAAACATCACTGTATTTTTTTAAGATACTTACCAAGCTACTTTCAATATCAAAAAAGCTAACAGTATCTACCTCGTTTTCGGCAGCTTCAATAGTTTCAAAATCATCGTCTAATGGTATAGTTTCTAAACCGTTTTCAATAAATGTTACCCAATATTGTTGACTGTCTACATTGGTAATAACGCCTTTTCCGTATGATGTATGATTAATTCTTGATCCTATTCCTAAAAGCTTCATTTGTATCTATTTTTAAATTTCCGTGACAACGAAAGTATAAAAAAACATAAAGACTTCATTAAGAAAATGATAACTAATTGCACTTCAAAAAGATTGATAAAAACCGTATCTTTGCAACTTTGCCAATTCACAGATATTTGCTAAAAATTGCTATGACAAATTTTGAAGAAAACATTGAAGTTAAAGGCGCAAGAGCACATAACTTAAAAAATATAGACGTTACCATTCCGCGAGAAAAACTAGTTGTGATTACTGGTTTGTCAGGAAGCGGAAAATCGTCTTTAGCGTTTGATACCATTTATGCCGAAGGACAACGTCGTTACATCGAAACATTTTCGGCGTACGCTAGACAATTTTTAGGCGGATTAGAACGACCAGATGTAGATAAAATTGATGGTTTGTCGCCTGTAATTGCTATAGAACAAAAAACAACCAGCAAATCACCACGATCTACCGTTGGTACCATTACCGAGATTTATGACTTTTTAAGATTATTATTCGCAAGAGGTAGTGACGCTTACAGTTACAATACAGGCGAAAAAATGGTGAGTTACAGTGATGAGCAAATTAAAAAATTAATTACCGAAAGTTACAAAGGTAAGCGCATCAACGTGTTAGCGCCGGTAATTAGATCTAGAAAAGGACATTATCGTGAGTTGTTTGAGCAAATTGCAAAACAAGGTTTTGTAAAGGTTAGAACAGATGGAGAAATTAGAGATTTAATTAAAGGCATGAAACTAGATCGTTACAAAACACACGATATAGAAATTGTTATAGATCGCTTAAAGATAGATGAAAATGTAGATAACGATAAACGTTTAACCGAGACAATTAATACAGCAATGTATCATGGTGATGACGTGTTAATGGTGATTGATCAAGATACGCAAGAAGCACGTTATTTTAGTCGAAATTTGATGTGTCCAAGTTCTGGGATTTCTTATCCAAATCCAGAACCTAACAACTTTTCATTTAATTCGCCAAAAGGAGCTTGCCCAAAATGTAATGGCATTGGAACCTTGTATCAAGTTAATGAGAAAAAAATAATTCCAGACGATTCTTTATCCATAAAAGCTGGTGCATTAGCGCCTCATGGACCAGAAAAAAAGAGCTGGATTTTTAAGCAGTTTGAAACCATTGCACAACGCTATAATTTCAAATTAACAGATCCTTACAAGTCAATTCCTGACGAAGCAAAACAAGTGATTTTATATGGCGGAAATGAGAAGTTTTCTTTGGAAAGTAAAACATTAGGCATTACCAGAGATTATAAAATAGATTTTGAAGGTGTCGCTAATTTTATTGAAAACCAATACAATACTGCAGAGTCAACATCATTAAAACGTTGGGCAAAAGAATATATGGACAAAATTGAATGTCCAGAATGTGAAGGCAGTAGATTGCGTAAAGAGTCGCTTTATTTTAAAGTGAACGAAAAAAACATCGCCGAACTAGCCAATATGGACATTAGCGAGCTTTCTGCTTGGTTTGGCGATTTAGAACAACATTTAAGCAAAACGCAACTAAAAATAGCAGAAGAAATTATTAAGGAAATTCGTGCCAGAATTCAATTTTTATTAGATGTAGGATTAGATTATTTGTCGTTAAACCGAAGCTCAAAATCCTTATCTGGAGGAGAAGCACAACGTATAAGGTTAGCAACACAAATAGGATCGCAGTTGGTTGGCGTGTTATATATTTTAGACGAACCTAGTATTGGCTTACATCAACGCGATAATGAAAAGCTAATTAACAGTTTGGTGTCTTTACGTGATATTGGTAATTCAGTTATAGTTGTAGAGCACGATAAAGATATGATAGAACGTGCCGATCACGTCATAGATATAGGTCCACGAGCAGGAAAACATGGTGGCGAAATTATAAGTGAAGGCACACCAAAAGCGTTATTAAAAGGTAACACCATTACAGCGCAGTACCTTAATGGTAAAATGGAAATCGAAATCCCAAAAAAGCGTCGTGAAGGTAATGGTAAGTTTTTAGAACTTAAAGGCTGTACAGGTAATAACTTAAAGAATGTTTCTGTAAAGTTTCCTTTAGGAAAAATGATAGGTGTTACAGGTGTTTCAGGAAGCGGAAAATCGACGTTAATTAACGAAACGTTGTATCCAATTCTAAACGCATATTACTTTAATGGTGTAAAAAAACCAATGCCTTACAAAAGCATAAAAGGTTTAGAACACATTGATAAAGTGATTGATATTAACCAATCGCCAATTGGTCGTACACCACGAAGTAATCCTGCAACATACACCAAAACTTTTGACGAAATACGAAGTCTTTTTGCCAAAATACCAGAAGCCATGATTCGTGGTTATAAACCAGGTAGATTTAGTTTTAATGTCGCTGGCGGAAGATGCGAAACTTGTAAAGGTGGTGGATTACGTGTGATTGAAATGAACTTTTTACCAGATGTTTATGTAGAATGTGAAACGTGTCAAGGTAAACGATTTAATCGCGAAACTTTAGAAATAAGATACAAAGGAAAAAGCATTAGTGATGTATTAGATATGACCATTAATGAAGCGGTAGATTTTTTTGAAAACATACCAAAGATTCATAAAAAACTTAAGACCATAAAAGATGTTGGATTAGGTTACATCACTTTAGGACAACAAAGTACAACGCTTTCTGGTGGAGAAGCACAACGTATAAAATTAGCAACCGAGCTAAGTAAACGCGATACAGGTAACACCTTTTATATTTTAGATGAGCCAACCACAGGACTTCATTTTGAAGATATTAGAGTGTTAATGCAAGTGTTAAATAAATTAGCAAACAAAGGTAATACTGTGTTAATTATAGAGCATAATTTAGATGTTATTAAAACTGTAGATCATATTATTGATATTGGATATGAAGGCGGAAAAGGTGGCGGACAAGTAGTAGCAGAAGGTACTCCAGAAGAAGTTGCTAAACATAAAAAGAGTCATACAGCACGATTTTTAAAGAAAGAATTAAACTCTTAATAATTAGCCAATTACAATTTTGTTAACATAGTTTACTGATGTGGATATGTAACTTTAAGTAACATTAACCACTAAAAATCAATAAATTATGAGAAGTATTCTTTGGCTAGTAGCCGTTATTTGTATCATCATGTGGGTTCTTGGATTCTTCGGAATTGTATCAGGAATGGGAACCGGAAGTTTAATTCACGTATTGTTAGTTGTTGCAGTAATTGCAGTATTATACAATATCATTTCAGGTAGAAAACCACTGTAAATTGTAAAACGTTTAAAAACAGAATATTAAAAAGGTTAACTAAATTTAGTTAGCCTTTTTTTGTTTAAAAACTATAAATACAACGATAAAATCCTTTCAAATCTATTAAATTTGTTTGTTTGAATTTTTTAAAACTATAATATGAGAAAAGAACAACATCCTAAAGGTTGGAATGAAAAGAAAACAAACGACTCTTGGGCGATTTTTAAAATCATGGGCGAGTTTGTTAACGGATTTGAAAAAATGAGTGCAATAGGACCAAGTGTATCTATATTTGGATCTGCTCGTACAAAACCAGATCATAAATACTATAAATTAGCAGAAGAAGTAGCTTCAAAAATCGTTAATGCCGGTTATGGTGTAATTACTGGTGGAGGACCAGGTATTATGGAAGCAGGTAATAAAGGAGCTCATTTAGCTGGCGGAACATCTGTAGGATTAAATATAGAATTACCTTTTGAACAACACGATAATCCTTATATAGACTCAGATAAAAGCTTAGATTTTGATTACTTTTTTGTTAGAAAAGTTATGTTTGTAAAATACTCTCAAGGATTTGTAGTCATGCCTGGTGGATTTGGTACATTAGACGAGTTATTTGAAGCAATTACTTTAATCCAAACTAACAAAATAGAAAAATTCCCGATTATATTAGTTGGTACCGAATTTTGGGAAGGATTAATGGATTGGGTTAAAACAACACTTTTAGATAGTTTTAAAAATATTAGTCCTGGAGATATCGACTTAATACATTTAGTAGATACAGCAGATGAAGTGGTAGATATACTAGATAAATTCTATGAAGAATATGGATTAAGTCCAAACTTCTAAAAAAACAAATAGGTTTTAAAAAAGAAATTTCAGAAGATAATATGATGTTATTTTCTGAAATTTTTTGTTTTACATAAACTCTTTTGGCACCTTATCTCTGTGTTTCCATCGTTTATGAGTCCATAAGTAGTATTCTGGTGCTTCGTAAATTTGTTGTTCTACTAATTCAAAAAACCGATCTGTAATTTCGTAATCTTTAAAATCATGAGGGTTTTCTGCAAGAGTAGTAATTGTGGTTTCATAATAACCTCTTTTAACACGCTTTACAGCAAAAAACACTACAGTCATATCAAGGCGTTTTGCCATTAATTCGGCACCAGTATAAACAGGAACTTTAATTCCCATAAAATTTAACCAATGGTAAGCTTTATCTGGTTTAGGGCTTTGGTCTGCAGCAAAGCCATTAATAGTTAATTCGCCTTTGTTTTTGGCTTTTTGTAAAACTTCAAAGGTTTCTTTAGTAGTAATTAAATAAGAGTTGTAACGTGCTCTAATACGTTTTACTAAACGGTCAAAATACTTATTGTTTAATCGTTTGTAAATAGCGTAACCAGTGTAGTTTATATAGGTTTGTAATATAAAAATCCATTCCCAGCTGGCATAATGCGCAGTCATCATTACAATACTCTTACCTTCTTTTTCGTGTTTTTTAAGCTCTTCAATATTTTTAAAAGTGAAGCGTTTTTTCATTTCTTTTTCAGAAATAGTCATAGATTTTATAGCTTCAACAACCATATCACATAAATGATGATAGAATTTTTTAGTTATCGTATTAATTTCATCATCAGATTTCTCAGGAAAAACAAGTCTTAAATTTTCTTTTACTGTTTTTTTTCTGTAGCCAATAATGCGGTAGATTAAGATGTATAATCCATCGGAAAAAGCGTAAAGTAATCTAAAAGGTAAGATAGAGATTAACCACAAAAAAGGGTAGATTAATATGTAGGCAATAAATTGCATGGCGCGTTCTTAGTTTAGCTTGGCAAATATATAGTATATTTGAATGAAACTTAAATATTGAAATGGGTAATTTAGCAATTGTTACAATAATTATAATCGCTGCAAACGTTATAATATCTTATAAAGGATTTGAAGATTATGGTTTTTTTGATAAGTATAAATTTAATGTTGGTGCCATAAAAAGAGGCGAACAATTTAGATTGTTTAGTTCTGGATTTTTGCATGTAAATACACAGCATCTGTTATTTAACATGATTACGCTGTATTTTTTTGCAAACAATGTAATTGCATATGTTGGGTCACTTAAATTTATAATTATTTACGTAGTTAGCTTAGTTGCTGGTGGATTATTGTCCCTTTATTTTCATAAAGATGAATACCATTACAGCGCAGTAGGAGCAAGCGGAGCAGTTACAGGTATTTTATACGCTGCAATACTGCTTAATCCAGACATGAGTTTGTTTTTCTTTTTTATTCCTGTTCCAATTCCTGGTTATGTTTTTGGTATTGGATATTTATTATATTCTATCTACGGAATGAAAAAACGTATTGGTAATATTGGTCATGATGCGCATTTTGGAGGCGCAATTGGTGGTTATGTAACTACTTTAGTTTTTGTTCCGTACTTGTTTCAAATTAATTTAACAATGGTTGTTGTTTTAGCATTACCAATCATTTTATTGTTTGTAATGAAAAAGTTAGGCAAAATCTAAACAAAAAAACTCCGATGTTTTATCGAAGTTCTTGATTTTCCACGAAAGTGAAATAAAAATTTTAATTCGCTAATAACTCAGCAACTTTATCTTCTAAAGCTTTACCACGTAAATTTTTTGCAACAATCTTACCATCTTTATCCAAAATGTAAGTGGCAGGTATTGATCTTACGCCATAAGTTTGTGCAATTGGCTCTTGCCAACCTTGTAGGTTAGATACGTGTTTCCAAGTTAAATTATCTTGTTCTATAGCTTTTAACCATCTGTCTTTTTGTTGTGCTTTATCTAAAGAAATCCCAACAATTTCCAACCCTTTTTTGTGGTACTGATTGTACATTTTAACCACATTTGGGTTTTCTTTTCTGCATGGTCCACACCAACTAGCCCAAAAATCTAAAATAGTAACTTTAGCGTCAATATCGTTAATATTTAAAGTAGCCCCATCAGGAGTTGGCGCAGTAAAAGTTGGTGCGTAATCACCAATGTTAGTCCCAAAAACGGTAATTTCCTTTTTTTCCTCCTTACAAGAAAATAATGCTAAAACCGAAATAAATAATATTAAAGTGTTTTTCATTACAAATAAGTTTGCAACAAATATAAACTATAAAAGTTGAATAAAATATGCATATTTTTGCACTATGATATACAACGATACCATAGTAGCTTTAGCAACCGCTTCTGGTGCTGGCGCAGTTGCCATAATTAGATTATCGGGTAAGGATGCTATAAAGATAGCAGCAGATAATTTTAAGTCTGTAAAAAGCCAAAAGTCGCTTAGCGACCAAAAGACGCATACCATACATTTGGGACATATTATTGACGAAAACCGTGTGATAGATCAGGTTTTAGTATCGGTTTTTAAAAACCCAAATTCTTATTCAGGAGAAGATGTTGTTGAGGTATCGTGTCATGGTTCGGTTTATATTCAACAAGAAATTATTCAGCTATTTTTAAGAAAAGGTTGCCGAATGGCCAATCCTGGCGAATTTACTTTACGTGCTTTTTTAAACGGAAAGCTAGATTTAAGCCAAGCCGAAGCTGTTGCCGATTTAATTGCAAGTGATAATGAAGCATCACATCAAATTGCAATGCAGCAAATGCGTGGCGGATTTTCTTCTGAAATAGCTAAGCTACGTGAAGAATTGTTAAATTTTGCTTCTCTAATAGAACTTGAATTAGACTTTGCAGAAGAAGATGTTGAGTTTGCAGATCGCACACAATTTAAAGATTTGGTAGATCGTATTTCTTTCGTTTTAAAACGTTTAATAGATAGTTTTGCAGTAGGAAATGTGATTAAAAACGGAATACCAGTAGCAATTGTTGGAGAGCCAAATGTTGGTAAATCTACATTACTTAATGCGCTTTTAAATGAAGAACGTGCCATAGTAAGTGACATTGCAGGAACAACCAGAGATACCATTGAAGATGAATTGGTGATTAACGGTATTGGTTTTAGGTTTATAGATACCGCAGGAATTAGAGATACAAAAGACGTTGTTGAAAATATTGGGATTAAAAAAACTTTCGAGAAAATAGACCAAGCGCAAGTTGTTGTTTTCTTATTTTCTGCTAACGAGTTTAAAACACAAAGCGAACGTTTGATTGTAGAGGTAGAAAAGATTAAAAACAAGTTCCCGCTTAAACCAATGTTAATTATCGCCAATAAAGTAGATCAATTATCAGAGGAAGAAAAAGAAGAAGTGTCACAATCTTTAAATACAATTCAACACATTGAAGCATTAATGATTTCGGCAAAAAATAACGAAGGTGTAGAAGATTTAAAAGACAAATTAATTGGTTTTGTTAATACAGGCGCATTAAACAATAACGAAACTATTGTTACAAACACACGTCATTATGATGCTTTATTAAAAGCTTTTGAAGAAATCCAAAAAGTGAAATATGGTTTAGAAACTGGACTTTCTGGAGATTTAATGGCAATAGATATTAGACAAGCATTATATCATTTTGGAGAGATTACTGGTGAGATTACTAGTGATGATCTTTTGGGTAATATTTTTGCTAATTTCTGTATCGGTAAATAATCATATAAAACATACTAAAGTATTTTAAATTAAAATCACTGAAAATCAATTAAAAGAGGTTTTTTGTATTTTTTGTTTTTATAAAAATTTATAATTTTTTAGTTTCTTTTGTACCTGATTGTGTTTTTTTGATTTATATTTGAATTGTAGGAGAGATTATGGCGACTAATTAATCTTATTTTAATTTATGTCTATTTATATGTGTAAATAGAAGCAAAATAGAATTGAATGAGTTCAAATATTAGAGTTAATAGAATTTGTGAAAATTGTAATAAGACTTTTGTAGCTAAGACAACTGTAACTCGTTTTTGTGGAGATAAATGTGCAAAAATAGCTTATAAGAAAAGAAAGAAAAATGATAAGATTAGAAAATCAAATGAAGAAACCTTAAAAGTTAAACTTGATCCATTAGAAATTATTCAAGTAAAAGATTTTTTAACAGTAAAAGAAACAGCTACTTTACTTAATATTTCTGAAAGGTCAACCTATAGACTAATTGAAATAGGAGAACTTAGAGCTGTAAACCTTTCTAAAAGACTTATTCGTATTAAGAGATCTGAGATAGATAGACTACTTTCAAAATTTTAAATTATTTAAAAGGTAAGTATTCCAGTTCAGCAGACTGTATTGGAAATCATTAAAACCTCAAAATGTCCCAATAATCATCAAATATCCCGAAATGGTGGCGCAATTAGTACCAAGGTTCCAAAACGACATTAAGCAAGAAGCAAAAAATAAATTGTGGCTTTTGTAAAATATTGGGTAGATGTTAAAAATTAAGCTTATTTTAAAGTGAAATAAAAATGTTTCGTCACATGAGTAAGTCAGAACAACAATTAAAAGAGCGTATTAAAGAATTAACCTGTCTCTATGAAGTGACATCTATTATTGTAAATGCCGATTATGACCAGCTGGAACAAACCTTAAAGGCAATTGCTTACAGTTTAAAAAAAGCATTTCAATATCCCGAAAAGACAGAGGTTTCCATAGAAACACCATCTATAAATATAAACACCGAACCATTAAATACAGCCAATCCAACAATCGTCAGTTCCATTTTAATTTTTAATGATCCCAAAGGACGTATCATCGCATCCTTTAACGCTTCAGCTTTAAAAGCAGACAAATTTCTAGAAGAAGAAACATTATTGCTGGACAATGTCGCCTTAAAAATAGGCAATCTTTTGGAGCGTATCGACATCAAAAATAACGAGCTTTCCATGAAACGTCAGATGGAGCGTGCAGACCGCCTTGCCACTTTAGGTGAACTTACAGCAGGAATCGCTCACGAACTCAACACACCATTAGCCAATATCCTCGGTTTTGCGGAGCTTTTACAATCAAGATTGAAAAAAGATGAACAAGCTCTTAATGACCTCGATAAAATCATTACAAATGCCATATTT
>Ga0256829_1002637_pt1 | contig 13150 bp, 11 predicted proteins | sample 131447metaG_FD_185979 | JGI IMG/M metagenome (GOLD analysis project Ga0256829, IMG submission 185979) | Hydrothermal vent microbial communities from Lau Basin, Pacific Ocean - 131-447 | ecosystem: Environmental > Aquatic > Marine > Hydrothermal vents | place: Pacific Ocean: Lau Basin | collected...
CATAAAAACCATATTTTTTTGCTTCATCAATATTTTGGCTGTTCAGCCCACCCGCTAGTATGATACGAGAGCAGTCAATGCCCTCAAACCAAGATAGCTCTACCTTTTTTCCAAAACCGCCATAACCATCTACAAAGGCATCAACCATCCTGTATGTACCACTATATCTTTGCAAGTCTTGTGCACAAGTCGCCCTTATGACTTTTATATGTGGTAACTCAAGATTTGTGTACAAATCCTCATCTGCATCAAAGTGAATTTGAGCTAGTGTCATGTCTGTTTTTTGGCTAACTTCATTTATCTTTGATGCTGTTTCATTTACAAAAAGTCCAACTTTTTCAACAAACGGGGGAAGTCTGTCCACTATATTTTTAGCAGCTTTTGGCTCTATATATCTAGGTGATTTTTCATAAAAGACAAATCCAAGTGCGTCTGCACCAAATTCTATCGCATTTAGGGCATCTTCAAGATTCGTAATGCCACAAATTTTTACTTTTTTAACCACTATTTTAGACTACTTATCGCATCTTTATAGGATGGATTATTAAAGACATAATTTCCAGCAACCACCACATCTACTCCAGCATTTTTCAGATCATCTATATTTTTATCATTTACTCCGCCATCAACTTCTATGAGCGTTTTTAGTCCTCTTTTACTTATCATTCCTTTTAATTTTCTAGCTTTTTCTATGACTGAGGGTATAAACTTTTGACCACCAAAACCTGGATTTACGCTCATCAATAAAACCATCTCCAAATCCTCTAAAAGATACTCTATCATCTCGGGTGGAGTGTGTGGATTTAGCACAATAGCTGGCTTAATACCATAGCTTTTTATCTTCTGTATCAACCTGTGAGGATGAGACTCTGACTCGATGTGAAAAGAGATAAACTCTGGCTCAAGCGGAGCAAAAAGCTCAACAAAAAAGGTGTTGTTTTCTACCATGAGATGGATATCTAGTGGCTTGGTTGCAACCTTTGCAACAGAGCTAACAACAACTGGACCGATAGTGAGATTTGGTACAAAATGACCGTCCATGACATCTACATGTATGTAGTCACAACCACCATCACATATCTTCTTAATCTCAATATCAAGTATCCCAAAATCTGCGGACAATATACTTGGAGCTATTTTCATACTGTTATTTCCTTACTTTGATAAAAACAAAATCATATCTTGATTTTCTATTTTAAAATTCGCTTGAACGCCTGTGCGCCCACTCTCTAACTTAACAATTTCAGATATCTTATCAAAAATCCTAGGCATTGTTATCTCTACACTTATGTGTCTGCTTTTTAGTTTTTGCATCACTTTCCCACCTATGACATTTGAAAACTCACTAAATGCATCGCTCAAATCTTCAGCTGAATAATCTGTCGGCATCAAAATCTTGCATACTTTTTTGACTATTTCAAACTCCATTATCAGTATAGAGACACAATTTATATCTCCATAAATCCCCATGATTGATGCTAGGTACTCTGTCTCTTTACTCTCATCAAATTTTTTTATCTTTACACTCTTTTTTTCCGCTTTTTTATCTGAAAGAACTTCTACAGTATGCACTGTAGAGTCTATGATTTCAGGCAAAATAGAGATTATCTTTTTGTTGATATTTATATTTTTTACATTTTTCAAAACTTCTAAATTTGCTTGATGGATATTTGATTCGTCTTCAAAAAAATTCTCAAGATTTTCATAAAGCATAATGCCAGCATCTTCCATATCGTTTGTCAAAATCTTAGTTGTTTTTCCAGCCTTTAACCCGCAAATAGCGATGCTTACACCATCTTCGGCACCATCTATAGAGAGTTTAGCCAAAAAATTTGCCCCATGTACATTAACAGATGTTACATCTTGGGCATCAAAACAAAAAATTCTAAATCCAACTTTGATAGCATTTTTGTGGTATCTCATATCAAAATTATTGGCAAATTCAGAGTCTATAAAACCCTTTAATGCATAAACTATGATATTGTTTTTGATAAAAACAGATACTTTTTTCTCTATGCTTCCTATGTAAGAGTTCTCTACTATATGGTCAAACTTTTTCCTTTTTGCTAAAAAATCATCTTTGTCTTTTGCTATCACTACTTCATGCTTTCTCTCTATCAAAGCCATAGCTAGTTGATTTTTTTGGGCAGGATCTTTAGAGTAGATAATTACCTCTTTTTTCTCAATTTTCTTAGTTCCGCTAAAAAGAAAAAGAGAGTCTTCGTTTTGTATCAGAGAAAAAGATACATCGTGAGAAAAAAGCTCTAGTATAAATGTAAATTTTTTACTATCATAATCGCAAAACCCAACAAATGCAGCACATTCATCTTTTAAAAAACTCATGCGATCTACTAGATACGCCATGCCTTTTTTATTAAAAAAGACAACTTTCTTCAAGGATATAAATATCGCCTCTGGTTTTTTTGAGAGTATTTCAGTCTCATCAACACCTGTGATAATCGAAGAGGCATTGTCTCCATCTATAAATCCGCTAGGATAAAAAATGGCAACAGAGTTTTTTATGACCGGTCTCATCTTTGGCTTAACTCTCTATCAATTTATAAAAAGTAGCAACATCTCTGTGGTCAAAATCTAGTGGAAAATCAAAAAAATCATTCAAACCACTTTGGATGATATATGGCTTGCTCATTTCATAGCTTAAAAGCAGTCTCAAAAAAGATAAAATTTTATAATCTTTTGAATCTTGCGATAACTCTTTTGATGAAATCATAGATATAAGATTTTGAATATTTTCACTAAACTCCCATTTTTTAGCTATTTTGGCAGTCACATCAAAGAGCGTCTGATCGCTCATCTTATAGAGTAGTTCATCAAAACTTATCTGCTTTGAACTTCTTAGCAACTCTACTGTCCCAGAAATATCTCGAAATAGCATCTCGCAAACAATCAAAGAGGCAGGAATCAAAGATATAAACAAGCGGGCATCTTTATCGCTAATCTTTAAAAAATCTAATATTTTATTCCAACTTACTATTAAGTTTGATTGTAAATCCTGAAATTTTCTATTTGAAAAATCAAACACTTCCCATTTTTTAGGGAGTATCAACAAAAGATAATACCCATATACTATCTGTCTAGCCCTGCTAAGTCCTAGCACACCAAATATCTGATGCGCATCTTTAATCTCATCTCTAAATCCAAATATCGGCTTGTTTACAATTGATGAGAGATACAAAACAAAAGCCTTATCTTCTTTAGCAACATTTGCAGCTTGAATCATATCCGATGCGTCCAAATATGCCAAACAGGATTTTATAACTTTGGGAATTGGTGGAATTGTGCTTATGTACTCTTGTATAATAGAGTCTGTGAGCATCAAAACACCTCCATATCATGAGAAATTTGTAGATTTTATCTTTAATTTCATAAAACCTTTATAAAATTTTGGTATAATGTCAGACTTATTAAAATCTAAGGAATTAAAAATGGCAAGAAGATGCGCGATAACAGGAAAAGGACCGATGGTTGGAAACAATGTCAGTCATGCTCATAACAAAACAAAAAGAAGATTTTTACCAAATCTAAGGACAGTAAGAGTTACTTTAGAAGATGGCACAACCAGAAAGATAAAAGTTGCTGCTTCAACACTTCGCACGATGAAGAAAAACGCTTAATCCTCCCCCTAAACGGGGATAAAAAGAGGCATAAGTGTCTTTACTTCAAAAAATAAAAAAGCTTTTACATTGGAGTGATAGAAAAATCCCCGCTATCAACTTAAATACAGAATTATACCAACAATTAAAACCATTTAGACTTCCACTTATCTTAACGGTTCTCATGATTATGATAGGAGCTCTAGGATATATAATAATCGATGATTTCTCTTTGGATGATGCGATATATCAGGCTGGTATCACATTTACAACTGTTGGTTTTGGTGAAATTGCACCCATCTCAAAGGCTGGCAGAATCTTTACGATAACACTCATAATATTGGGTTTTGGAGTCTTTTCTTTCTCTATTGGTATCTTAGTAGAGGTTCTAAACAAGGGAGATTTTGTAAGAATACTAAAGGAGCGTCAAATGCTATATAAAATAGCTAGATTAAAAAATCACTATGTTATCTGTTATCATAATGAGTATACAAAAGAGTTGACCCAACAATTCAGAGAGAATCACATCCCATTTGTGGTCGTAGCACCTGATAAAAACTTAGCAGAAATTGCTCAAAAAAACAGATATGTACATTTTGTTCAAGAAGAACCACACACCGAAACAGCTCTTCTAAAATCTGGTCTTTCAAGTGCAAAAGGGCTCATAACACTAAGCGAAAATTTAGCTGACAATATCGCTCAAATAGCAACAACCAGACTTTTTGAAAAAGAGATAGGACTAAAAAAACCATACTTTATAATGTCTCATGCGAACAACCAAAATGATATGGAAAAGCTAAAAAAACTAGGTGCAAATAGTGTCGTTTCAGCCACAAAATTGATGGCTCAAAGGATAAGTGCCATGAGTGTTAGACCTGATATGGAAAATATGCTTGAAAATATACTCTACCGTAGAGACATACCCTTAGATATGGAGGAGATTGTTGTACCTGAAAACTCTTGGCTTAGATTTAAAAAGATAAAAGAGGCACATATAAGAGAGGTAGTAAATGTGAGTATCGTCGGTATCAAAGATACGCATGGTAAATTTACCCCTATGCCAAAAGGTGACACACTCATAAGTGGCAATTCAAAGCTTCTAGTTATAGGCACGGGAGAGGGTATAAAAAACACAAAGACTATAGTAAGAAGCAAATACAAACCACAAGAGTTAAAATATGTTTAATTTAATTTCACTAAAAAACGGCATAGATAATGTCAAGGGTTTCAACAGTGGTGGTGTCAGTGCAGGATTCAAAAAAGATGGTGAAAAAGATGTTGGGTTTATCAAAAGTGATACTCTTTGTGATATATCAGCTGTTTTTACCACAAACAAATTTCAAGCTGCCCCTATAAAACACTTCAAAAAGTATAAAGAAGATTTTCAAACAAATTTTATCTTAGTAAACTCAAAAAATGCAAATGCTATCACAGGGCAACGAGGTATAGATGATATTGATTTTATATTTGAAAATATAAATATTCCAGACATAATCAACCCTATCATGAGCTCAACTGGAGTTATAGGATATCCACTGCAAAGAGAAAAAATCATAGATGCAGTTAACAGATTTGATCTAAATTCCAAGGATTCGGACTCTTGCGCTAGAGCAATTATGACAACTGACAGTTTTAAAAAAGAGATATGCCTAAAAGTAGAGTTAGATGATGGAAGTTTTTTTCATATAGCGGCAATCTGCAAAGGTGCTGGCATGATAAATCCCGCAATGGCTACCATGTTGTGCTTCATAGTCACAGATGCAAATATACCAAAAACAGATATGAGTGAGCTCTTAAAAAACAGCATAGATGACTCTTTTAATGCTATCAGCGTTGATGGTGACACATCTACAAATGATACTGTCTTCTTAATTGCGAATAAAACACAAAACTCTTATGACAAAACAGCTTTTCGTGAAGCTCTGAATTTTATAACCAAGAACTTAAGTCTTTTGATACTAAAAGATGGGGAAGGCTCAAACAAAGTGGTAGCTTTTGAGGTAGATGGAGCTCTCAGTAGAGATGAAGCAAAAAGAGCCGCATCTGCACTTAGTAACTCTTTGCTTGTAAAAACTGCTATCTTTGGGAAAGATCCAAATTGGGGAAGAATCGCCTCTACGATAGGAGCTTCAAATATAGCATGCGATGAAGAAAAGCTTGAGATTTACTATGATGATATCTTGGTTTATTCAAAAGAGCATCCAATTCTAGACGAACAAACAGAGCAAAAAGCATCTAAAGTGATGAAAAAAGAGTCTTATAAAATCACCTGCAAATTAAACATGGGTGTTTTTTCATACACTGCTTATGGATGTGATTTGAGCTATGAGTATGTTAAAATAAATGCAGATTATCGAACTTAAAGTATTTGTTTGATAGAATAGACTTGTTAAAAATAAGCCTAATACAAAAAACTTAAATAGGAGAAAAAATGTTACACGAATACAGAGATATCATTTCTGAAATCAAGACCAAAAATGCACACTTTGCCAAAATCTTTGAGAAACACAATGAACTTGACAAAAAAATCGAAGCTGTTGAGAGCGGTAGAGAATTTTTAGATGCAAATGAGCTAGATACATTAAAAAAAGAGAAGTTAAAGCTTAAAGACCAAGCATATGCCATGATTGTAGAGTACAAAAAAGAGAATAATCTATAAGCAACTAAAAAAGAGGGGATACATCCCTCCTATTCACTGCCCCCTAAAAGCCGATAAATTCAACCAAGAGGCAAGACATGATAAAATTTGAGAGAAATTTTTCTATCAACAATAGACACGAAACCATAACTAAAACATTTAAAAATCTACAAGAAGAGATGCAAAGTGACAAGATTGGATACTACAAGTTACCTAAAAGCTCACTAGAGATAATCAAAAAAATAGAAGAGATAAATATAGAAGATTTTTCGCAAATCGTGGTTATGGGAGTTGGTGGCTCAAGTCTAGGCATAAAGGCAATCGATACTATTTTAAGACCATACAAAAAAGAGATAAAAGAGATTTTGTATTTTGAAAATTCAGATCCTATCGGAATACGAAAAACTATAAATATGATAAAAAAAGAGGAGGCTATATTTTTTATCATATCAAAATCGGGTTTAACCATAGAGACTATATCTATATTTAAAACCATTATGAAACATTGTAAATTGGATTTAGAAAATGATGCAAGAAGAGTATTTGCTATAACCGATAAAAACTCTGCTCTTTCCACATTTGCCAAACACTATAAAATCACAGAGTTTAATATACCATCCAATGTAGGAGGTAGATTTTCTGTGTTTAGTGCAGTAGGTATAGCTCCATTGATGATGGCAGGATATGATATAAAATCCGTGCTAAAAGGGGCAGATAATTTTGTCGATAACTTCTTCGCAAACAAAGAGATGCATCTTTTGGAAAAGGCTTGTCATTTAAGCATGAATTTGGAAAATTCGCCCATAAATGTTATGTTTTCCTATGCGGATGGTTTAAAGGATTTTACAAAGTGGTACATACAACTGTGGGCAGAATCTCTAGGTAAAATTGATATAAACGGTAAACATATAGGTTTGACTCCAGTAGGTCTTACAGGTGCTACAGATCAACACTCTTTTTTGCAATTGATAGTAGATGGCACAAAAGATAAAAGCGTGACCTTTATAAAAATTGAAAATTTAGGGGATGATTTATGTGTACCCAATATCTCTTTACAAGGTATCGAAAAAACAAATTTTATGAATAATAAAAAGTTTAACACCCTAATCAACTCTCAATGTGATGCCACTATGCAAAGCCTTATAAGCAGAGGTGTAGATACAGATATTATCACTTTAGACTCTGTAAATGAAGAGGATATAGGCACACTATTTATATACTTCGAGATATTGACTTCTGCAGTTGGCTCCATGATGAATATAGATGCGTACAACCAGCCAGGAGTGGAATTTGGGAAAAAGATAATGTATGAAAAACTAGGCACCATAAAGCACCTCTAGTCTCTCATTTCTTGCTCTGTATATTTTAGCGTCCTTGGGTTCTCACCATTCCAACAACTGAATATACCAAAAGTGATGTATTCAGTTGGTGGATTAATAATAGACTTGTTGCAGTATATGGCGTATCCTTATACTGCAACAAGTCTAATTTATGTGTGAAAGTTAAGAGTATAATTGAACAGTTGAGTCTTTTGTGATAGTTCCACTTTTTATAATTTTACAATATAAACCTCTATGTTTTCTAATGAGTTTAGGTAGTTTTGTATCAAACACACTCAAGTGGTTACATATAGTACATCTCTCAGTAATCTCTATAGACGAATCACCAATTTTAAGTTTATCACCGATACTTAATTCATGCGGATCAAAATCGAAAATAATATTTTCACCATAGCTACCATTTTCTAACTTTATACCATTTTCTTGAGCTATACTATAAGATTTTAAACCTATCACCATCACTGTTTTATCTAGTTTATCGCCAGCAAATTTATCATTTTGTATTCCATGCCCTTCTATCAAAACCAATTTCTCAACCTTTGGACGAGGCAGACCAGAAGAACCTTTAGTTGCACTAAAAATCTCTAAGACCTTACCAAGCTCTCTATTACTCAATATGTTTTCCTTGAATTATTAGACTTGTTGCAGTGTAAAGTTTATGGTGTATCTTTATACTGCAACAAGTCTATTGTTAAAATATTATGGTATTATAATATCTATTGGTTTAAAATTTGCAAAAAATAATATTTTTTGCATAAATATTGAAAAGAAATTTGATTAAATATGAGATATTTTAAGTATTATTGAGTATATTTCAGATAGAATTATCATGTACTTTAACTCCACCGACTATTTACACCAACTTTTGATGTAAATAGTCGGTGGAGTAATAAAAGTTAACATCTCCTTAATATGATACCTATCGAAAAGGACTAGAGATATGGAAAAAAAAAGAGTCTCTTCATATTTGTTTGACTATAAAGAGTGGATAGTCTTTGTCAAGAGATTTATGCTGCTCATCATGTTAATGTTTGTAGCTTTTGTGCTTTGGTTTTTTCCGATTAGCCTTATTGTAGCTCCTTTTTACAGCATCACTACAGATAAAGTACCTGTCATCAAAACATACAAAACTCTAATCGGAGAGACTACCACAAATGCACTAAAGGGTGGATTGCAAAATTTACTAGATGAGGGCTTGGTCACAAATTTTGTGGGTGTTAGAACTTGGATAGACAATAAATACTACCAACAAGTCGGCGAAATTGAGATGTACCGAATAGGAATCTTCACCTTAGAAAACAATCTCGCAAGAAACAGGGGAACAGGTGGAGCAAATGAACATATCGTTCAAGCTCGCTCAGATATATATGCAGATTTTAGACTTCCTATGTTCACAAGCTATAGTACAAGAGTGAAAGAGGCGATAGCAAATCTTGACATATACCTTGCGCAACTAAAAGAGGATAAAAACAAAGACATGAGCCAAAAAAGAGCTGTCTTTATAGTCAACTCTGACAACCTTGCGGCAGCGTTAGATAAACTAAAACAGCAACTTCAGACAAATTTGATGTTAAAAACAACTTTTACCACCCAAGATGATAAATTTTATCGTATAAAAGGCAATTTGATAGCAATGTACTACATCCTAAAAGGTATCGATTTTGACTTCAAAAACAAGATGGTCGATAAAACATCTTATGAAGAAAATTTTAAGCCTATGATGGAGCTATTAAAGAAAGCGATTGCTCAAAACCATATAGTTATACTAGAGTCGTTTGGGCATCTTTCAAAACTTGTTAAAGATGCAAGTATGATTTCGCAAAAGATGGCAGAACTTAGAGATAAACTAAGGAATGGATAAATGGATATAATCATCTCATATTGTACTGCGTGAAACTATCTACCAAGAGCTTCCCGTGCGGAAGAGGAGATAAAAGAGGTATTTAGTGATGCAAATGTAACACTAGTAGCAGGAGACAGAGGCTCTTTTGATGTAAGTTTGGATGGGAAGCTAATCTTCTCTAAACTTTTAAAAGTGGGTACTTATATAGAGAGATTTCCAGACCAAGGTGAGCTGATAAAATTGATAAAAAAAGAGTTATAGATAGAAATCTAGAGTGAGCTAAAATCCAAATCTACCTCATCGATTTGCTCTTTGTTTAGAGCCTTTTTGGCATATTTTTTATATAGACCAGACTCATAGAAAAATTGAACCAAATCTCTATCTAACTCACCATCTTTTGCCATGAAGTATAAAATCTTCATAGATACTGAAAGGGGGTTTGGTTTTTTATAAGGTCTATCGCTCGCGGTTATCGCTTCAAAAATATCAGCAATCGCCAAAATTCTTGCTTCTAGGGATATCTCATCTTCTTTTAAGCCCAAAGGATAGCCTGTTCCGTTAATCTTTTCATGGTGAGCACCTGATATGTGAGGAATCTCTTTGTATTTATCAGGGAATGGAAGTCTGTTTAAAACCTCCATAGAGACTGTCGCATGTTCGTTTATAGCTTTTCTCTCATCTTCGCTTAATGTTCCTCTTTGGATACTTAACAGCTCCGCCTCCTCTTCTGTGATAAGATGAAGTTTTTCACCCTCGCAAACAATAGCCTCTTTAGATATAGATTTGATTTTTTTAACCATCTCTTTTGATAAAAATTCTGTTCCGACATTGTTTTTTACTACAATATCTAGATTTTCATCTATCTTTTTTTTCTGTTTCTCATACTCATCATAAGATATATTTTTTTTCAAAAATTCGATTTCTAACTCTTTTTTTATAGCCCATGCTCTTGTTTTTATAACCTCTATTCTGTCAAATAACCCATCTAACTTGGTCGCTTTATCTAAAATATAATCAGGCGTAGAAAGCTTTCCAACATCATGCATCAAAGCAGCAAAATTTATCTTTTTTATATCGTTTTTGCTGTATTTTACACTCTTAAAAACCCCTTCATCTTCTCCGACAGCTATCGCTAGCATCTTGCTTAAACTAACCATTTTATGTATGTGATTTGCGGTATAGGGTGATTTTTTTCTAAGTGCGTAGATGATACTGTTTAAAAATGCTTCGAGCAAATCTTCCAAGCTCTGCACAAGAGCTGCATTTGTTAAAGCGACTGCAGCTTGTGAAGCCAAAGATGATATGATATCCTCATCTTCTTTATTAAATGGTATCGTCTTATCTGTATCACTTAGCTTATTTATGATTTGCAAAACTCCTATTATCTTCTTTTCATGATTTTTCAAAGGCACTACTAGCATTGATTTTGATCTATAATTGTTGTTTTTATCAAATACTTTTGTACCAGCAAAATCATAATTCTTTGCACTATATACATCTTTGATATTTATAACCCTATCCTCAAGTACACAAGTTGCGGCAACCATTTGCAAATTTTTATCTCCATTATCCAAGTATAGTGGCAAACTTGGCCAATCTAACTTTTTATTTTTTCCTCCTAGACGTATCCCTAGAGAATCAGTTTGCACAACTTTAAAGTCCAATTCCCCTGTTTTTTCATTTAAGACATACAGAGTTCCACCATCTGCATTTGCTATATTTTTTGCCTCGCTAACTATATCTTCTAGTATAAAGTCTAAGTCATCATTTAGAGATAAGGACATACCTATCTTGTTTAACAGATTTATCTTCTCCACATAACTTAACTCTTTTTTAGATATAATTTTTGCTTTTCCTATGTCTATCGTCTCTTTTCCTTGCAGTATATTTTCTTTTTTTATATTGATATTTACTAGCTCTTTTATGATTTCATCTTTATAATTTGGCTTTAGATGAGTAACAAAAATCTCTACATCATCCCTAGTTAGTTTTTTAAGCTCTTGTTCTAAGAGGTTTGGTGTTAGATGGCAACTGGTCTTGGCAATACTATCTAAACTTGATGGAAAAGAGACATCAATTATCACAGATTTTATCTCTTTGTCACCATTTACAAGCTCCCAAGTTTTGTCATTTTTATATGTATCAGCAGTGAAAAGTATAGCGGAGCTACCTTTTTTGACTTTATAACCGCAACATGTCACTGTGTGATTTGAGGCAATGGGTGTCAAAACAACACCATCGACTTTTATGTTTTGACCAATATCAACTTCTATGTACTCTAAGGCTTTTTCTTTGCTAGTTGTTAAGTTTAGCATTGAAAAATCTGGCCAAATATCCCAATTAAATATGTCTCTTTTTAGAGTTTCTATAGTCTCTTTTAATCCATATATTCTTATAGGTTTTACTCTACTTTGAAACATAGAATCACACAAAAATGCACTATCTACAATATGATCTAAGTGTGAATGCGTTAGAAAAATATTGTCTATATATTTTACATCATCGCCTAAACCTTGTATAATATTTCCTGCGTCAATTACGCTGTGCTTTGAAATCTGTATACAGGTTGTTTGTGAATTTTTTCCTCTGTTGCCATAAGCTCCAAGTATCTTTATAGTTGACATTGCATTACCCCTATTTAGTTGTGAGTGTAAATACCCCATCAAATTTTTCTGGGGGATTTTCTATATATGCCTTGCATCTTTTTACATAAAGAGCATATAACTTTGACAAAGGCTCCTCTTTTAAAAGCTCATCAAACAAAACCAAAGCTTTGCTAAAATCAGCATCTTTATAAAAAGATATCGCTTCATTATACTTTTTTAAGCTTATATCATTATGCTGTTTATCCATCAAAATTTCATATATCAAGACTGGTCTATTTTTTCCTTTAACCCTTACTTTGTCTAACTCCCTCATATCGTAATCTTTTTGAAGCCTTTTTTTTGTAAATTCAGATATTATTATATTTGTACCATAAATTTTATTTAACCCTTCTAATCTTGCACCAAGATTTACATTATCCCCTATGATAGTATAGTCACTTCTACCCAAACTTCCCATCTCTCCCACTACCGCTTGTCCGCTATTTATACCTATACCTATATCGATACTAGGCAAGCCATCAATTTGCAGTTTTTCATTTAGTTTCTTTAGCGCTTTCATCTGCTCTATTGCGCTTTGCACCGCACAATCAGCATGGTTTTTTACCTCTAAAGGAGCATTCCAATACGCCATGATAGCATCTCCTATAAACTTATCTACTGTACCTTGATTTTTTGTGATAACCTCTGTCATGGGAGTCATGTAGAGATTTAAAAAAACTATCAATTTTTTTGGATTTGAAAATTTCTCAGATATAGCAGTAAAACCTCTAATATCACTAAAAAATATGCTTACTTCTCTCTGCTTGGCTTCTAATATATCTTTATCTCCTTGTCTTATCAGACTATCGGCCACAGCAGATGAAACTTTTTTGGCAAATTTATTTTTTATCATCTCTTTTTGCTTTGACTCAAGAAGATAGTGAAGTGAGGTTAAAATCATGTAGAGCAAAAGTGCCGCTGTTAATGGGTAAATTATATTTAAAATTATGCCCTCTTTTGTAAAATAGTAATAGAAAACAAAAATAAAAGAGATTATGGATAGTGATGATAAAATTGCTGTCCTCAGTGCCCCTAAAAATGCAAACAGAAAAACTATAACAAACAATATA
>Ga0256829_1002638_pt1 | contig 13145 bp, 13 predicted proteins | sample 131447metaG_FD_185979 | JGI IMG/M metagenome (GOLD analysis project Ga0256829, IMG submission 185979) | Hydrothermal vent microbial communities from Lau Basin, Pacific Ocean - 131-447 | ecosystem: Environmental > Aquatic > Marine > Hydrothermal vents | place: Pacific Ocean: Lau Basin | collected...
TATGCGCTGGTTGTGCTGATTTCATGATTGCCTCCGCTTTTGTTGCTGCCGCGAAGGCTGGCACCGTTATTCGTTAGCGGTAGATGAGGTTAGTTTGACGCTTACTCAACTGCTTTGGCGTGGATATACGGCGTTTCAATTCATGTGCATGGGATTCTCGCTGATGGAAAATGCGCATTAACTGATTTGTGTATAAAGGGCAGTGCTAGCACCATTAAGGTCAGACTCATATAGACGCAAAGAACGTTATTTATTTCGTTGATCCATGATGGCCTTGTAGGCATCGTTAATCAGGCCCATTTGCTGTTCAGCGAATTTCATAAATCCATCAGGAAGACCTTTCGCTGTAATTTTATCGGGATGATAGTCCATGCATAGCTTGCGATAAGCACGCTTTACCTCGCTATCGCTGCTATCCGGCGCGCAACCAAGAACCTTGTAGGATTCTCTGATGTCTGTCTGTTGGCCACGGAATTCTTCCTTGAGACTTTGGTAACGGGATTGATCCAACCCCAGGTGAGCCGGTATCTGTTGGAGAATGGCATCCTCATTCGGATGTAGTTCCTTGTCCGCATAGGCCACGGTAAACAGCAGGCGGTAAACCATTTCACACATCTGGGCATTACCGGCGATCTGTCGATACTGTTTGGCGTAGTCATAGATGGTGTAGTCATCGTTCAGCGCATTTTTGAAAATCACAGCCGCAGCTTGCCGATCCTGGCCATCCATCTTTATTTGCGTGCGCGCCAGATGGTTGATCAGATCAGCCTCTTCCGGGGTAACGTGGCCGTCCGCCTTGGCCATCTTGGCTAGCATGGAAAAGAGTGCGACAAAGAAAATGCTTTGCGCCTCTTGCTGACCCATACCTGAGAGCAGCGTTTTACCACTTACAGCGGACAGTTTGGCTGTTGCATACGCCTTGCTGACAGAGTACCCCAGCCAACCGCCAATGCCGGCGCCGATAGGTCCGCCGATGACTGCGCCGATTCCTGCGCCGATTCCTGCACCAAGCAATGACATATAATCCCCCTCTATTGACTATCACATAGCATTTTTCAGAATACCGCACGCGAATCTGCCTCCAAAGTTGCGTAATGTCATGATTGGAATAGTGCGAGAATGCAAATTTCGGACATAACAGTGGTAAGTCGTTGTGATGTGACTTGACGTATGCGCCTTATTGTCTGATGCTGCAGGCATGAAACGATGGATCATTGCTGTCTTATGGCTATTGGTGGCCACCCCCGCATGGGCCGTGTCGATCAATGGCGTTGCCATACCCAATTCCGTAATCATGAATGGACAACACCTTGTGATGAATGGTGCGGGAGTCCGGACAAAATTCTTTTTCGACATCTATATTGGCGCACTTTACCTGCCGGCAAAGACAAAAGATGCAACGCGGATTATTGACAGCAAGCTACCAAAACGGATCAGTATGCATTTTTTGCGTGGCGGCATTGGACATGCAATGCTGGCAGCAGGGTGGAAGAGCGCCTTTGAGAATGAATTATCAGACAAGGCGATGAAACGATTGAAAGTACGTCTGAGGAAATTCAATGCCATGTTCGGAAATATTGATGCAGGCGACCAATACGCATTTGATTTTTTGCGCGATGGCTCAACTGTTATCACGTTGAATGGCAAGCGCAAAGGAAATATTGAGGGCGTTGATTTTCAACGGGCCCTGCTGGGTATCTGGCTGGGCAAGAAACCGGATGACCCCGATCTGAAACAGGCCATGTTAAATGGATCCGCATGATGATTTCTGGCGACGTTATCAATGATGAAGTCGTAACCATGTGCAACAACTAGGAAATGACATTGAAATACCTGGCTTGCACCGCTGACGATTTTGGTTTGGCGTTGCCGGTTAATGAAGCCGTTGAGGAAGCGCATCTGCACGGCATCCTGACCGGTGCCAGCTTGATGGTGACGGGACCGGCTGCTGAGGATGCAGTCGATCGCGCCCGGCGCTTGCCTGCGCTCGGCGTGGGCCTGCATCTGGTGCTGGTGGATGGGTGCCCGGCCCTGCCGCCAGAGGATATTCCCGATTTGGTGGGATCCGACGGGCGATTGAATACCAATCCGGTCAGCATGGGCATACGTATCTTTTTTCAACGACATGTACAGCGACAGGTGGAGCAGGAAATGCGCGCTCAGTTCACCCGTTTTCTCGCTACGGGACTTAAGCTGGATCATGTCAACGGCCATCATCATTTCCATCAACATCCATCGATCGTAGGCATGCTGGCACGCATGGCGCGCGAATATGGCATCGGCAGCGCGCGCTGGCCTGTGGAAGCTCCGCTTAACTCCTGGCGGGCGCAGCGAAATCGGCCGGCTTTGCGTTTCGCCGCATGGCTATTTTCCGCTGCGCGACTGCTAGGTATGCGCCAGCGTCTTGAACGCGCGGGAATACATTGCAATGATCATTTATTTGGTTTGCATGAAAGCGGAAACATGACGCTTGAGCGGGTGGAGCGCTTTTTGCGTGCGCTGCCGGAGGGGGCTACTGAAATCTATTGTCATCCGGCCACACGCGCATGGCCCGGCCCGGATGCGTTGCCGCAGGATTATCGTTGCGTAGAAGAATTTCACGCCATGGCTGCTCCTGCCTTGCTGGCGCTTGTTGAAGAAATGGGCGTGCACCTGCTCTCCTTCGGGGGCTTGCATCAGCCATGAAAAAAGGCGTTCTGTTTGGCCTGGCGGCGGGCATATTGTTGACGGTAATTTTATTTGCCTACAGCGGATTAGGCAAAATCGGCGCAGCGATCGTCGCCGCTGGATGGATGGGAGTTATGTTGATGGCGTTGGCGCACATGCTGCCACTAATGCTGCGCTCTCTGGCCTGGCGACTGGTTTCCCTGCCTGAATCGGCGCCCGGATTTAATGTTTTTCTGCGTGCGCACTGGGTGCGTGATGCCATAGGTGCCATGTGGATCACGCCGCCGCTTGGCAGTGAACTGGCAGGCATGCGCATGCTGACTCTGGAGGGTATGAACCCGTCGCAAGCGGCTGCCGCCACACTGGTGGATTTGACTGAGGAGATGGCAAGCCAGATTGTATACACATTAGTGGGCGTGTTGCTGATTGCTTTCAGCCTGCCGCAAGCATCGTTTATCATGCCAGCCCTTGCCGGTCTGTTGCTTGCAGCTGCTGCTATCGGCGGTTTTGCCTATGCGCAAAACGCCGGCTTGCTGTTGCGGGTTGAAGGCATGGTGTCAACATGGACAAGTGGCTGGCTTGAGCCGGTACGGCTGTCTATGCAAGGGGTTCATGACATCACAAGCGCGATATATCGGCGTAAAGTAGCGATTTTAAGCGCCTTTGTTGTCCATTTGGGTGCCTGGTTTTGCGGCGCTCTGGCCACATGGATTGGGCTTCGTTTTATTGGTCATCCTCTTGCCTGGCATCAGGTGATTGCGCTGGAGGCCATCATTGCCGCGCTGCGCTCGCTGGCGTTTGTGGCGCCTGCGGGCCTGGGTGTGCAGGAAGCCGGCTATTTGCTGGTTGGCCATTTATTCGGCCTGGCTGCGGCCGATGCGCTCGCTCTGTCCATGCTGCAACGCGCATCTGAATGGTTGCGTGCATTTCCGGCGTTGCTGATGTGGCAGGCATACGAAGGCAACCGCTGGTGGCGCTTAAGTGGCGAGAAAGAATAGATGCTGAATACCGTGTCGAGCACGGCATGACGAGAGAAAGCCTCATACAGCAGATTATGGACCAACCAGCGCATCCTTAACGAAACTCAATGGTAAATCCGGATTTTCATCACGCTGCTCAATCATGCGCTGTGACGCCTCCTCAAGCGCCCGTTGCTGCGTGATGAATGCTGATGATTGCCTTGCGAGTTCTTTATCAGGGTTTCAGTGCGCCATGTGTTTCTGTGCATATGGTACAGGTCACTGGAATCACCGTTAAAACATTATATTCAGACCTTATCCAAGCATGATTGCAATTGTTCTCTAATGAACGGAATCGCCTCGGCGGCAGTCCTGTGATCGGGAACTTCAGGCATGATCCCGCTCACGATACTTTCAACATGGTTATCGATGACATCAAGAATGTTATCTCCTCCTGGTACGGGCAGGGTGGCAGCCGCAGCATGCAAGGCTTTCTGAAAACCATTGAGCGGCGCATGATCATAGCAGCCACCATGCTCGTCGTAGATGATTGGGGTCGGCGTACAGCCGCCAGATGCGTCGCTCGGCACCGTAATCCGTGAAGGGGTGCGATTGATGTTGGTATCCCCGGCTGGTCATCTGGCCGGGATTGATCTTGTTTTCGCTGATGATGGCAGTCAACCTGCTGGGTGATGCACTGCGTGACTATAGATATTTTGTTTTTATCATTAAAATCGCTGTCCTGTATCCATATCGTTACTAAATACGACGGCTTGGAATAACAATTTTATATTTGGATGAAATAGTAACGGTTCAGCGCCATCTGCCACAAAGCCGGACGCTGTGAATGTGGACTAGTGAGACGGATATGCTCAGGTTTAGGGCATTCTGAATCCGGAGCGTGTCGTGCCCCAGTTGTTTGCCCCGCAAGATGTCTGAACAATTGATCCATATCCTGTCACCGCAGGTGGCCAACCAGATTGCCGCAGGCGAGGTGGTCGAGCGCCCGGCATCGGCTATGAAGGAGCTGATTGAAAACAGTATTGATGCCGGCGCATCCCGTGTCGTCGTGCGCATTGCAGGTGCCGGCAAGAAGTGCATTGAGGTAGATGATAACGGTTATGGTCTGAGCGCTGCCGATGCCGAGCTTGCTTTGCAGCGTCACGCCACCAGCAAAATTGAATCATCGACAGATCTGCACCGCATTGCCAGCCATGGTTTCCGTGGTGAAGCTTTGCCCTCCATTGCTTCTGTATCACGGTTCCGCATGCAGACTGCGATGGACGGTGAAGGGGTGGAAGTGCGAGTAGACGGCGGTGGTGACACGGTGGTACGTCCGGCGCCGCCGCGTCAAGGTACGCGCATCGAAGTGCTCGACCTCTTTCTTAATACGCCGGCGCGGCTTGCCTTCATGCGTACCGATAAAACGGAAGAAGCAGCCATTATCGAGGCTTTCCGCGCGCTGGCGCTGGCCAATCCAGCGGTTATCATGCAACTGGAGCTGGACGGGCGCAGGCGTTTTGATTTTGGCTTGCAGGATGCTCAGGCGCGTGTGCAGACGATCATGGGCGCGGGCTTTGCCGATAACAGTATCGAACAGCGCATCGAGCATGATGGCATGCAGATTTCCGCCTGGCTGGGTTTGCCGACCTTTCATCATCGCGATTCCACCCGCATGATGTTTCTGGTTAACGGGCGGGTAATCCGCGACAAACAGCTGATTGCAGCCCTGCGGGCCGGTTACCGCGATGTGATGTTCCATGACCGTTATCCGGTGGCCGTAGTGCGGTTGGAGATTGATCCGGTCGATGTGGATGTCAATGTGCATCCGGCCAAACGTGAGGTGCGTTTCAAATCGCCGCAAGCCGTACGCGCTGGCATCGTGGCCTGTGTCCGCGCCGGTATTGAACGCATGGGGCAGACGGTGGCTGGCACTACCAGTGATCAGGCGCTGCAAGCCATGCGGCGTTCAACCGGTATGCCTGCTCAGGGCTTTAGTGGCGGGCAGGGCGCAGGGCAGGGTGGCATGCCGCGCTTTGCTTCCGGCGATTACCGTGGCACCGGAAGCGGGCAGGCGCGAATGCCTGCAGATATGGCGCGCATGCTATTTTCAGCACCGCAAGCGCATGAAGAGGGTGCTTCCTATGATGCCACGATGGCGCTCGATCTGGGATGTCCGCTGGCCCAGATTCACCGCTGTTATATTCTTGCCCAGACCGATGCGGGGGTGGTGCTCATTGATCAACATGCCGCTCATGAGCGCATGACGTATGAAAAGCTCAAGGCGCAGCTGGCCGGCGGCGATATTGTCACCCAGATACTGCTGATGCCGGAGTCTTTAACGCTAAACGCAGAAGCGGCTGCCTGGCTGCATGAGCATACAGGCGCTTTGCGCCACTTTGGTGTGGACCTGGAAGCGGCCGGTGACGAATCATTCCTGATTCGCAGTATTCCGGCTATGCTGAGCGGTGATCCACTGGTTGGGTTGGTGCATGAGCTGGTAGAGAGCTGCAGGCTGATCGGTATCGATAGCGAGGCAGGCAGCAGCGGCGGGGCGCGGGTGCTGGAACGCTGGCTGGGCAATCGTGCCTGCAAGAGCTCAATCAAGTCCGGTCGGCTGCTCTCACCTGACGAGCAGGAAGCGCTGCTACGGGAGATGGAACACACGCCTAATATCGCCCAGTGTAACCATGGACGTCCGACCTATGTGCGCCTGTCGCTAAATGAGTTGGACCGTTTGTTCGGTCGACAGGATTAGCACATGGAAATGAACGCAGTATTGCTGGCGCTGGTGGCCGTGATCGGTTGCGCGCTGATGTTTGCTTTCGCGCTGCGTTCGTTGCGTATTCCGGCTGCCGTGGCCTATATCGTCACCGGTATCATTGCCGGCCCTTCAGGTTTTGGCCTGATCACCGACCGTGAGTTGCTGACCCATATGGGGGAGTTGGGCGTGATTATGCTGCTGTTCTTTGTCGGCATGGAAGTTTCGCTGCCGCGACTGATTGCCGGTTGGCGAATTGCCGTACTTGGTACTGCGGCCCAGATCATGCTCAGCGTGGGCGTCTGCATCGCCGGCGCATGGCTGCTCGGCTGGTCGTGGAAGGCCGGCCTGCTATTCGGATTCCTGATCAGTATGAGCTCAACGGCTGTGGTGCTGACCCTGCTCAAGGATGCAGATGAAATGGATATGCCCTTCGGCCAGAATGCGTTGGGCATTTTGCTGGTTCAGGATATGGCGATTGTGCCGATGATGATTGTGCTTGGCGTGATCGGCGGCGAGGGCGCTGTCGATCCGAAGAAAATTGCGATCCAGGTGATCGGCGGTGCCCTGTTGGTAATCGTGGCCGTGTGGTTGATGAAAAGGCCGAACTGGCGCTTTCCTGCCGTCTTGCAACAATCGTTGGACAAGAAAATCATGCTCGGGCTGTTGCTGTGTTTTTCCGCTGCCGCGTTGACGGCCGAGCTTGGCCTGTCGGCACCCTTCGGCGCTTTTCTGGCCGGCATGATTCTGCATGCCTCCGATCAGTCAGAATGGGTGGAAGAGCATTTACGCTCGCTCTATGTGGTGTTTGTCGCCATCTTTTTTATGTCTGTCGGGATGCTGGTCAGCCTAGATTTTGTTTATGCGCATTTAGGTTTTCTGCTGCTGATGACGCTGGTCGTGTTTATTGTCAACTCCGGTATCAATGCCGTTATTTTGCGGCTGTTGGGTGAAACATGGGCTATGGCCATGCTTACCGGCGGCCTGCTCAGTCAGATCGGAGAATTCTCCTTTCTGCTTGCTTCCATGGGGCTTGGACTTGGTCTGCTCAATGCGGAAAGCTATCAGATGGCCATGGCGGTGATTGCGCTTAGTCTGATGCTCAGTCCGTTGTGGATGCTGGCTGTACGCCTGATGCTGCATGAGGAAACGCAGGTCATGGAGGATGAGGGAGAAGAGGAAGCGATGCGTGATATGATGTTACAGGCGCAGTTGGAGAGAGCGCAGGAGCGGGAGCGGATCAAAACCGGTGAGAAGGCACGCCACGCATGAGCGGGCTGCATGCCGTAGCCTTGATGGGCGCGACCGGAACGGGTAAATCGGCGCTGGCGCAGGCGTTGGCCGAAGATAGCGGCTGTATGATTATCTGTTGTGATTCCATGCAGGTCTATCGCGGGCTGGATATCGGCACTGCCAAGCTGACAGGGGTTGAATTGGCGGCGGCTGCGCATGCCATGCTCAATTGTTGTGATCTGCCCGATCAATATTCGGCCGCGCGCTGGGCTCGCGAAGCCAGACATTGTATTCGCTTACAGAACGAGCAGGGGAAAACGCCGCTGATTGTCGGTGGTACGGGCCTGTATCTGCGCGCGCTGCTGGAAGGTTTTGCCGATATCCCGGCTGAGAATTCAACTGTGCGGGCTCGTTTCGAGGCATTGCAACAGGAAGCGGGGACGGCAGTGTTGTATCAGTTGCTTGAGCATAAGGATCCGCCCATGGCGGCCATGCTCAAGCCGGGTGATAGTCAGCGCATCATGCGTGCTCTGTGCGTCAATGAAAGCACAGGCATTCCGTTGAGCGCCTGGCAGCAACGACCGGCTAGCGTGGAGCTTGTCGATTGTCCGATATTTGTGCTGGATGTAGCGCGTGAACCCCTGCGCCAGCGCATTGCCGAGCGATTTCACGCCATGATGGCGCAGGGCTGGCTGGATGAAACGCACTGGCTGGCATCATTATCCCTGCCTGATATGCATACGGTGGTGCGAGCTGTGGGCTATCGGCAGTTGCTCAATCATATACGGGGTGTGTGCAGCCTGGATGAGGCCGTGCAACAGGGCATTACTGCCACGCGCCGTTATGCCAAGCGACAGGTGACCTGGTTTGCCCATCAGACAGCGGATGCAACACATGCTGATGCGGCTGCGTTGGCACCGCTGTTAAAGCAGGCGTTGGATGGCAGAAGACGGATGGCAGAAGACAGATGGCAGAAGACAGATGGCAGAAGACAGATGGCAGAAGACAGATGGCAGAAGACAGATGGCAGAAGACAGATGACAGAAGACAGATGGCAGAAGATGGAGAAAGGCTGATGGGACAATGAGTGGCTTATGGGAGCTTGAAGAGCAGCCTGAACGGGTGATCAGCGTGCATCCCGAACCGGCTAATCGCAGACTGAGCGAACATTTGTGGAAAGCGCGTGCGCAAGAGTTCGATCTGCTGGTGAGGGCGGCGCATTGCGAACTTGTCGCATCGCAGCGCTTGACGGTGCGCAAAGCTGTGTCCGCCACGCTGCTCGGGCAGGGGCAGGTTGAGCAGGTCGGTCGTCTGGTGGAGATGCACGAGGCTGATGTGGTCTTTGTCGATCATCCCTTGTCGCCGGTGCAACAGCGGAATCTGGAAACGACGTGGAACACCAAGGTGGTGGATCGGACGGGACTTATTCTGGAAATATTCGCCGCCCGCGCCCGCACGCGCGAAGGCGTGTTGCAGGTGGAATTGGCTAGTCTCAATTATCAACTGGGGCGGCTGGTGCGCAGTTGGACGCATCTGGAGCGGCAACGCGGTGGGTTCGGCTTTATGGGCGGGCCGGGCGAGCGTCAGATCGAACTGGACCGACGCATGATCCGCAACAGCATTGGCGCGCTGGAACGGGACCTGGAGAAAGTGAAGCGCATGCGCGCCACGCAGCGATCAGGCCGACAACGCAAGGATATTCCGACCGTTGCGCTGGTTGGCTATACCAATGCGGGTAAGTCGACGCTGTTTAACCGCTTGACTGAATCTGGGGTCTATGTCGCTGATAAACTGTTTGCCACGCTGGACCCGACCCTGCGTTTACTGGAGTTGCCGGGCGGTCTGCGCTTGATGCTCTCCGATACGGTGGGTTTTGTGCAGGAGTTGCCGCATGAGTTGGTGGATGCCTTTCGGGCAACGCTGGAGGAGGTGATCGAGGCAAACCTGATCCTGCATATTCGCGATGCCTCCGACCCGATGCAGGCAGAACAGGCCAAAGTGGTGCATGCGACACTGCAGCAGTTGGGCGTGGTCGGCGATGATGCGCCGTTGGTGATTGAAGTGCTAAACAAGAAAGACAAGACGCCGGGTCTTGCCTCGTTTCATGGCGAGGACATCACCACGTCGCGTCTGGCTGTGTCAGCGCTGACCGGCGATGGCTTGCATGAGCTGACTGATTTACTCACTGCCTGGCTGCAGCGGGATATGCATGAGTTACGTTTGCATCTGGCTATTAGTGACGGGCGTTCGCTTGCATACTGCCATGCGCATGGCGCGATCCTGTCCAGTGAGGCTGGTGATGATGTGATTGATCTTGTCGTTCGCATGGGGCCTGCCGATGCGGCCCGCTTCAATGTGCAGAGTGATATTCATTTTTTAAATGGATGAGCCACTTGCAAAATTCATAAGCGGCAATTGGCTCGAATGAAATGCTGTTTTTGTGCTGATCAGGAGCGGTTGATGACTTGATCGAGAGGCATGCACCTGCTGATTTTAACCCGCTTATTTTATTTGGGATACGTCAATGGCAATCAGGCAGTGAAAATCAGGTTGAAGCTGGTATCGGTTCAGTGGCGACGTCATCTTCCAGGCATTCCTCCCGATTGACCCGTACATCGCGCGGCGCTTCAATGCCGATACGCACCTGTCCGCCTTTCACATTCAGCACCTGAATTTGAATATTATCCCCGATAGCGATGGATTCACCCTTTTTGCGCGTCAAAATAAGCATGGCATCTCCTCCCGGCACCTGTAATAGTCTATTTTTGAGGATAATGCAAGGGGGGGGTTAATTGTCGGCGGATTCCGCATCCAGACCGAAGGCCGTGTGCAGTGAGCGCACGGCCAGCTCGACATATTTTTCCTCAATCACAACGGTAATCTTGATTTCACTGGTGGTGATCATCTGGATGTTCACGCCTTCGGCCGCCAGCGTATCAAACATGGTCTTGGCTACGCCGGCATGGGAACGCATGCCCACACCAATGACCGATACCTTGGCCACGCCGATGTCGCCCCGTACATCGCGTCCCTGCATGGATGCGCACAGGCCGCGCATCATCCGTATCGTGGCATGATAGTCGTCGCGCGGCACGGTAAAGGTGATGTCGGTGAATCCCTGTTCCGACACATTCTGAACAATCACATCGACATTGATACCGGCTTCAGCCACCGGGCCGAATACGCTGGCGGCGATGCCGGGATGATCGGGAATACCCAGTATCGTTATCTTGGCCTCATCGCGATTGTAGGCCACGCTGGAAATAGCTGCTCTTTCCATTGTATCATCCTCTTTTATTACCATGGTGCCGGTAACCGGCTCAAAACTGGAGCGCAAGTGCAACGGCATATTATATCGCATGGCCAATTCCACCGAGCGCGTCTGCAATACCTTCGCGCCCAATGAAGCGAACTCAAGCATTTCTTCGTAGTCAATACGATCAATCTTGCGCGCTGCCGATACAATGCGCGGGTCAGTGGTATAAATGCCATCGACATCGGTATAAATGTCACAGACATCCGCCCCGACAGCTACAGCCAGGGCCACAGCTGAAGTATCTGATCCGCCGCGCCCCAGTGTAGTGATATTGCCCTGTTCATCCAGACCTTGAAAACCGGTCACCACCGGTACTTCACCGGCTTGCAAATGACGCTTCAAATGTTCGCAGCGAATAGCCTTGATGCGCGCCCGCTTAAAATTACTGCTGGTTATCATCCCGGCCTGTCCGCCATTGTAGGAGTATGCGCTAATACCCCGGTGTTGCAGTTCAATAGCTAACAGGGCTGCGCTGACTTGCTCGCCTGTTGCCACCAGCGCATCCATCTCGCGCGGGCAGGGAGATTCATCCATGTCCCTTGCCATGCCGAGCAGGCGGTTTGTTTCTCCGCTCATGGCGGATACCACCACAGCCAGCTGATGGCCGCATGCCATCTCTGCCTGAATCAGATCAGCGGTATGTCTGATTCGCTCCAGCGAACCGACCGATGTGCCTCCGAATTTCTGTACGATCCGCATTACTGATTGCCCTGGGTATCCGGTGCGACGGTGGCTATGCCGATTTTGCTCATATTCAGGCCGCGCAGCGTATCAAGCACATATACCATGCGTTTGTTGCGTGAATTGGCATCTGCCCGCAGCACTATGCGTATATTCGGGTCGCCATGCGTGGCATTAAGAATGCGAGCGCGTAACTCAGCATCGGTCACCGCTTCATCCTGCACAAACAGTTTGCCTTTGGCGTTGATGGAAATAGTTACCTGCTTGACCTCTGTCTGCCGGGCAGTGGCATGGCTGGATGGCAAGTTCAGCTTGAGATTAGATGCCGAATTAAATGACGTTGAAACCATAAAAAAAATCAACATCAGAAAAACGACATCGATCAGCGGAGCAATATCCACCAGATAATCGGGGCGCTTCTTCCGACGCAGATTCACACGCGCTCTCCCTTGAGCAGCTCAACGAAACGCAGCGCGTGTTGTTCAATCTCCAGTACGAACATGTCCACCCGCGATTCATAATAACGATAAGCGACGATGGAAGGAATCGCCACCCCCAGGCCGAAAGCGGTCGTATTCAACGCTTTAGAAATGCCGCCCGCCAGCACATCGGCCTTGCCGACGCCGACCAGGGAAATTTCCTGAAATACCTCAATCATACCGATCACGGTTCCGAGCAGGCCAAGGAGCGGCGCAATCGTGGCGATCAAGCCCAATATGCCGACAAAACGTTCCAGATGTGCCACCTCCTGGCGTCCAGACTCCTCCAGAATCTCTTTCATCACCGAGCGGTTCACGCCCCGGTTGGCCAGTGCGACCCACAGGATGCGACTCATGGCCGTATTATGATTCTGGCATAATACCATGGCGGATTTCACATCGCCGTCGCGCACGCATGTTTCCACTTGTTGTACCATATCCAGCGGAATAACCACCGAACGACGCAGGCTCCATGCGCGCTCGAAAATAATCGTTAAAGACAGGACAGACGCCGCCAGGATGAAATACATCACCGAGCCACCCTGTTGAATAAATTCTATCACCTTCTGCCTCCGTACCCTTAGTCGAATGGGTATGCTGTCGCGGCAATTATCATGATGAACAGGCAAAAGTCACTCAGCTCTACTTCGTATTCAAGCTGCGCCACCAATGTCGCGCCATCTCACGCCGGGATACCGTCTGTTCTGACCAGTGACGGGCCTGCGGCCGCGCCTCTCGCCAGCGCACCAGCACAGCGCCATGAGCCGTATTGAACACTTGTGCGCCGATTGCCTTGTAGCGAGCGAGTACTTCTTTCAGAGGAAATCCGTAACGATTATGCGGCGCTGTTTGCGCCACCGCCAGTTCAGGAGTCAGCGCGGTGACAAAAGCGGCAGTGCTGGAAGTGCGGCTACCATGATGCGGCATCAACATGGCGTCGACCGATGGTACGCCGGTTTTAAGTAACTGCCGTTCGCTGGCTGCTTCGATATCGCCCGGCCATAACAGGTGCGTGTGTAGCGCCCATGTTATCGACACCACCAGGGATG
>Ga0256829_1002639_pt1 | contig 13144 bp, 10 predicted proteins | sample 131447metaG_FD_185979 | JGI IMG/M metagenome (GOLD analysis project Ga0256829, IMG submission 185979) | Hydrothermal vent microbial communities from Lau Basin, Pacific Ocean - 131-447 | ecosystem: Environmental > Aquatic > Marine > Hydrothermal vents | place: Pacific Ocean: Lau Basin | collected...
GGCATCTACGGTTTTGCTTTTTTGCAAAACAGTATACAAACCCTGGCCTACTACTCCGAAACCGTATAATCCAATGTTAAGTTTTTTCATTTTTAACGTTTATTTTTTAAGGGAAACCGGGTTCCCAAATGATTTGTTTATGTTATTTTTCCTCCAAAAGTTCCGGATAATCTTTGTCAGATTTTCAGATTCCAGCAGGAAACCGTCGTGGCCGAAATCGGAATGCAGCCATTGCAGTTCAGCTTTCGGGATGAATTTTGCCATGGTTTCCTGGTCTTCCCGTGGAAAAAGAATATCCGTATCAATTCCAATGACCAGCGTTTTTGCCTGTATGGTCGCCAGCGCTTTTCTCAGTCCGCCCCGGCTGCGCCCCGCGTGATGACTGTCAAAAGCCTGCGTAAGAATATAATATGATCGTGCATCGAAACGCCGGGCCAGTTTCTCTCCCTGATGTTGCTGATAGGTTATGGCTTTTAGTTTCCGGTAATCATCCTCCGGATGTATGGGTTGGGTTTTGTTATAAGTTTCATAATTGCGGTAGCTGAGCAAAGCCATGGCACGTGCTGCTTTCATTCCTTCTTTGCCCCCGTCAGGTGTTTTGTCGGAATAACTTTTGTCGGCGCGTATAGCCATACGTTGTGCCTCATTGAAGCCTGCTGTCCAGGAGGTTCCCCGGGCACTGCCGGCGATTATGATCAAATTTTGAATGATATCCGGTTCCATAATAGCCCATTCTATAGCTTGAAAACTGCCAATAGAACCTCCCGTAAGCACTTCTATTTTTTCTATTCCCAAGTGTTTGCGTAAAGCAATATGCGCCCGTACCATGTCGCGAATAGTAATGTTGGGAAACCGGTCGTAATAAACCGATCCCTTTTCATCTTTCGACAGCGGGCCGGTGGTGCCGTAGCACGATCCCAATACATTGGCACACACAATAAAATCCTTTTCGGGATCGAAACATTTGTCTTTTCCTGCCATACCATTCCACCAGTCGGTCACATCCGCGTTGGCCGTCAGCGCATGGCAAATCCAGACCACGTTGTCGGCAGCGGTATTTAACTTTCCGAATGTATGAAAAGCTATTTCAACGCGGGGAAGCTGTATGCCGCTTTCGAGCATAAAAGGTTCTTCCAGGATAAATTTCTGCAACATAGATCAAACGGATTTCAATGCCTGTTCAAAGTCATGAATAATGTCATGAATATTTTCGATACCCACCGAAACACGCAACAGGGAAGGCCCGATACCGGCACGCCGCAATTCCTCGTCGCTTAGCTGTTGATGGGTGGTTGTCGCCGGTTGGATGATCAGGGTGCGCGTATCGCCCACGTTGGCGAGGTGGCTTACCAGTTTCAGGTTTTCCACCAGGCGTGAAGCTCCTTTTTTCCCTCCTTTTAGTGAGAAGCTCAACACGGCGCCAAAACCATTTTTCAGGTATTTTTTGGCCATGGCGTGTTTGGCATCGGTGGGCAAACCGGGGTAGGAAACCGCTTCCACTTTGGGATGACTTTCCAGCCACTGCGCCAAAGCCAATGTGTTTTCTGCCGAACGCTGCACCCGTAGCGACAAAGTTTCGATTCCCTGAAGCAGTAAAAAAGCATTGAACGGACTGAGCGCCGGGCCGAAATCACGCAGTCCTTCCACGCGGGCACGCACTATGAAAGCAATGTTGCCCAAAGAACTGTTTTTTCCAAAAACATCTGAAAATACCAAACCGTGGTATCCTTCGGATGGTTCGGAGAACTGCGGGAATTTACCATTGCCCCAGTCGTAATTACCGCTGTCAACTATAATGCCACCCAGGCTGTTACCATGTCCGCCGATCCACTTGGTGGCCGATTCCACTACGATATGTGCACCGTGTTCAATGGGTTGGCAAAGGTATCCTCCCGCGCCAAAAGTGTTATCTACTACCAACGGCAGTTGATATTTCTCAGCCAGAGCTTCAAATTTCTCAAAATCAGGAACTTCAAAACTTGGGTTCCCGATAGTTTCCAGATAAAGTGCTTTGGTGTTTTCATCGATCAGTTTCTCAAAGTCTTTGGGTTGTAGACTGTCTGCAAAATGTACCCGGACACCCAGTCTTTTGAAAGTAACCTTGAACTGGTTATAACTTCCGCCATATAAAAACGGCGAAGAAACAAAATTGTCTCCCTGTTCCATTATGTTGTTCAAAGCAATGAACTGTGCCGAATGACCAGATGCAACAGCCAAAGCTGCAATCCCTCCTTCGAGGGCTGCCATCCGTTTTTCGAGCACCTCGGTGGTGGGATTTTGCAGGCGGGTATAAATGTTGCCAAATTCTTCCAGATTAAACAACCGGCCGGCATGGGCCATGTCTTTAAAAAGATAAGAGGTTGTTTGATAGATGGGAACAGCACGCGAAAGTGTTGTTTCGTCAGGGGTATGTCCTGCATGGACCTGAATTGTTTCGTAATGCATAATGTTTTGATTTTAGTTTTTATGAAAAATTTCTTTGTGTATGATCTGTGCGGCATGTTTGGCCAAATGGCGTTTTACCACAAAATAAACGGCTACTTCCGAAGCCCCCAGGACAATTTGTTGCACATTAATGCCTGCACGGGCCAAAGAAGAAAAAATGCGTCCGGCAATTCCTTCTTTTTGGTTAATACCCTGACCAACAGCGGCAATCCAGGCAATATCATCATCTATTTCGGTATCAAAATCCATGTTGCGATGCAGATTGTCTACTATCCTTTTTGCAATACGGGCATCGGAACGGGAAAAAACAAAATGAATGGCCGTTTGGGAAGTGACCACTGACCGGATGTTGAGCTGTGCTTTGTCAAAAGCATTTGTAACTTCTGCCAGAATACCCTTTTTGATACCCACACCGCTGCCTTTCAGTTTTAGCAATGCAATGTCATCACTCGCCGTAACACTTTTAATGATTTCTGCGCTTTTGGTGGTTTTGTTACTTATCAGAGTAGCCGGCTCCCGTTTTCCGGTTTTCAAATATTTTTCCGGGTTCAACAGACGTACTTTGATCTTTTTTGAAACCAACGGACGTATGGTACGAGGATGCAAAATGCGGGCTCCAAAATAGGAGAGTTCTGCAGCTTCTAAATAGCTCAAGCGGTCTATTTTTTTGACACCGGGAATATTCTTTGGATCTCCGCTCAGATAACCTGCCACATCTTTCCAGATGTCTAAATAATCAGCGTCGGTGCAATAAGCAAGGCAAGCTGCCGAATAATCCGAGCCGCCACGGCCCAAAAGGATCGTTTCTCCCTTTTCGCTGACAGCGTAAAACCCGGGAACGACGTATGTGGTTTGTGGCTGGAGTACCTGTTGAAGGTTCTGTGCCGATTTTTTGAGCAAAATACTTCCCTGAAAAAACCGACGGTTACTCAGCAACCCTATTTTTTCCGGTAATGCAAGCTGGCATTGTACGCCGTTTTCCGCAAGAACGGCCTGGATGACCCTGGCACTGAGCCGCTCGCCAAAACTGATGATCCGGTTGGCGGTAGGGGCTTCCTGTTTATGACCCGACTGTAATAATTTTTCCAATTCAATAATACAACCTGAAAGGTTTTGAAAATAAACTGCCCGTTTTTCCCCTTCCGGCACAAGTTGTAGCAGGGCTTCTTCATGCATTTTACGGAGGCCGTCCGGTAATCTGCCTGTAAGCTGACCATCATTAACAGCTTTTTCGAGACGGTCGGTTACTCCGTAAAAAGCAGAAACAACAAGAACAACCGGCTCGCGATAGGATTTTATGATTTTCGGAATCCGGATCAAATCTTCCATATTTTTCAGGTTGGAACCACCTATTTTTATTACTGTTTTGTGCATGTTTTGGAATATTTTATGATGGAACAGGGATATGTTTTTCCGGCGGGCATCATTCCTGGCCGGTTATTTTCAGGGACAAGTCAGAGAAGGTGAGCCTGTCCCTAAAACATTCGCATAAGCCTGTGGATGGAAGAGAGGGTTACTATGTTACCGCTAAAGGTTGTCTGAAAGGAGGCCTTTCGGTGGTGCCTGAAATGTAAAAAAACTGTTTTCATTTTTTTCCTGTTTAAATTATAATTCCCTCCGGTTTTGTCCGGAGCGGCAGGTATTGGCACCTTTTCCACCAATGGCGGACAGGTTGCCGGAGTTTCACTGAGCCTGATCTCTCCACTCCTCTGTATAATTCAAACATTCTATGGCGGGAACATTTGAATTTTGAATATGGGGCAAAACTATGTAAAATTTTTACATGGCCAAATAATTTTGTTTATTATTATTCGGAATGTTATACGGGTATTAAAAGCAGGTGTCTAATCTTGCAGTAATGAAACAACTTCACTTTCCAAAAAGCAGGTTCCACGCAAAGTGGGCCAGATTTTTACGCAAAACATTTTATTTAGTAATAGGTAGGGCGCAAAACACCACCGATCATTTTTGCCACACGGATCACCTGTATCGCATAACCAAATTCATTATCGTACCACACATAAATGACAATGGTTTTTTTATCCTGCGAAATTTTAGTGGCCGGGCTGTCAAAAATAGAGGTGCCGGGTTCCCCGACAAAATCTGACGATACAGCATCGTTAGAAGTAGAATATTTTATTTGGCGCACCAGGTCCCCTTCCAGCGAAGCCTTGCGCATGAGTTCGTTAACTTCATTTACAGAAGTTTCACGTTTAAGTGTCAGGGTCATTATAACCAGTGATACGTTGGGTGTTGGTACCCGGATAGCATTTCCGGTAAGTTTTCCTTTCAGGCTGGGAATGGCTTTGGTTACAGCTTCTGCAGCCCCTGTTTCTGTAATTACCAGGTTAAGTGGGGCACCCCTGCCGCGGCGGTATTTTTTATGGAAATTGTCCAAAAGGTTTTGGTCATTGGTATAAGAATGAACGGTTTCCAAATGTCCTTTTTCAATACCAAAAGTTTTTTCAATAAGGTAAAGCACCGGTGTGGAGGCATTGGTTGTACAGGATGCTGCCGAAAAAATACGTTCTTTTTTCACATCAACGCTTTTTTCGTTGATGCCGTAAACTATATTCGGTATGTCTCCCTTGCCGGGGGCGGTAAGCAGGACTTTATCCACACCTTTGGCTTGTAAATGCCGGCTCAGCCCTTTTCTGTCACGGAACACGCCGGTATTATCGATCAGGATGGCATTACGAATTCCATACTCTGTGTAGTCAATATCTTCCGGATTTTGGGCAGCGAGCATCAAAACTTTATGACCATTGATATAAATGGTTTTTTCTTCGAGGTTTTCAATGGCAACACCTCTGAAAGGCCCGTGTACCGAATCATGGCGAAAAAGTGAGGCCCGTTTGATAATATGCAAATCATCATTGCCCCGGGTAACGATAGCACGTACACGCAGCTGACTGCCGTTTCCCTGAATAATGAGTTGCCGGGCCAGTAACCGTCCGATACGTCCAAACCCGTATAAAATGACATCGCGCGGTTTAAAGGGTTTGATATTTTTCGATTTCAGATGTTTTAATTTTATATTGATGAAATCGTCTTCATCCAGGAAATTTTTTCGTTCTTCAATCCATTCACGATTGAGCCGGCCAATATCAATACGCGACATGCCGATATCGGAGTGTAGAATGGCCTTGGCCAGTTTCAGTGAATCTTTGATGTGCAGGGGCCTGTCGATGATGTTTTCGGCATAAGAATGCCGGTATAAAATAACACTTGCACTGCGGTCAATCAGTTGATCTCTAAACAGCGCCAACTCGATGGATTTGTCGTAAAACAGTTTATAAACCACACTGATAAACTCGTTGGCCAGTTTTTCCTGATACGACCAATCATTCAGGGATTTTTCATAATTCCCGTTCATGTCTTTTTTGGGGGTCATTGTCCATTGATTTTAAAAAAGGTGAGTAATTAATTTAAGAAATAAGCTGTTGGACAAATGTATAAAAAAAAGAGAGTGAACCCCAAACCGGACCACTCTCTTTAGAACGATTTCAGATAAATCCTTTTTTACTGGCCAAGATAGGCTTTCAGCAACCGACTGCGTGAAGTGTGACGCAAGCGGCGAATAGCCTTTTCCTTGATTTGGCGTACCCGCTCGCGGGTCAGGCCAAACTTGGCCCCGATTTCCTCCAGTGTAAGGCCATGGTTCATGCCAATACCGTAATAGAGGTTAATGACATCACGTTCTTTTTCACTGAGCGTGGAAAGTGAACGTTCTATTTCGCGCCTGAGCGATTCCTGCATAAGTTCTTCATCAGTACTTTTGGAATCTTCAGGAGCCATAAGGTCGATGAGTTTGGTGTCTTCATCCGGAATGACAGGGGCATCCATAGAAACTGACCGTGTGGAAATTTTCATGGTAGAATCGATCTTTTGTTCCGATACTTCCATTTCTTTGGCAATTTCGCTGGTAGAGGGGGCCCTTTCGTACTGTTGTTCCAGTTTGGTGCTGACTTTTTTGATTTTGTTGAGTGAGCCAACCTGGTTAAGTGGCAGTCTCACAATACGCGATTGTTCGGCCAGTGCCTGCAAAATAGATTGTCTGATCCACCAAACTGCATAAGAAATGAATTTAAATCCCCGTGTTTCGTCAAAACGTCTTGCAGCTTTTATGAGCCCAACATTTCCTTCATTGATCAGGTCGGGCAGACTAAGCCCTTGATTTTGATATTGTTTTGCCACCGAAACTACAAAACGCAGATTGGCTTTGGTAAGCTTTTCCAACGCCTTTTCATCGCCGGCTTTTATGCGTCGTGCCAACTCTACTTCTTCTTCAGCAGTAATGAGTTCTTCACGACCAATTTCCTGTAAATATTTATCCAGGGAAGCCGTGTTTCTGTTAGTAATTGATTTTACTATTTTTAACTGTCTCATAACAAATTAGTTCGTTTTAGTTTTTAATTTACGTGATTACTTGTGAAAAGTTTCGCAATTTATTTAAAAAATTTCTAAATTGTGTTTTTACGGTACATACTCAAACGAGATCCTCATACCGTTAGGATAGACACCACTTACTTTAATTGTATTGCTGTTGTTGTCAGCCAGGGCTTGGTCAATTTGTTTTTTGTTGTTCACTTCCCTGCCATTTACCTCTGTAATAATAAACCCTTCTGAAATTCCCCCTCTTTGTAGAATTCCTTTTTTTACACTGACAACTTTCAGCCCGTGGTTGATATTCAGGTTTTCCAGGTCGCCGGCTGTGGCTGTTTTCAGCATGGCGCCCAGCGCTTCATCATAAAAAGGCTTCAGCGCTTTCACCAGGCTGGTAGTGCCATTTCGGTTCCTCAGTTTTATCTCCAGTGTTTTTTCTTTCCCCTCGTGTAATATACTAACGCTTACTGTATTACCGGGGCTATATTGTCCGAGGATTCCCATTAGCTGGGAGATATTTTGAACGGGGTGATGATTAATCGAAATAATAATATCCCCGGGTTTGATCCCTGCTTGTTTGGCAGCCCCATCATTCACTACTCCGGCCACATATACCCCGTTAAGATCATTCAAATGTTTTTCTTTGGCAAAATTTGCGTTGATGTCGCGGATTTGAACACCGAGATAAGCGCGCTGTATTTGTCCGTAATTCATAAGGTCGTTTACCACTTTTCTGACCAGATTAACGGGAATAGCAAAAGAATAACCCTCGTATGCCCCGGTTTGCGAAGCTATGGCAGCATTGATACCCACCAGTTGGCCTTTGGTATTCACCAAAGCACCTCCGCTGTTGCCCGGGTTGATGGCAGCATCTGTTTGAATGAAAGATTCAATGGCCGAATTTCCCCCTAAGATATGAATATCACGTGCTTTGGCGCTGACAATTCCTGCAGTAACCGTTGACGTGAGGTTGAATGGGTTTCCTACTGCCAATACCCATTGCCCTACTTTCAAATTGTCTGAGTTCCCGTAAGTAAGATAGGGTAAATGATGAGCATCAACTTTAATCAATGCCAAATCGGTAGAAGGTGAAGTACCAATAACTTTGGCCACCATTTGTCGTTTGTTGTTAAAGGTTACAATGATTTTATTGGCACCGGCAACTACATGGTTATTGGTTACAATGTAACCGTTGGGCGAAATAACCACACCCGATCCAAAAGCGATCAGCGCTTCCTGTGGTTGTCCGTAAAAATAGTTTCTTAATGACCCGAAAAAATTGTCGTAGTATCTGGGTTTTACACCGATAATGGTTTTGATATGAACCACGGCATCTACCGACTTGGCAGCTGCTTTGGTGAAATCGGTGCATTGCGGCGCTACCGTGTAGGATGTTTGTTCCACCGGAATTTTTTGTATTTGTGTTGTTTGAATAATATGTGTTTTTTCCGGTTGATGTTTTTTTATAAAGAAGAAAGCAATAGCCAGAACAAGTAATGTCCCTGCTACCGCACCAATGAAACTTTTAATGATTGTTTTCATGTTTCCCTGTTTTTATTACTCAAAAGCATACTATCTTTGTTATCTGAAAAATTATAACGTGATTATGGAAATTTCGTTTCCATTTTGTTGTTAATGTTTGTTAATCAGTTAAGTTCATTTTAATACCTTTTGCAAAAATCTTTCCAAAAAGGGATGGAAAGTTATTTTTTTAACAATTATTATAAAGATTCGGGTATGCACTTTTATAAATTTCAGGCCAACGGAAATGATTTTATTCTGGTCGATGACCGTCAGGGGTTTTTTATTGAACAAACGAAAAAGATTGCCCGCCTTTGCCACCGGCATTTCGGGATAGGTGCGGATGGGCTTATCCTGTTGAAAGATTCTGCCGACAGCGACTTTGATATGCGTTATTTTAATTCGGACGGAAAGCCTGCAGCAATGTGCGGAAACGGAGGAAGATGCATAGCAGCACTGGCTTTTATGAAAAATATTGCCGGGAAAAAAATGTTGTTTTCGGCAACTGATGGCATTCATGAAGCTCAAATTGAAAATGTTTCTTCTGACCAAAAGGTTTTTGATGTATCATTGAAAATGCAGGATGTGGAAGGAGCGAAAGTTTTTGATGATGGTTGGTTTCTGAATACGGGAGTGCCTCATTTTGTTCGTTTTGTTTCTGATGTTAAGAGGTTGGACGTAAAACTCCTGGGAAGAAAAATCAGAAATGACGATCGCTTTTTACTGCAGGGAACGAATGTCAATTTTGTTGAAATTCAAAAAGGCCGACTTTTTGTCAGGACTTATGAACGGGGTGTGGAAGATGAAACTTTGTCGTGTGGAACAGGCGTGACCGCTTCTGCGCTGGCAGCTTTTGTCAAGACTGGTAAATCTCCTTCTGAAATAATCACCCCGGGTGGCACATTCAGTGTTCGTTTTCAGAAAGTGAAAAACGGTTTTAACCATGTTTGGCTTCGTGGACCGGCCCAATGGGTTTTTGAGGGCGAAATGGCATTTTGATGTTAATGAGTGGCATTCATTTTTTTTAAGTTTCAATATTTTTTGTAATATTCAACAAGCTGGTACTAAACCGAAATTTTGCAGTGCCTGATATCTGACTTTTTTAACGTACCCTTAATTTGGTTCCTGTTGCAGCCTGATAATGCCTTGGCAGGTTGTTCCTGTTTAACAAACTTTTGAGCCTGATACCATACAATTGTGAAATGGCCCAAAGCGTTTCGCCCTGTCTTACAATATGATATTTGTATCCTTTTGCTGCTTTTGATGCCTTTCTTTCAAGATAAAGCAATTCACCTGGATGCAGGATATGCGATTTTTTCAGGTCATTAAACCGCAGTAATTTATGCATGCTCATTTCAAACTCGGCAGCTATTTTTTTAAACGTATCCCCTTTTTTTACAACAATGACCCGCCGTCCGTTGTTTTCCAAGACAGGCCTGCCATACATGCTGGTCCTGACTTTAACGAAGGCCGAAACATCAGGAGTAGCATATTTCAATGTCTTTCTGTTTTCCCTGTGCCATTTTGATCTTTTCAGCCCGTACCGGTCATATTTATAAAGATGGTAATGTTCGATGTAATGGATCAGTAGCTGGGGATAGCGCGGATTGGTGGCATATCCGGCGCGTTTCAAACCATAAGCCCAGTCTTTATAATCGGTTATGGGAAGGCGAAAAAGAAAAGCATAACGGGGACTTGAAGTCAGAAACCTGGAATGGTCCCTGTAAGAAGCTTCTGCACTTTTGTATTTGCGAAAACAATCGTGCCGGGTGTCGTCGGCAACGTATATGGTTTGCCCGTGCCAGTCATTGTGGCATTTTATACCAAAATGGTTGTTGGCTTTTCTGGCCAGCTTACTGTTGCCGCTGCCCGATTCCAGAATGCCTTGCGCCAGAGTGATGGAAGCCGGAATTTTATATACCCTCATGTCTTTGATGGCGATGGCTTTGTATTTGTTGATATACTCTTTGGTAGTCATTCGCCGGTGTTGTGCATATATTGAAGGTGCTGTGAACAATATCAGCAGCATCAAAATACCCCAACGAAGATGATATTCCTTTTTTCCTTTTTTTCTCATCATGACAAAGCTAACAGAATCTGATATGTAATGGATGTGGTGTGGCAACATTTGTTCACAATATAATGTTAAACACTGGTTCAGTTGATTTGTTGTAATTCTTCAGCTGTTTTCGAATTGGGAATTATCCAGAAAAGTGGTTGCCAGCGGATTTTTCCTTCGGCATCAATCCGTCGTGCCACCGGGGCAATTCCATTCACCACTTTGGTAAATTGCAATGTCCTGGTGTTTATTCGCCATGTTTCCAAAAAACGCAGCTTTAGGATATCATTAATTCCGATATGGGAAATTACAAGACTGTCTTTCTCGGTATACGGAGGGTAAGGTTCCCTTATTTTTATTGCCAGGGTGTCAGATAGGATACGGGCAACAGCCATTTTGTTCAGGGGTTGGAAAAAATAATCGTAGACGTTGACTTTTCCTGAAAGTGCACCTGCCAAAATAATTTTTACCAGTTTTTCGCGTTGCGGGCCTACCAGGTTTTGTATCCACCAGTCGTAATTGGGATTGGGGCTTTTTATGTTCACATCATATTGTATCCGTTTGGTTATGATCTCTTCCTTTTCGGGATGACAGGACGTGAAAAACATGAATACCGGAAGGATTCCTGCCCACAAAAAAAACAGGCGGAAAAAATTTTTCATATGTGAAATTTAAGTTATCTTTGAAGAAATAACGAAATTATGAAAAAAATCGTATCCACAACCAGTCTTGTGTTGCTATTGCTATCGCTGTCACTGAACGCGCAGGTGATCCCATCCAACCGGCGGGTAAACTGGCAGCAGATCATTCAAAACTATTCTTTTCAGGAACCGACAAAAGTTATCAGCATTTTAGACTATGGTGGTGTAGCTGATGGAAAAACAGACAACTCGGAAGCATTAAAAAAAGCCATTGCTTCGTATCATGATCATGCCGGTACCGTCTTTTTTCCCGCTGGTAAGTATTTGTTTAATGCTTCGGTGTCCGTGCCCGATAGTATTCAATTGAAGGGAGACGGGTCGGATAAAACGGAATTAATATTTAATTTGAACCATAAACCGGAAGATTGTATCCGCATCACTGGTTCGGCAGAAAATCATTTTGTTCACCTAAAAGGTGGTTATTCTTTTGGCAGCAACAAGCTTTTGACGGATTCCGCTTTTTATTTTCATTCGGGTGACTGGGTTGAGATTTTGGAAAATAACGGAAAATGGAATACCGTTCCTGCCGAATGGGCCAGACTGTCGGTAGGGCAAATTGTCAAAGTAAAAAATGTGTCCGGCAATACGGTTATCCTGGAAAGCCCTTTGCGGATAACTTATCTCGACAGCCTGAAACCCAGGATGCAACGTATTGAACCGGTTAAAAATGTGTCAATAGCCTGTTTAAAGATCCTCCGTACCGACAGACCTGCCACAGGTGGCGGCTTTAATATTTTTATGGATTATGCGGTGAACAGCCGTGTCACGGGAGTGGAAAGCGACTCCAGCTCGGGTAGCCATGTTTATATAAGCCGCAGCGCGCAAATCAGGGTAGAAGGATGTTATTTCCACCGTGCTTTTGAATATGACGGGGTGAGTACACACGGTTATGGTGTTACACTGGCCCATCATAGCAGTGGTTGCCTCGTGGCGAACAATATCTTTGTGCATTTGCGGCATGCCATGATGGTAAAAACAGGTGCCAACGGAAATGTTTTTGCCTATAATTATTCGCGCGACCCTTTCAGGAGTGAGTCCATTTCTGATTTGTCAGGTGATATTTCGCTGCATGGTCATTATCCTTACGCCAATTTGTTTGAAGGAAATATCGTTCAAAATATTATTGTTGATCATTACTGGGGGCCTTCCGGTCCATTAAATACTTTTTTCCGGAACCGGGCCGAATTGTGGGGAATTATCGTGACACAAAGCGATACCACTGAAACCGCAAAACTAAATTTTGTAGGCAATGAATGTACGGACAGCAGCTTTTTGCACGGGCAGTTTGTAATGAACGGAACCGATAATTTTTTGTATGCCAACAATATTCTCGGCGTTCTTATTCCGGATTCATCAGGAAAGCTGCCTGATTCTTCGTATTATTTGAAGGTAAAACCTGGTTTTTGGGCTTCGGATGAAAGCTGGCCTGATATAGGTATTCCCAATAAATTGGGGTCTGGGACAATCCCGGCTGAAAAACGATTTGAAAAAGGAGGATTGCTGACTGTTTGTCCTGAAGTTTCAACAGCAGTGGAAAATCACCTTTTACACAGTGCAATTTGGCGTATAGGCCCTAATCCTGTTCAAAATGTATTGTATATTTCCGCTCCGGAGGGTGAGGGGCCACAATCCTTTACAATAAGGCTTTTTGACATACAGGGGAAACAGCTGTATGTAAAAACATTTCAGGGCAAAAGTGCTGTCATGAGCCTGAAAAGGGAATTAAAACCGGGAGTTTATCTGTTGGAAATTTCTTCTGAAAAGGCTCGTTTCGTGAAAAAAATTGTTTTGACAAAATGAAAATAATACCAGTTGTAATTCCAAACTTCCGATAAGGAATTTGGAATTTTACAATGGTTGACCCGAAAAAAGAAAATGGAAAACATGGTGTGTTGATTAAAATTGATACATGGTATCTCAAGGCTTTAATACCACACCAATATTTTTTTTCCCATCGATTTTGATGGCCAACGGTTTTTTAAACCGGATGTGCCGCAATGTATCATTCTCGTAAACGGCTGGCTGGCTGTCA
>Ga0256829_1002640_pt1 | contig 13133 bp, 24 predicted proteins | sample 131447metaG_FD_185979 | JGI IMG/M metagenome (GOLD analysis project Ga0256829, IMG submission 185979) | Hydrothermal vent microbial communities from Lau Basin, Pacific Ocean - 131-447 | ecosystem: Environmental > Aquatic > Marine > Hydrothermal vents | place: Pacific Ocean: Lau Basin | collected...
CTCAGTAAAGATTGTCCCGCGCGTCCTGATCCAGCGCCTGGTCGATCAGTTCGGCCTCCACGTCCAGCGACAGCTGGTCCCGCATGATCTGGCCCAGCGAGGGGAAGTCGGCGCGCTCGATCTGCGCTGCCGGGTCCCACAGCCCCGCGCGCTTGATGGCCTTGGCGCAGTGCATATAGGCCTCCTTCACCTCGATCACCGTCACCGACAGCGGCGGCCGGCCCTCCGCATCGAAGCGCGCCATCAACTCGGGATCGGTGGAGATCGACGCGGTACCGTTGACCCGCAGCATCTCGTTGACGCCCGGCAGGAAGAACAGCAGCCCCACGGCGGGATTCGCGGTGATGTTGCCCAGCGTGTCCAGCCGGTTGTTGCCCGGCCGGTCAGGCATCGCCAGATGCGTCTTGTCGAGCACATGCACAAAGCCCGGCTCGCCGCCGCGCGGCGACACATCGCCGAAGCCGTCCGCGCGCGACGTGCCGATCACGCAGAAGGGCGACAGCTCGATGAAGCGGGCGCAATGGGCATCAATATGCCGGATATCCTTCGCCAGCACCGGATCACCCGGCATAGCATATGTGCCGCGAAGATCCTCTTCAGTCCTGAGTGTCCCATCCGCCATGATCGCGCCCCTGAAAATGCATTGCCTGTAAACACGCGAAGAGTGCACGGGCGATGCCGCAAGTGCAACTCAGTGGCAACGGAACGCGGCAGAATTCAGCGGAATAGACAGCCTCTCGTGCCGGAATATGTCAGCACAATAATCGCATAATATATACGCCGGAATGATTGCGGCGTTACTCTGTTCCGGGTGTGTTCACTCGGCAGCTATGCTTGCCGCTACACGCTCGCGCAAGACCTTCTCGTAGAGCCGCCGTGCTTGGCCCTCGGTCCGCTCCGAGTTCAATTGTAGAAGGGCGGTATAGGCGTCGGTGCCCGCGATCTGCGCTAGCTGTAAGCAAAGCTCATCGCCGGGCAAGCCATGCCCACGGCGGATGCGGATCAGGCTGTTAGCCGAAATCCCCAAGTGACGTCCCATCTCACGCCAGCTTTGAAAGCCGCCGCGTTGATAGGCAATTGCCAGTAATTCGCGAGTTTCCATGTGATTGCCTCGTCATCCCGCGCCGATACTCCAAGAATTCAGCATGTAATTCAATGGTGTTGACGCCACACAAGATGTGGTGCCTACGCTCCGGCCTGTGATGCGTCACGTCACGCCTCGCAAATGACCCCCCAAGGTCAGCACCGGCCCCGCCTCGTCATCCCATTCGAGCAAGGGGGCCGGTGCAGCCTCGGGGAGCTTGGGCCTTGGGAGATTTTCACATGCTGAACACAGCCGTTGCGGAACATTCATCTGAGCAGGTGGCCACCATCGACACGCGGGGCTGGCAATTGCTGCTGCAACGCGGTCTGACCGGAGAGGCACTTGACGCCCTCGAGAAGGAGGCCGCGGAGCAGCAAAGACGCCGCCTTGAGCATGGCTTCCTGCGCAGCGTCAAAGCGCCTTACTACACGAGGCCGCTATGACCCCCATCGGAGACGCCTGTCTGAGCGCCCTAGAAGCCGTCGCTCAAGAACGGCTGGAATCGAGCATTTCCCTGCAGGAAGCGGCAGGACAGCCCGGCATTACGGAAGCCGAGCGCTGGCGCATCACGTGGGAAGCGGCTGCCGAAACAGACGCCTATCTGCACCTGATCGAGCTGGCCAGATACTACCGCCTCCGGCGCGTTCAACAGCGGGTGGCGGCATGAGCCATTGGCGACGGGTGGTAGAGGGCATCGAAAAGGCCCGTGAGCTGCGCGGCGGCTACCTCGGTAGCGATGAAGTGAAGCCACTCACATTCTTGCAGCGTATTGACCTTGCGCTTTGGGGCGCGCGCCGCACACCCCGGCACGACAATGCACTCTCAAAGCGTGCGGCCCTAGGCCATCCGCCCACACCATCAGACATCGAGCGCGCTACAGGCCGGATGTTTTACGGCCGCGCGCGTGACGGCGAGTTTTTAGAGAAGCTCGGGGCCGTCGAAAAATGAGCTTGATACACACGCAAGCAGAGTTTCACACTGAGCCGGAGGACACGGCACGGCAGCACCGCCACAAGCTGCGGCGCGAAGCCGGGAAGCTGTTGCCGGGGGAGCGCGTCGGCTCGTGCGGCGTGAAGCGCGTCTCGGAAATCGTGACGCTGTGGCGCGACAGCGCCGGGGGCTGCTACTGGCAGGGCGTCGAGACATGCGGATCAATCTGGACGTGCCCGGTATGCTCCGCAAAAATCGCCGCGAAGCGGGCCGAGGAAGTCAAGGCGCTGGTGCAGGCGCACGAAAAGCCGGGCCGCGCGGTCTATATGGCCACCTTCACGCTGCGGCATTCATCGCGCGACAAGGTGGCCGACACACGGGCCACCGTCACCAAGGCATGGACCCGCACTCAGGCCGGGAAAGCGTGGAAATCGCTTAAGGCGAAATTCCATATCATCGGCACCGTTCGGGCGCTGGAAATCACCTATGGCGCGAATGGGTGGCACCCCCATTTGCACGTGCTGTTTTTCACCGACCGCCCGCTAGGCGAGTTCATGGAACGGCGGCTTGCCGACCGGCTCTTTGACCGCTGGCAAGGCATCATCGACCGCATGGGCGGCACCACGACGCGCGGGGCCTTCGATTTCCGGAAGGCGTCGGACGCCACCACGGCGGCGGAATACGTCGCCAAATGGGGTGCGGGCTACGAGGTGGCCAAGGGGCCCCTTAAGGAGGCAGCCGGATGCAGCGTGTGGGACTTGTTGAAGCGCTCCGCCAACGGCGATCATCTGGCGGGCGTGCTGTTCATGAAATACGCCAAAGCCTTCAAGGGCGCGCGCCATCTCACCTACAGCCGCGGCCTCCGCGAGCGCTACGACCTTCGCCAGCCGCAAGAGGATCTAGACCTTGCCCTTGACGGCGAGGAAGGCGGCGAGCGCATCGACCCGGAGACGGGCGAGGTCATCAACACAGAGGCCGGCGCGCTCTACACGTGCGATGCACCGCGCTGGGCTTTCGTCTGCCGAATGAAGGCAACCGGCCTGCTGCTAGACATCGCCAAAGAGGAAGGCCGGGCAGGGGTGGAACACTGGTTTGACCAGCACCACGCCACCAGCCCGCACGAGCCGGAAGACTTCGGCCCGAAACGACCCCGCCGCGAAATGCGCATCTACCGGGAAGCACTCGACAGGCGAACCGGGGCGACCACCGGGGCAGAGGTGGCCGCCAAGATGAAAGCCACCGTCCGGCAATCAGATGAAGACGACGCCATGCGCGAGGCGTTCCGGCGCGACCCGCAGGCGATGTTTGATGAACTCGACCGCGTGTCGAACAAGCGAGGGAGCTAGCGCCCATGGCTGAGGAACGGCCCATCATTTTCATGACCACCTGCCAAGGCTGCGGCCAGCAGCTTCCGGCGCGTGAAGACAAGGCGGGTCGCGGCTTCTACCGCTGCAATGGGAAGTACGGCGGGATCGGCTGCGGTCACATAAGCACGTTCGGCCATGAGCCAACGCGCAAGCTTAAGGCCGATGCGGTGGCGGCAAAGCTTGAGGACGCGAAAACCGCAAAACCCCTTAAGGAAAAACCGGCAAAGGAGGCCGTGACCGATGACCAACGAAACGGAAGCCATGGAGATGGAAAATCTGTCGGAGCTAAGTTCCTCCGACGCTGAGGCACCGGAAATCGACGCGCCGGAGTTTGAGGCGGAAGGCAGTGCCGGTGACGCCCCGGAGGCCGAGGCCCCCACGGCTGACCGCATGACGAAGGATGCGTTCTTTGGAACATTCCGGGCGCTCTGGACCACCCCGAACATGGCGTTGTTCATGGCAGGCGAAATGCCGCTTGAGGCGCTCAACATCCCGGAGACGGATCAGGACGCGCGTGAGGCGTCCGATGCACTGTATGACACCATCGCCGAAATTCCGGCGATGCAGTGGCTGTTGAACCCGGCTAGCAAATGGATGCAGCGTGTTATCGTCATCGGCTCATTCGCCGCGCCGCGCATCATGGCGGCAATGTCGGAGTGGGAAGGGCGGAAAGCCGACAAGCCAGCCAACCCCATCCAGAACGTTCACGCGGCCAATGATGACGATGTGGCCCCGGAGCCGCCGTCCGGGCCCATCGTTCAGCCGGTGTCGCGCGACTGATGACCAGCGGCGGCATTCAACTGGTAGTCGGCTCGCGCGGCTCGGGTAAGAGCACCAAGGCGCGCGAGCTGGCAAAGCCCTACAAGATGGCGATCGCCATCGACCCGGCACGCGACTGGCAGCGCACACGCGGCTGGAAGCGGGCCAATGATCTCAAGCAGGTGATCGCCCTGATCCGTCGCCACTGGAAGGCCGGCGCGCGGATTTCGTACACACCGCCTGTCGGCTACGAGGCCGAGGCGCTTAACCACGTCGCGCGGATCGTGACGCAGGCTCAGGCCGGATTCGCCGAGGGGCGGCTCAAGCGCAAGTTTCTGATCGCTGTCGATGAGGCTGCCGAGTGCTACGGCAACCGCCATCAGGAAGCCACGGCCATGGCCGAGTTCAAGCGCGTGATCAACCAAGGGCGGCATGACGGCATCGACGTGATCGCCATCACCCAGCGCCCGGCTGACGTCGCCACCCGCTTAAGGACAAATGCGGACATTTGGTGGGCCTTCCGCCTTGGCGACCAGACCGCCATTAAGGCGGTGGCCGAGAAAATCGGCCGGAAGGAAGCCGCCCAACTGGCGACCATGCCGCCGTTCACCTACCTGCAAATCAGCAACGGAAATGTACAAAAGGGGCGCACCCGCAAGCCCCGATAGCCGGAATTTCCTTAAGTAAGCAATCGCGGTTTTTGTTGCGGCGTCGGCTGCCTCCGGTCTGATCCGTTCACCATGAAGATCGACACATCATTCATCGTCACAAGCGTCATCGCGAGCCTGATCACCTACATCGTGATCGAGGTCGTGATCCCCATGTGGACGGAGGATGACAACCCGGAGGCGAGTGACGCCTGATGAAAGACAATCTGATTTTTATCGGCCTTGTAGGCGTCGGCGTCATGACCGGCCTTGCGGCCATTTCCTTCCTGCGGCGCAACAACGTGCCGCTGCTGACGGACTTCGCCCGGATGGCCCATGACGGTGCCGACGGCGCGGGCGCTTAAGCCGCTTCATTCCATCATTTGATCTGAACACGGAGTAACGGCATATGTCCGGCCACCTGATTGACCTCCCTGATCCGAACGGTGTCGCAGCCAACGGCACGGCAACCGCCGACATTCCGCGCATTGGCGCGTACCGGAAGCTCAACATCCTGTACGAGCCGGGCGGCACGCCCGCCAACCTTGCCACCATGACGAGCGACATTGAGGAAATCCGGCTGCGGATCAATGGCGTTGATCAGTGGGTGGTGTCGGCAGATGAGTTGATCAAGCTCAATTCGATCTACGGCAAGACCTATGTGGATGGTCGCCTGCCGTGCTTCTTCGCCGAGCCGCATCGCCGCACGGTGATGGGGGAGGATGCCACCATCTGGGGCATGGGTGACGTGTCGTCGTTCCAGCTTTCCGTCAAGATCGCGTCCGGTGCGGTGTCGCCGCAGTTGCGACTGTCGGCCCTGCGTGAGCCGGGCGCCCGCCCCATGGGTGAAATCCGCAAGCTCAAGCGCTTCAACCTGCCCGTATCCAACACCGGCATGAACTGGTTTGAGCCGCCCACCAATGACGACTACCGGGCGATCCACATGCAGACGTCGAACATCAGCAACGTGCGCGTGCTGGTCGATGACAAGCAGAAGATCAACGAGACAGTCGCCGCGCTGAACGATCAGATGGACGATCAGAACCTTGTTCCGGTGTCCGGCTGGTCGAGCATCATGTTTGACGATGACCGCCGCGTGGCGTCGATGCTGTTCATGCGGCCTGACGGTGCCCCTGCCGTGCAGGATCTGCGGGTGGGCGTGAACATGACCGCTGCCACCGGCTTCGACTACCTGACGGAAACTGTCGGCCTGCGCGACGCTTAAGTCGCGCCCGCCGCCCAAGGAGGCGAGACGGCATGAGCACAAGCATGCTCGACATTACTGGGTCCTCTGTCGGCGATCTCTTTGAGAGCATCGTCGGCAAGGGGCTCGAGGTCTGGAAGTCGATTGAGGAAAGCGATGCGCTGACCGAGCGGCTGGGCCTTGAGTTGCAGTTGCGCCAGCTTGAGGACAATCGGCGGGCCGAGGAAGTATCACAGCCGGTCTATGCGCCGGGCGTGACGGATGGCGGCTCGACGATGATTGCAGGCGTGCCGCTCGGCACCATCGCCATCATCGCCGGGGCCGGTCTGGTCGCTTGGCTGGTGCTCGGAAAGTAGGCCGCTATGGCGTGGCAGGCGCTTGCCCTGAAAGGCATCGAGACAGCCGCCCAGGCGGCAAAGGACAATGGCGCACCGACGCCCATGGTCCTGCAATCGCGCGTCCAGAGTGACCCGCGCGTCACGCTGGCACCCACAAGCACGATCATGCCTCAGTTCGCGCCGTTCAATGTGGGGGCGTTTGCCGGGGCAGGGGCGTCGGCTGGGGGCGGCACCAACACCTTTATGTGGCTGGCGATGGGAGGTCTGGCGCTATGGATATTGCTACGCGACTAGACGCGCATCCCATCGGGTTCACGGATGACGTCCGGGCCGCATTCGCCAACAAGCATCTGGTGGGCCGCGACGACCCGCTGATGACCGATGATTTCTATGAGCGCGAATGCGCGGCCGGGCGGCTGATCATTGTCGAGTGGTCGCATGAGGGTGAGGCGCTGGCCTACACGGCCCTGCGCCGCGAGACATATGAAGGCCAGTCGGAAATGGTTGTGGTGGGCGCGGTGTCTCTCAAACCGGAAATGTCCGTAATGCACCCGGTGCTGACGCTGCTGGACGAGTACGCGCGGCAATGGGGCTGCGTGTCAATGCGCCTGCACACGTCGCGGACGACGCTTGCGGCACAAGTGCGGGTACGCGGCTGGAGCGATGCAGAAATCGTGATGCGGAAGGTGCTGACATGAGCCGGCGCAGCAACAGTTCGTCGTCGTCGGCAGCAACCAACACGACGACGACCACCAACACGACAGTCAACACCTTTGATCAGCGCGTGGCGGCTGCTGAGCGCGGCATTGCGCTGGGGTCGAGCGCGTCCGGTAACACGATCCACGTTGAGAACATTTCCGACGCTCTGGCGCAGGAGCTTTTTGACTTTGGCCGCGACATGCTGGGCGGGCTGGGGGACTTCGGTGCCGATCTGACCCAAGGGACGTTTGATCTGGCTACGGACGTTATCGACCGCAGCCGCAATGACGCGGAGAAGATCGCCAACCGGGCGCTGATCGTGGCGGGCGTGATGGTGGTTGCGGTGGCGGGCTTCATGGCCTTCGGCGGAAAGGTGAAATTCGTATGAGCGGCGTCTATCAGACATTGACGGCCTCGCTGGCCGCTGGCGAACAGCGCGCGCTGAACATCACGGGGCGTTTCTTCTCAATCATCGACGGCAACCACCCGGATATCCGTGTGCGGATTGATGACAGCGCCGAGATGGAATTCGATGAGGGTCTGCGGTTTCGCATGCCCGATGGCCAGATGTTCCGCAAGGTTGCTCTGGTCAACAAGAGCGGCTCGACCACGCTCGATTTCACAGTGGCCTATGGCTCCGGCTACTTCGATGACAGCCGTCTCTCTCTCGTTGGCGGGGCGCTGCCGGTGGAGCCAGCGGGGGCAAACCTGCCTTTCAACATGCAGCAGGATGCAGGCGCTGCGGCATTCCGGGTTGAGCAGACCGGGTTTTTGACGACTGAGGGCGGCAATATCACGCCGCTGCAAGGCAACAAATGGGCGGGCAGCATTCCGGCCACCATGAGCCAGACGGTTGTTGCGGCGGCAGCAAACCTAAACGGTATCATTGTGCATTTCCTGAAGGTGGCCGGTGCGGCCGGAACGACGACATATGCGCTTGAAGATGCTGTCGGGGGGAGCCTGTGGCACTACACGACGAGCGGGGCGAATGAGCAGGCCGAGTTGCGGGATGTGCTCATTCCCCCCGGCGAGCCACTCAAGATTTATTGCCTCAACACCGCTTATGCGGCTGTCGTGTACGAGGTGCTCTGATGAGCAAGCAGGCGATCATTGCAATCGGCGCGCTGGCGCTGCTGGCAGGTGGCTATTTCGCGTTGCGGCGTCCGCGTGCCTCCGCTGCCTCCGTCCCGATCCCGCGCGCGCGGCCTGAGACCGCAGGCGACGTTCTGGGCCTGCTGAGCGACGGGTGGGGCGATGCGTTCCGGCTCGATCTGCGGGGGCCGGTGCAGCCGGTCTACACGCCGCCTGTGATCGACATTGGCCCGATCTCTGATCCGGGGCTGCCGCCGCTGAATGTGTCGGAAAATGATCCGTTGGCGGCGTATCGAACGCTTACGCACGACACTGACATTTTCGCCCGCACGATCTGGGGAGAGGGGCGGGGTGAAACGCGCCGGGAACGCGAGATGATCGCCAACGTGATCATGAACCGCGTGGCGGATCATCGGTGGCCGGGCACACCTGCCGGTGTGTGTCTTCAGCCTTGGCAGTTCTCCATGTGGAACGCGAATGATCCCAATCGAGCCAAGGCCGAAGCGGTGACGATCTCTGACCCGATTTTCCGCCAGTGCATCGACATTGCGCGCGCCGCCCAGACCGGCGACCTGCCGGACTACACGGGCGGTGCCAATCACTACGCGACACACTCGACGCGGCGGCCATGGATGGAAGCCATGGACGTTACCCACAAAGGGTCCGCGCACACGTTTTACAAAGGCTAAGGAGCAACATCATGCCTGCGATCCCCGTCCTGCTTGTCTGGGCCGCTGCCGGTGCCGCCGGTGGCTATTTCTTCGACCGTGCAGGCTATGCCGCCGACCGCACCATGACGCTTGCCAAGTGGGGCGCGGTGGGTGTCGGCGCCTACTACGGTGCGAAGGCTCTCAAGATCGTCTGATGGTGGATGCCGCAACACTGATGGTCGCCATGTTTGGCGTGCTGGCCGCGATCTTCGCGGCGGTGCTGGGTGTTCTGATCATGGCCATCAAGGCCGTGGTCAACCAATCAGCGTTGCGGGTGTCCATGGACGATCTGAAGGCCGCAGTTGAGCGCCTGACACTGCGGCTGTCATCGGTTGAAGGGCGCATCCGACTTGTAGAGGAAAAAAGCGATGGACAAGGTATTTGAACGCCTCCGCGAGCCCAGCACCTATGCCGGGCTCGCTGCTGTCACCATCGGCATTGGTCAGATCGTCGATTTCGACGAGGCCGGTCAGGTTGCCAGCATCGTGCAGGGCGCAGGCGAGCGCGCGGCGGTCGGTGACTGGATCGGGGCAGGGGTTGCAGCGCTGCTGGGGCTGGCCGCGATCTTCAAACGGGAAGGCCGCTAATGGCTGCCCGCAAGAAAACGGCCACCAAGGCCGCCACGAAGCGCAAGACGGCCACGAAGCGGAAACCGCCCGCGAAACCCCGGAAACGCACTGTGGCGGCTCCTGAGCCGGTGCAGCGCCGCAAGCGGAGGCATTGGTAATGGCAGCACGTCGCAAAAGCCGCGCCGGGCGTGATGCGAAAGGCCGCTTCAAGCGGATGCGCGGCAAAAACGCAGCGGCAGCCGCCGCCGGCCGGAAAGGCCACCGGAAAAGCTGCCGTAAGGCCCGGAGCAAGCGGAAATGACCTTTCACGCAAAAACCATCCTGATTATCGCCGCTGCCTTCGGCGTGGCGTGGTATCTCGGAGCAAGGTTCAAAACCTGAGACTGTGTCCCTGCTCGGCCGTGCAGGGACAAAATCGATCTGGACGCTTTTCGGCAATGCCGGCAGACTGTCCCTCGCAAGATCTAGCGAGGGACAGTCTGCCGGCATTGTTGCTCGATCGACGAGGGACCACATGGGCTACCAATTTCGAAACGAAGGCAAGAGCGGCTGTCCACACCTTGGGGCTGCCATAAAACGAGCACGCTTAATGGCGAAAGGCAGCGGGCGGTGGGGCACAAAGTCTCAACAGTCGCTCGCCGATGACGCTGGCATGACCCGCTCGCAGATCGCCAAGATTGAAGTCGGCGAAAGCGCTGTGAGAACGAGCGACCTCGCCAAGATCGAACGTGCCTTGGGCGTCAAGTTCCATGGCATCGAGCGGGCGTGGCACCGCTCGCACCACTCCGGCGATTTTGCGCGCGCTGATGGGGATCAGGTGCCGGTGCGGATCACCAAACTGATGATCTAGGCTTTCAGGATCCTGAGAATGGATAGCCCGCTGGTGATGTCACCGGCGGGCTTTCTTTATGCCCGTTGAGACGATCCGGGCGACGGTCTGTCGATGCAAGCCCTCGGCATCAGCAATGTCCTGATTGGTCCACCCCAAGGCCGCCCGTTGCATGATGCGCCGGTTGCGCGCGGCGCGCTCACGGTCCCGAGCTTCCTTCCGACCGCGATGGAGTTGGCGCACGGTGAGGTCATAGGGAAGGGCGAGGCGGGTGGCCGCGAGGGAGATGGCCCGGCCTTCCATGATGCCTTGGGCCAGCAGGTCGTTGACGACCGCCAGGACGGTTTCAGGAGAACTGACCTTGTGCGGCTCGTAGGCCAGCACTTCATTCGCACAGTGGTCCATATAGGCGGATCGGTCGCGCAGCGCGCGGGCGAGGCCCTCGAGGGTGTCGGCGGCCTGCCTGTACCCCGATGAAAGCGCGACATATTTATGCGCGCGAGGCGGTTCATTCCGTAACATTCTTGCTTTTTTCGGCAAAGGGGGGTTAGCAGCACACGTGGTGGGTGAAGTAACCGCGAGTGCCGTTAATTTTCCTTTGTCTTCCACAATATTTGCGCCTCCCATATGCGCATAATATATATTATGGAAAATAAATGGTGGCGTGGTTTTTAGAGGCCGCGCCTCATGCGTCGTACTTTGCCGCGGCCAGTACCATCTCCCAGAATGCGTAACCGTCCATGTCCCCGGCGAAACCGAGTTCTGAGACGCGCATCATGGCGATGACCTGGGCGTCTTCACCGTACTGGGCGACCAAGGTGCGCGCGGCGTGGACGGCTTGCGCTTCGGTGCTGCCGCCTGCTTCGTGGGTCACGGCGGCGGCTGTTTCGGTGCCTGTCGGGGATGGTTTTTTTGCCATGGGGTCGGACCTAGTCCGGCCGCCCTCCTCGTCCAGTGCTGCACCCCCCGAAAGTGCCGTCCTCAGGCCGCTCAGAGCTTGCTGACGTAGCAATCCTGCCCCTGCGACTTGAGCGTGCTGCACAGGGCGCTGGCGGCCGTCTTGGCACTCATGGGGCCCACGCGCAGGCGGTAATAGACGCCCTTGCCGGGAATGTCGGCCCGCTGCACCAGGTGGTCCCGGTCCTGCAGCGCCGTGCCCAGCCGCCGCGTCGCGGCCTGCCAGGCAGCTTCGGCCTCGGTCTCCGAGCGGAAACTGCCGAGCTGCACCGCATAGCCTGACCCCGCGCCCGCAGATGTGGCCTGCCGCACAGGTGCCTGGCGCACCGGAGCCGACCGGGCCGGCTCGGCAGCCGCCGAGCGATAGGCCTCTGCCGGAACGCCGGGGAATGCCAGGCCCTTTTTCGGCTGCAGCCCCATGCTCGCCGCGGCGGGTGCCGTGACCGGCGATGCCATGGCGGCAAGCTGCGTTTCCTCATTGGCTTTGAGCGCCAGCGCCGGGCCCGCATCATCAAGCCGGATGGCCTGGTTGCTGCCCGCCGGCAGGATCGTTGTCGTCCAGCGGCCGCTGACCTGTGCCGGCGTTGCGGCGGCTGTGCTGGCCGTCGTCACGCGCTGCTGGCCGCTCTCCGGCGCTGTGGTGGCGGCCACGCCGGGTTGCTGTGCGAACGGCATGCGCGGCGCTGTGGCAAGCTGCCCGGACGTCGGAACCTGGCCGGGAACGGCCGGCCCGCGCGGCGCGTCATTGGCTGCTGCCAGGGGCTTAACCGGCGTCACCGGTGCCGGAAGCATGGCGGTCTCAACCGGCGTCACGGCTGTCTCTGCCCTGCTTGCCACCGGGGTGCTGGCTACCGGCGGAATTGCCACCGGCTCGGCCGTCACAGCTTGGGGCGTGGCGGCGACCGTCAGGGCGGACGGCGCTTCCGGCAGATCCGCCAGCGCGGTTTGTGCCGGGGCGTAATCCGGTGCCAGCGACACGGCCTGTTCGAGATCGGCCCGCGCGCCTTCGATGTCGCCCAGCGCTTCGCGCGCTGCGGCGCGGCCGTAATGCGGCAGATGCGGCAGCGGATTGCCGAGCGCGATGGAGGTGTCGTAATCGGCGATGGCAGCCTCATACTCGCCCATGCGGCGCAGCACGTTGGCGCGATTGTTATAGGCCGGGGCCATCTCCGGCATCAGCGCGATCGCCGCGTCGAAATCGGCCTTGGCGCGGTCCTGCTGGCCCAGATTGTCCAGCGCCGTGCCGCGATTGTAATGGGTGCGCGCGCGCATGTTGTCGGGCAACGCGTCCAGCCACAGCGCGGTCGTGTAATCCGACGCCGCCTCGTTGAAGGCGCCGCGCTTCTGATAGATGATCCCGCGGTGATAATGCGCCGCCGCCATCAGCTGCGGGGCCCGCGCATTGGTGGCGATGATCTCGTCGAACAGACGCATCGCCTCGTCCAGCCGGTTGTCGATCAAAGCCTGCGTGGCCGCATTCGTCTTCTCGAGAAGCTGCCGCTCGGCATCCTGCGCCGTCATGGCCTGGCCAGGTTGCGCCTGCACCTGGGATTGCGCAAGCGCCATGCCCGGCGCACCGGTCAGCACGACGCCGGCCGCCATCAGGCCAAGCGCCGTCATCATGTTCGCCAGTGTCGGGAAACCCCGTGTCCGCAGGGCCGCGTCACTTTTCGCCAGTTTGCCGGTCACGAATCGCTCCATCGCACTCATCCTCCAGCCTAACAGACAGCGCGGTGCGGGAAACGTGCGGTTTCAACCTGTGCCGCCGCCCGCGGGCAAGCCCCGCTGCATGGCGGCACTCAACCACACAAGGGCTTGCGCCCCGGTGCGCAGGCACGGATGGCTTTTCGGAAAATTGGCGACGGATTTGTCCGGTCTTTATCGCGCAGTCGCGATAAAAACTGCATAAAATCCAATCTATTACGCAGCTATTCTACGGTGACTGATT